>Ga0209635_10005204_pt1 | contig 10258 bp, 5 predicted proteins | sample DeeMarSWOR230_32_FD_187463 | JGI IMG/M metagenome (GOLD analysis project Ga0209635, IMG submission 187463) | Marine sediment microbial communities from White Oak River estuary, North Carolina - WOR-2-30_32 (SPAdes) (version 2) | ecosystem: Environmental > Aquatic > Marine > Intertidal zone >...
GATGGGCTGCCACGGCGAGTATGTCACCGAGCCAGGCCAGATAAGGCCTGCCATGGAGAGGGCGTTTAAGGCCGCCGAGGGGGGAAAGCCGGCGGTGGTCAACGTCATCGTGGACCCCAGCGTGAATAACCGTGAGTGCTACACCATGATATACACCATCCTGTGGGGCCATGTGCCATGGGATAAGCTGCCCAAGAAGGGCAAAGCGGTGCGGCGCAACCTGCTCTTCGCCCTCCCCTGGGACGAGGCGGGCGTTCCCCCTATGCCCATGCCCGACCCTTGGGATCCGATAAGCGATGAGGATGCGATGCCATAAGCATTCATCTCACCAAAGGAGGAAAGGGATGGTTACTGGAGATAAGAAGTATGTCCCTTTGGGGATGAGGGAGCTCTACCCGTCACCAGCGCAGCTCGCCGTGGATGCCCTCAAGGAGCAGGGGGTGGAGATCGCCTTCGGCGTCCACGGCGGGCACTTCTGGGCCCTCCTGGACCTGATGAGCATGGCGGGGATAAAGATGATTAGCTTCCACCACGAGCAGTCGGGGGTATATGCCGCCGAAGCCTACTCACGGGTCACCAACAAGGTAGGGGTTTGCTTCGCCACCACCGGGCCGGGCACTGGCAACACCGTTAGCGCCATTCAGCAGGCCCACCTCGCCTGCTCCCCGCTGGTCCTTCTCCTCGCCGGCCATCAGTCCTTCAGCGACAACGCCTACGCCTTACAAGAGTGCTATGCTGAGAAGTTGATGGCGCATATAACCAAGTGGACCAGGAGGATGCGCTATACCTCCGAGTTCAAGCGCTACGTAACCAAGGCGTTTAAGGATGCCCGATCCTGGCCCCCGGGCCCCATAGCCTTGGAGTTCCCCGCTGACTTCTTACTCGATTCCATGTTCCCCCCTGCCCCATCCGCCGCTTCAGCCTATCCGTTATATACTCCAAAATGGCGGGGTGAGCAGACAACAGAGCCCCTCACCGTGGGCGGAGACCCGAAGCTCATCGAGAGAGCGGCGAAGCTCATCTTTGAGGCCAAAAAGCCCATCATCATCGCCGCCGATGGCGTCCACATGTCGGGCGGCTCGCAACGGCTGGTGGAGTTTGCCGAGCTAGCCCAGGTTCCCGTCAGCGGGCGAAGGATAAGCCGAGGAGCCATCCCTGAGGTGCACCCCCTCAATCTTAGTTCGCGCATCGCGGGCAGGGTGCTCCCCGAAAGCGATCTGGTGATCGCCCTGGGGATGAAGGTGGGACAGTTCGACAATTGGGGCACCTCATGGCCAAGGTGCATCCAGGTGAATGAGTCCCCAGACCATATCTGGACCTTCCTGCAAAATACCGAGGTCGCCATTGTTGGCAGCCCGGCGGTGGTGCTTGAGCAGATGACCGACTGCGCCAAGGCGCTCAAGCTGAAGCCCCCCACCGAGAGGGCGGAGTGGACACAAAGGATATACCAGGAGCAGAAGGGCTCCGACGAGGAGCTACGGGCACGGGCGGAGAAATACAGGGATCATAAGCCCATCCACTTCGGCTATCTGGCCAAGGCGGTGTGGGACACTTGCGAGGAGCTCTACGGGGGGATGAACCGTGTGGTGATGGATGGCTACACCATCTCCAGCTTTGCCCCTCCCATAATCAAGTGCCGCTACAGCGGGCAATATATCGATTGTGGGGAGCAGGCAGGCGTGGGCCATGGCATCGGGATGGCCATCGGCGCCGCCTTCGCCGACCCTGAATCCTACAAGAGACCCATAGTCGTTTTCATGGGCGACGCCGGCACGGGGCTTGCCGGATATGATGTGGAGACCGCCGCCAGATATAAGCTGCCCATCGTCTATGTGGTGACCAACAACAATGGCTGGTTTACCGGCATGAAGTACCTCTACTATGGCAAGAACTGGGAGGCGATGGGCAAGCAGGATCAGCCCCTGATGTGGGAGTTCCTACCCGACCTCAGGTATGACAAGATAAGCGAGTTGATGGGCTGCCACGGTGAGTATGTCACCGAGCCGGGCCAGATAAGGCCCGCCATGGAGAGGGCATTTCAAGCCGCTGAGGGGGGGAAGCCAGCGGTGGTCAACGTCATCGTGGACCCCAGCGTGAATAACCGTGAGTGCTACACCCTAGCCTACACCATCTTCTGGGGCCATATACCGTGGGACAAGCTGCCCAAGAAGGGCAAGGCGCTGCGCCGCAACTTACTATTCGCCCTCCCCTGGGATGAGGCCGGAGTGCCCCCCATGCCCATGCCCGATCCTTGGGATCCGATAAGCGAAGAGGAGGTGATTCCATAAAGAAGAGAGTCAACCGCTTGACAACGCCTAATAGCGATGGTAGATTAAGCCCACTACACTAAGGAGGTGAGAGGTGACTACTGAGGAAAAGAAAGAGATTCCCTTGGGGATGAGGGAGACGTATCCCTACGCCTCGCAGTACATTGGGGAGGTACTTAGGGAGCAAGGGGTTGATGTAGCCTTCGGCGTCCACGGCGGGCATATATGGCAGCTGGTTGACGGCATAAGCGAGGCGGGGATAAAGACTATTACTTTTCGCCATGAGCAGTCAGCGGTTTATGCCGCCGAGGCCTATTCCAAGGTGACCAGAAAACCAGGGGTAGCCTATGCCACAGTGGGTCCCGGTGTGGCCAATACCGTTAGCGCCACTCAACAGGCCCACCATGCGATATCCCCTGTCATTTTGCTCTTTGGTGGCGTGGAATGGGTCCATGATAAGACCTACACTATCCAGCCTTCCTACGTAGATGACCTATTCAGACACATCACTAAGTGGACGCAGCGGCTGCTTGAGCCCAACATGTACAAGCATTACATCACCAAGGCCTTTAAGGACTCCCAGATATATCCCAAGGGGCCCATCGCCCTCGAGATCCCGCTTATGGGCCTTTTCACGCCGGTACCCATGACCACTCTCTCCGGCTTGATGATGGGGCAACACGCCCTATATACCGAGAAATGGTACGGTAAGGAAACCGCAGAGGCCCTAGTCGCAGCAGGAGACCCCCAGCTTATAGAGAAGGCGGTGAAGCTGATCTGGCAAGCGGAACGGCCAGCGATCTTCGCCGGAGACGGCGCTCACTGGGCAGATGCCTCTCCCGAGATCAAGGAGTTCGTCGAGCTAGCCCAGATACCGGTTTGCAACAGGAGGATAGCTAGAGGAGCGCTATCGGAAGATCATCCCCTCTATCTCGATTCCCGAACCGCTCGCGAAGCGCTCAGGGAGAGCGATCTGCTTATCACCATCGGGATGAAGGTAGGTTTCTTCGATGGCTATGGTGGGGGATGGCCCAAGGCGATCCAGATCAACGAGGCAGCGGAGCACATCTGGACCTACTTCCCCACCGAGGTCGCCCTGGTAGGCAATCCCAAGGTAGTGCTGAGGCAGATGATCGACTACATAAAGGGCAACAACCTGAAGCCACCGGCAGGCAGAGCGGAATGGACTAAAAAAGCCACCGCCACCCAGGCAGACGGGTATAAGGAAAGGCTGGCAAAGGCGGAGAAGTATAAGGACCATAAGCCAGTCCACTACGGCTATCTGTCCAAGGTCATCTGGGACGTCTGCGAAGAACTCTATGGCGGCAGGAACCGCATCATGGTCGATGGCTACACCATCTCTGACTACATGCCTGCTTTCATTCGTGCCCGCTACTCGGGGCAGGTGATGGATTCATCGGAGCAGGCAGGGGTAGGTCACGGCGTGGGGATGGCCATCGGCGCCGCCTTCGGCGACCCCGAGACCAAAAAGTGCCCTATCCTCGCCCTGATGGGCGATGCCGGGATGGGGCTTGCCGGGATGGATGTGGAGACCGCCCTCCGCTATCACCTCCCCATCGTCTACGTGGTCACCGAGAACAGAGGCTGGCTAACCAGCATGCAATATGTGCACTACGGCAAGAATTGGGAGGCACTGGGCCCCCAGGACCGGGAGTATGGGGCGGCATGCCTCCCCGATATCAGGTATGACAAGCTCTCCGAGGTCTTCGGCTGCTACGGCGAACATGTGGATGATCCAGCGCAGATTCGACCCGCATTGGAGAGGTGCTGCAAGGCCGCCGAGGGGGGGCACACCGCAGTGCTGAACGTCAAGATGGATCCCAGCGTGGCTAACCGCCAGACCTATAGTCCGATGTACCAGCTTTGCTGGGCTCATATACCCTGGGATAAGCTGCCGAAACGGGGCAAGGCGCTGCGGCGCGCTATGGTTCCCTTCTTCCCGTGGGATGACGCTGGTGTTCCCCCTATGCCGGTGCCTGATCCCTGGGATCCGGTAAGCGATGAGGAAGCGATGCCCTAAATAGGCATCTTACACAGGCATCTCTTAAAAAGGGCACCCCGATATTATCGGGGTGCCCTTTTTATTATTCTTCCTAGTAAACCCCGCTGGGCCATATGGAGGTACATAGGCTGTTCTATTTCTTCTTCGGTAGCAGAAACCACCTTCTCGGCGCTGTCTCTGGTGCACGCACAAATCCCGGTTGGCCAAAGCCTCCGTGGGAATAGACAGCCGTCTTGCCTTTCTCTTCCTCTTCCACCTTTTTTACCTTCTCCTCCCACGGATCCCATCTAAGCTTCCTACCCTCGAATTGCTTAGCGATGAAGTTGGCAGAGGCAGGTTTGTATCGAGATGGGTCAGCCCAAGAAACGTTCGGAGGATAAGGAGGTATGTATGCTATATTCAGTTCGGCATTGTTCCATTCCACCGGCTGCTTGATCGGTCTGCCTGCCTTTGTGCACCAGGGAGGGAGACTCCGCCCCATTGTCCATTCGAATGTCCTTCCCAATGCGAGCACGTGGTCGATATCAACGCCGGTATCAATTCCCATTTCATCCAGAGCCACAAGGGTATCTTCGGTGGAGCAGTTACCCACCTCCCAGGAGTTGGTATATAGAGGTCCACTTCCACAGCCAGGAACGCCATCAACAAAGAACGCCGGTTGTCCTCCACCCAACCCAATGGTAGTCTCCACAATTCTAGCCCCACCCAGAACTGCCGCTATAGTATTGGCCACTGCCATTCCTCTAGCCTCATGGAAATGGGCAATCCTATACGTCATTTCATTATCGTATTTACTGTACCTATCGACGAGGGCAGCCATATATAGGAAGGATCTTAAGGGATTTGATTCACCAGTTGAATCGCACGGAGTGAAATCCCTTATCCCCAAATCCAGTGCGCGGTCGATGATCTCCATCACATTCTCAACGGGAACCGGACCGGCCATTCCGGAACCATAGGCACTTGCAATGGCACAATCAACCTTAAATCCATTCTCGCTGGCAATTCGGCAGAACTCGGGGATCTCCTCCCAATACTCATCCCTGGTTCTCCCCGAATTCCTCCTGCCATGGAGGTCTTCGGCAGAGATGGTGAAGGTGACAGTATCAGGTGGATATCCCTTTTGAGCACACTCCGCCACCCTCCCGAAAGCTGCTCTAGTCATAGCATAGACCTTGAGATGCGGCTTGTTTTGCTTTACTGAATCGAGATTATATACCTGAAACAGAATCTCCTCAGCATCAGCACTCTGGGGCATAAGCACGGGGTGAGAAAAGTTGGTTACCTCGATCCTTTTATATCCGGCTTTTACAAACTGGTCGGCATACCATAGCTTCGCTTGTACAGGTAAATATGTTGGCGCATGTTGTAACCCATCCCTGAGCAGCAACTCTAACATGTCAACTTTGCTGGGCAGTAGATCTTTAAGCTTTACATCGAGCAAGCGCCCCAAGTGACCCAAGTGCTCACAGCGGTTTAAATCCAGTTTTTGCTCTGAATTCATCATTTCCTCCTCACAAATTCTTTTTTTTGTATTGATCTCTAAGAACCCTCTTCAGGATTTTGCCAGTGAGAGTGGTAGGAAACTCGCTGACAAAATCGACCGTCTTCGGCGCCTTAAACGCCGACAGTTCAGCCCGGCAGCACTCGATGATCTCCGCCTCGGTGGCCTCCTCCCCCTCCCTCAGTTTAATAACAGCGGTACACCGCATCCCCCATCTCTCATCGGGGACGCCGATTACCGCCACCTCGGCCACCTTCGTGTTCTTGCTTATCACGTTCTCCACCTCAGCGGAGGAGATACGCTCCCCTGCGCTGACGATGGTGTCATCCCCCCTGTCTACCAGGTAAAAATAGCCCTCCTCATCGGTGTAGCCCAGGTCACCGGCGCAAGCCCACTCGCCTTTGAGAGCCGCTGCTGTTTTCTCCGGGTCCTTATAGTAACCATCGAATCTCTGTTCACTCTTGACCCAGATCTCACCGAACTCACCAGGAGGCAATTCCCTGAAATCCTTATCGAAGACCTTTACCTCCACTCCGGGATTTGGTACTCCAATGCTGGTCGGTTTTTTCGCCAGATCCTGATACCTCAGAGTAGTTGCTGGCCCTGTTTCTGATGAGCCATAACTGTTGCTTAGTCTCACCCCCTTGAAGTAATCGGTCATCTTATCAATAACGCTGGGATAGAGCATCGCCGAGCCACTGCCAATGGAGGTGATGGTGCTCACATCGTACCTGCTTCGAACCTCCTCAGGGAGGTCGAGGATTTTGGTCAACATATAGGGCACCACTGAGGAGGTGGTAACCTTCTCTCTGTCGATGACCTGCAAGATCTCTTCGGCATCAAAGCCTCGCGACCGATAGATAACGTTCTTACCCCCGTACCATAAGGTTATACAAGTACTCCAAATAGAGTTGGAGTGAACCAGGGGCATAAGGACGAGCAGAACTCTATCCTCGGCACTGACCCCTTTTCTCCCGTATCCCCTTCCCATAGCACCCTTCATATTGGTCATAATGCCACGATTTGAAGTAACCACACCCTTGGGCAACCCAGTCGTCCCCGAGGTATAAGCTATGTAAGCCAGATCTTCGGGTCTCACATCTACTTCAGGGTTTACACCCGACTTAGAGAGGATATCCTCATATCGACACATGCCATCGCCACCATTACCACCAATTACTATATAATTTTCTGAGGGGATATTTTTAAGATTTGCCCTTATGGGTTCGATCAAGTCGAGCAGATCACCGCCTACAAAAAGGCAGGTAGCATCGCAATGATTAATGATAAACTCCATGTGGTCAAGAGTGAGGCGGTAATTGATGGGAACTAAGGTAATGCCAGTCCTCAGTAATGCCTGGATGATCTCTACCCCTTCAATGCTGTTATAGAGCAAATATGCAATCTTGTCTCCCCTCTTAAACCCCCGCTCCAGAAGCCCGTTTGCCAGACGGTTCACCCGCTCGTCGAACTCGGCATAGGTATATCGTTTGTCAAAATATACCACCGCCGTTTTCTCCGAGTATTTCCAAGCACTGATCCTCAATCCATCGCTAGCATTCACGTTACACTACTCCCTATGCCAGAAAACTGACTTCCCGTCTTTGTTATCCAGTTCCTATATTGTCTATTTTATCACATTCTATAGGGTGCGGTCATCCCCATAAGGCGAAGAGCCTTTGCTAACACGATCAGGGCAGCCTCAACCAGCTTGAGGCGGGCCTTGGTCAGCGCCTCTTCTTGAGAGATAACGCGACACTTTTCGTAGAAATTATGGAAAATGGTAGCCAGATCTAGAGCGTAGTAGGAGAGGTGATGAGGCTCTAGAGCCTGGGCCACCATCTCCATTACCTCCGGTAGCTGGAGCATCTTTCTGATCAGAGTTAACTCCATCTCGCTGGTGAGCAGGGAGACATCACCTCCATGATAGTCGATCCCTCTCCCCTGAGCGAGGCGCAGTATACTTGAGATTCGGGCGTGAGCATATTGAACATAATAGACTGGGTTATCCGCCGACTGCCTTTTGGCCAGTTCCAGGTCGAAATCCATCTGGCTATCGGCGGAGCGAGAGAGGAAAAAGAAGCGGCAGGCATCGGCCCCAACCTCCTCCACAAGCTCGCGAAGGGTAATCAGCTCCCCGGTGCGCTTCGAGGCGCGCAGCAACAAATCCCCCCGCTTCAGGGTGACCATCTGGGAGATGATGATTTGTAGCCTCTCGGGATCGATCCCCAGAGCACCGATCACTGCCTTCATCCGCGAGACATGCCCCTGGTGGTCCGCCCCCCAGATATCGAGCACCCTCTCGAAGCCCCGCTCAATGAATTTGTTATAGTGGTAGGCGATGTCGGAGGCGAAGTAGGTAGGTGAGCCATCACTCCTCACCAACACATTGTCTTTATCCTCACCGAGGGCGGTGGAGGAAAACCAGACCGCCCCCTCTTTTTCAACGGTATAGCCTTTCTCCTTGAGGAGGGACATCGCCCTCTCGTATTGCCCAAATTCGAAGAGGCTCTTTTCACCGAACCACTCGTCGAAGGTCACGCCCAATAGTCTAAGGTCAGCCTCGATGGAGGCGATGACCTTCGCCATCCCCCTTGTGCCTAGCTCGGCCGGCTGGTCGAGGAATCTCTCCCCTTCCTCGGCGATGATCTCTCCAGCGATGTCGATCATGTAATCGCCGAAATAGCCATCGGAAGGCATTGTGGCATCCCGCCCCAGTGCCTGCAGATATCGAGCATAGAGAGAGCGATAGAAGGCGTCCATCTGGCTACCGGCATCGTTGATGTAATACTCCTTGACCACTTCATGTCCCGATGCGGAGAGCACATTTGCTAAGGTGCTGCCTAGGATGGCGCCCCGGCCATGCCCTACATGAAGGGGGCCGGTGGGATTGACACTGACGAATTCCAGTTGAACTCTGGCGCCCTCCCCCAGATCCAGATCTCCATACTCCTCGCCAGCACTCAGGATGTCTTCAACCTGAGCGGTAAGCCAATCGCTCCTCAGGGAGAAATTGATGAAGCCTGGGGGCGCTACCGCGATACTCTCAATCTCCTTGGGAAGCTGAATCAAGCTAACGAGGCTCTCAGCGATGGTTAGAGGATTCATCCTGGCTGCCCTTGCCAGCTTTAAGGGGAGGGTAGAAGCATAATCGCCATGCTCCGGATTCTGTGGTCGCTCCAGCACGATCTCAGGCATCGCTATGGGAGGAAGCAGGTTCCTCTTCTGGGCCTCATTGGCCGCTTTTTCCAGAAGAACTTTGATCTCGTTCTTTATCATGCCTCCACTCCCGTAAGCCCATCACGCCAAAGCCGAGCCACCTCCTCTGCCAAGAGCTGGTGCTCCGGCCGAGAGAGCTCTGGGTCCTCCTTAAACAGGCGAATCGCCTCGCTGCGAGCAAGCTCCAGGAGCCTCATGTCGGATAGCTTCGCCATCCTGAGGTCGGGAAGGCCGCTTTGCCTGATGCCAAAGAACTCCCCAGGGCCCCTGAGACTTAAATCCTCCTCGGCGAGGAGAAAGCCGTCCTGGGTACGCTCCAGAAGCGAGAGGCGTTCCCTTCCCTCGGGCGATGGACTCTGGGCAACCAGAATGCAGTAGCTCTGCTGGTCTCCCCGGCCAACGCGACCGCGAAATTGATGGAGCTGCGCCAGGCCGAAGCGATCGGCACCATCGATAAGCATCACCGTAGCATTGGGAACATCGATGCCCACTTCAACCACTGGGGTGGCCACCAAGATGTCCAGCTCGCCAGCTCGAAACTTCCTCATCGTCCCTTCCTTCTCCGAGGCTTTGAGCCGGCCATGAACTAGCCCTAACCTAAGGTCGGGGAATACCTCCTCAGAGAGGCGCTCATATTCAGTGATCGCTGCTTTGGCCTCGATAACTGCCGACTCCTCGATGAGGGGGCAAATGATGAAGGCCTGGCGTCCCCCTTCAACCTCTTTGCGGAGAAACCGATAAGCCTTCTCTCTCTCATCAGAATCGAGCCACCTTGTCTTGATCACCTGCCTCCCTGGGGGTAGCTCACCGATCACCGAGAGGTCTAGGTCACCATATAGGGTAAGTGCCAGGCTGCGCGGGATGGGGGTGGCGGTCATTACCAGGAGGTGAGGATTTGGCCCCTTCTGGCGCAGCGCCGAACGCTGCATAACGCCAAAGCGGTGCTGCTCATCCACGATGGCAAGCCCCAACCGCTGAAATTCCACCTCCTGCTGAATCAGGGCATGGGTGCCCATCACAATATCCACCTCCCCTACCGAAATGGCCTGGTGCACCTCCTCTTTTTCGCTTTTTTTCATGCTTCCGATAAGCAGGGCTAGTGTGATCGGACGAGGGAGCAGGGAGGCGAATGTTCGCAGACTACCCGCTACCTTTTCCTGCCAGCCTGCCTTCGCCAACAGAGTGGAAATATTCGAAAAATGCTGCTCCGCCAATATCTCAGTGGGCACCATAAAGGCACCCTGG
>Ga0209635_10005205_pt1 | contig 10257 bp, 13 predicted proteins | sample DeeMarSWOR230_32_FD_187463 | JGI IMG/M metagenome (GOLD analysis project Ga0209635, IMG submission 187463) | Marine sediment microbial communities from White Oak River estuary, North Carolina - WOR-2-30_32 (SPAdes) (version 2) | ecosystem: Environmental > Aquatic > Marine > Intertidal zone >...
AGCAGGACCCATCTTCCGGAAAGTCCGTCGCCCGCTGTCTGCAGGTTGACACCGTCGGTAACGTCCACGGTGACCGTCGTTGCGGTAGAGGTCACAACAGTTCCATGGGTCTTGTAGTCGGAGTAAAGCCATTCGTTGTAGTGGCCCTTAGCAAAGATTCGTCCCCAGGTACCGCCGTAGGTGCCCTGTCCCTGTGTGCCGCCGAGCACCATCTCGCGGCCAGTATTTGGATCCTTGTACGCTCCTGTGCACAGCAAGTCCTTATCGAAGGTGAAGAACCAGCGACCGGTCCTCACGTTTTGGATGATCCCGAAATCCGCGTAGCGTACCGAGGAGGCCAGCGCGACGAAAGTAGCAAATATCTTCTGGTGCGGATCGTAACACGAATGCCAGTTCTTCTGCTTTTCCGTGTTCGTGCTCAGATACTTCCAGATGTCACCTAGGATACCTCTGGTAATGTCCCGCACTGCCGAACCATCGCATTCCCAGATCGCCCCGCGCCAGCAGTCCAGGCCACGCAATCGGCCTTCAACCGGACAAAGCGAGAATTGGTACGCTGAGAATTCGTTGGACACGAGCAGCGAGTTTTTGAAGACTGGCGATCCGATAACGTTAAGGTCAAAAATCCTGACCTCCGGCCTGTCGGTACAAACAGCAAGCATGGATTGGTTAGGGATCTGGTTCAGTCCTGTTATTTCTCCACGCGTGTTGACCGAGTTGGTCAGAGGCCAGGATTCTGGTTCTCCTATTTTGCTGTATCTCAGCACGTCTCCGTCAATGTAGGCCCAGAAGCTACGGCCTGTCCCGGACAAATCGCCATCATAATTCATGGGATTACCATTTTCATCGATCAACTGGAGAATCCCGTCGGTGAGGTATCGGCAGTAATAATGGCCCAGGCCATCGACTCCGCCGGCACCGTCTCCGACCAAAGTAAACTTCCATCCCCGAATACCGTCGTAGAACTTTCTGCCAGCAGTTTCCAGATAGACTCCCCAAGTTCCCGTGCAAACGGTCACTGTCAGACCTTCACCAAAGCATCTGCTTCCTCCGGCGAAAATCACGTTGTCAACTTCAGTCGCGTAGGGATAAGCGTTCGGTGGATAGTTGTCCGTCTCTACTGCATAATCGCCAAGTTCCCAGTCAGGAACAACGTCAATGACATTCATCAACCCTGTTGGTGTCGAACAGTTCGTCGTCACCACCGTGAGATACCAGTTACCTGCGAGCGCCACGTTGGAAGTATCGCTTACCAGCGATCGGTACAGACCTATGTGACTGATGTCTTCACGGGGCAGATAGCCCATCGTCACTGAACACGCTCTGTAGCCCACGTCCATGAAAACGGCATTGGAGACCGGGGAGGGGTTGCTCCGGGTATAGTCTATAGTATCGTCGCCCACAGGTACCGGTCTCCGATGCCGCGAACACAGGCCAATGTACTTGTAGGTGTAAAAGCCAGAACCGACAGCGTTTAGTTCACCGATGTCAAATAGGCTCGCCGCGACAGGTGCGCTCGAGGGCGGGTCGAAACCGAGCAGATGCAGTTGTCCTTTGTCGTCGAGATCGTGCTTCGCGTCGATTATTCGAGGGCGTTCCAGGCCGTTGAAAATGCCGTAACGTGCCACACGCAGATTCCCGGCATAGCACTCCTTCACCTCGTTTTGCCCGACGCCCAGCGCAAAGACAGCGCACATTTCTTTACTTCTCCTCCACGTTATGATAGACTACAGCTAAAAGATAAGGAGGTATTACGATGGACAACAAAAGACGAAGCCCCAAAGAGTGGGGCGATAAAATCAGCAAGGGCCTCAAGCGTTATTTTGAGACACACGACAATCCCCGTAAGGGCGCAACGAATAGCGAGGAAACACGAGCGAAACAGCGGGCAGCATGGGTTCGGAAAAAGGCGCGCCCAACGTGGAACGAGGGACATGCGGAGAGGGCAGCGAAATCCCGCGCGTGGTGGACACCACGGAAAAGGAAAGACCAGTCCGAGCGTATGAAAGCGGCGCATCGCTCTGGCAAGATTTCTCAACGAATGCAGAAGAATCCTCTTTGGAAGGGAGGCCGTAGCCTGGACACTAAAGGATATGTTCTTGTCCGGCGCTGGAAACATCCGAATGCTGAACGTTCTGGCTACGTTCGCGAACATCGCCTCGTGATGTCGGAATATCTCGGCCGCCCGCTTCGGGCCAGCGAACTGGTTCACCACGTCAACGGGATCAAATCCGACAATAGGATCGAAAACCTTCAGATCGTTATCAAAGGCCGTGGGCCACATGGCACGGTCAACTGTCCATTCTGTCATCAGATTTTTCGCGTCATGTAGAGCCACTCTTTTACTCCTCGAAGTGCGAGGTTACATGCTCGAACCAGCCGCACCGGTTCGTTGACAACGTCAAAATGTCCGTACACGTCGGACGACTCGGAGCATCGTTGTAAAGGTACTGGTATGTCCAGTGACTTGCTTTTGCAGCCGCAATCGCGGCAGCGATCTTCCCGACCCATGCACCGAGTGTTATCGACGAGCATGTCGTCGTAGTCATTATCGGCATGCTTCCACTGCCACACGCAACCGTGAGGGCCGCGTCCGGATTACCGATATAGTCGCTCAGGTCATCAGCTACGATTCCCGCAAGGCTCACTGCCGCTCGGACATAGGAACCGCACGGCGGCGCTGGCGGTGCCGTCACGCCAGCCAGGTAATTCGACCGGATGGAGTACTGTACCTCCTTGTATTGCAGAATAATGTGCCACGGCGTAAAGGGAGCCACCTCCGGGTTATCGTCCCGAAAGAGGTAGAACTGAAAGTATGGCGCAGGGATCGCTGCATCACACGCGTTTCTGCTTGCCCACACTGACCATGCTCTGCCGGCATAGTCTGTCTCGAAGAGACCCCACATAGTTAAAAGGGCACTGGCGACATCACTCTCCTTGTTGGCTCCGCCGCTCCACAGGTTTGCCTTGCTCCTATAGCACACCTTCAAATCTGTTGCGGCGAACTCATTTATTCCTTGGTGGACGACGATGTCCGAGTGACAGGTAGCACTCGGCGTCCATTTCCCGGGGGGCATGTCACCAATATCCCCGGGATCGCTGTCAAAGACCTGAACGTCAGCGTCAGCCTCCGGGGACACGTCTATCATGCCGTCCCCCGGGCCGACATAAACGCCGTGATCGTACCAATGCCGGCTACTGCCGGTATGTACGACGATGCCAAAATTGTCCTTGAAGCGGAGCTGGTGCAGGCCCCAGACGCTTCCCATCGGGTTTGACCCGTAGGAGATTTTTCCCCCGATGCGTGACAGCATTCCACCGTGCTCGTCGATCAATCCCATCACCGTTCGGGAATAGGAGTAGTCGTCAGGACTGATCTCCTGGTGGATTCCTCTGAAATGGTCAATGGAGACGCGAGCGATTTTGCTTTTGGCTCTCTTTGTAGCCACATTTTACTCCGTCCGGTGGTCTCCCAGGGCGTATTCGGTTATTCCGTCCACTGAAGCGACTTCGGTCTCCAGGTCCCCGGAATCGAATAGCTCACGGCTCGATGCGTGATGCACAAGAACAAAATCGTTGTCCTCAAAGGGCAGATGATGCACGTCAATCACCTGTGCAAACGGCTTCATCGAGGAAGCCAGACACATTTTCCCGCCAATGCGGGACAGTACGTCACCATCATCGATAACTCCGTAGGCCCATTTGACTGCTCCCCCCGGCAGTACGGCGTCACCGAAAGTCTGGATGACACCCTCAAACCGCTCGATGTTCAGTTCTTCTGTGGGCATTATTTCCCTTTGGGAATCGGTTCCACCGACACTTTTCGCCAGGCTCGCACGTTGTCCACGGTCGTCGGCAGGTAACTCAATTCTGCTTTCGCTGTTGGCCAACTTGCCTCTGCTGCGGCCTTTGTGTCACCAAGAATCAGGATCTTCGCATACTTCTGCCAGATTTCTTTTCGATCTGGTTTGAATCGCACGATACAGGGAACCTTCTCCCCCACCCTCGGGGTTATTTCCGGAGGCACATGGAGGCCATCCGGTTGTTCAGGGAAATCGTACCCTATCCATCTACTGCCGTTTCCGTCCGTCTTTTCAACTGCCGTGGCGATGACGTACATCGTGACGTAGCCTTCGGCTTCCTCGCTGCCAAGAAACCCACCAAGAGTGTCAAGATCAGTCATTTAGAAATCTCCTGGAAGTCCGACCTTTGCCCGATTGTAGATGCGGATGCGGCGGATGGGGGAACCGAGATGAGAGACGCTTACGGTGTTATGCAAAAGATATATTGTGCCGCTGCCATCCATCACTCCGGTCGGCTGAACTGCTGAAGCGCAAAGTTGGCCCCATGCCGCCCCGTTCACACTGTTATATAAGATGCCGTAGTTTGTCCCATCAAGCGTTGATGTTTGTCTATAAACAAATCGCAACTTTACTGTGTTATTTCTCGCAAAGCCGCTCGTATTGGCGGAGGCACAAGCTGCCGCCCCGCCCATTAGGAGAGTAAAAGTCATGGCGTTTGTAACCGGATTTATATAAAGTAGAAACCGATTGTTCGCGTCCTTAGAATAATATAGGAGATATTGGTTATTCCCCGACTCCGGCTCACTACACGGCGCAACGAACTCCACATCAATCGTCCCCTCCGTTGCCCCGACATTCCCCGTCCCCGGAATCGTCAACAGATCAGCCGCCCTTGTAATGCTCGCACCTGTGCTGTTGGGAATAGGGGAACGAGGAAAATCGCCGCCTTCATTTGTTGGTGCAGCAAGATAACAGGAAAGCAAGGAGAAATAGATCGTCTTGTTCTGCCGCACGTTAATCCCGACATCCCAGTTCACTGCGGTCCCCGTAAACACCGCCCATGCGAGGTATACGCCACTGCCGACGTGCTCGAAAGTGGGGTTGTAGTAGACGGCTGCTCCCCCGCTGACATTTGCCTGAAATCGCATGTCTGCTGAAGTGACCGCAGATCCATTGGTGTAAACGAGCGCCTCGACAATGTATTTCACGGCGGTAAGCGCATGAACCTGAACGATTGCACTTATGTCAGTAAACCCGTCCCAAACCATCTTGAAACTGTGGCCACCATAAAGATTCACCGACGTGTTGTCGCTCATCACCGGAGCACTGTAAAAAGCCCAGTTTGCCACGTTGTAGACTGTGTTTTGGATGATGATGTTCGTGTCTGCACCCTCGATGAGGATGCCGTTGAGCCTGTCCACAGCGGAATTCTGCATGTACCGGGGGACGTTTGTGGCACGCAGCACGGCAGGTTGAACAGCGTAGTCGAGTCCATCGCTCGCCCTTGTGAACGTCAGCGCAGAAGCCACGACAGACCTGTGAGCGTAGTGTCGCCCCTGTGTAAAATCCAGGTCAAGAAGCGGGGCGAGATTCATGTCGTCAATGACGCCCATTCCTGGATCACTAAGGCCCAGCCGACGTTGCAGGAGCGCTCTCATTTCTCAATCTCCTGAGCGGTTATATGCCTGTCCCTTCAAGACAGGTGTCCCGGAAGCGGCTATTGCCGTCACGTAGCGGAAATCCAGTCCCTCGTAGTGAACGGACTCCCCCGCCGCGAGGGGAAAACTGTTCGGGCAAGAAGCCGTAGCAGCGACCTCCGGGGCGGTTGACAGCGTGTACCAGATAGTGATTGAGCTATCCGTGTTCTTCAGGATCAGGCACCGTTTACTTGTTCCGCAGTCAATCGTCGTGGAGGCCGCGGCGTTGAGTGTCGTGTTAAATGTGTACCACCCATGTATGACAGGCATTTCTTCACTCCTTCATGTGCTCGAGTTTTGCGTCTATCCGTGCCATCCATCCCTGGAGGTTTGTCCAACGCTCATCCCAGCGCTCGCAAAGACGCTCTAAAACCTGAATGCGCAGTTCTCTCTTTTGCGCGGCTTCTTCCTGTACCTTCAAGCTCGCCGCAAGTGTGATAACGTCACCTCTTCCTTTCGCTGCGCCTATTGTGAAACACAGGCTGCCAATAGTGACCGCGCCAGCGAGGATCATGTATATGGCCCGCAGGCCGTTGTTTCTGTTCACCGTAAACCTCCATACCGGGGATTGAATCTTGGTGGAATGCACGTCCTGCGTCCACTGATAGGACCCTGAGGCAGGTCCGTGCTCGTAGTCTCAACCTGCCGCCGTCTGCGTCGTACCGTGCTCAGAGTCTGGAAAGCATCCCTTCGCCAGAGTTCCGCCTCGTCGTACTTCTTCAAGTGTCTCAGACCCATACAGATGCCCATGTACGCGATAGCAAGCCCCATACGAGGATATTCCGGTACGTCCTCTTCGTTGTACAGGCGTCGGGGACGACGCCAGCATTTGACTGTCAGAACCTCGCCGCTCGTTGATGGTGTACCGTAGAGCCTAAAAATCTGCGTTTCCTTCGGCTCTACGCTCAGCGAGGCCGGGTTGTCTGTTGTCGACGAGGGACCGCGGTACGCCTCTTCGAGCCTTGCGTAGTTGCCGATAGCATCCGTGCCGGTCTCCACGATCTTGTACCCGAACTCGCCCGGATTCTGTGTTACTCCATTTGCGTCCTCAAAGGGATCGAAACGGGTCCACTGGCCAATGTGCGACGAGTTGAAACTGAAAGCTCCCACTGGCCTGACAATCGGCGAACGATTCTCGATGACCACCCCGTGAGCTGTGCCAGGGATCGTCGCGGTGGATGCCCTGTTCCTTATGCCCGCCCAGTCGTATCTCTGGACAGGACCCTTGTTTCCTGTCCTTCGGCTGTAGGCAAGATCGAGGGCCTCCTCGGGTTGGTAATCGAGCCTCTTGCTTTCAAGATAGATGGAGATGTCAGTACCATCGTACACGTAGGGAAAATCGTAGGTGTCCTGGTCGGCAACAGTGGGGCTTGTCTGTGCCATCTTCAGCGACGGAAGTTCAAACTCCTCACAAAGCTCAAAGTGGCCATGGTTCAGCCACTCATCTTTGTAATTCGCATAATCCGTGAGACCGGCCGTTCGGCACAGCCGATCAAATTGGTCACCGATCTCTTTCCAGTTCGTGATCTTCTCCTGTTACACGTCAAAGCACGTGGAGGTGCTACCATCGATTTCCACAAGCTCATTTAGCGCTTCTTCGATTGCCTCGAAATAGGGTTGTGCGATCTGATCCGTGTACCGTTGCTCTCTAAGTATGTCGGCGCACTGCCGATGGTGTGGTTCACCATCGAAAAAGACGCCTGGCGGTACTCGCACCAGCAGATCGCAGTACGGACATGTCCCGAAAATGGGCACGACGCGGGGAAAGATCATTACTTCTTGAATCCCTTGCGATGCAGGGCACCCGTGCCAACCTCGTGTTTGCCCCTTCTCTGCGGGCTGAACCTGGTATCGCTCATCTTCTTTGACGTTGCCAGCCGTCCGGCTTCTTGCCTGTCGGTCGGCGGTGGACTCTTTTTGGGCACAATGCCCTCACTCAACACGAAATTCTTCTTTGCTCCCGTCATGGGTTCCTCCTGAAGACAGAACAGTATTGTCCTGAGGAGCCGGCCGAAGCCGGCTCCCCAGGCCGTTATCTCAGTTTCTCAGAAAACTGGATTCGCACTCCACGTGGCGCTGTTGTAGCCATAGTTGGGCGGCGTCACTCCGTCAGTAGAAGCTGACCCCGCGATCCAGTACCTCCAGTTCCGGATCAGGAATCCCCAGCGCCGCTCGTAGGACATCCACCACGACCGATTGATCGCGTCGTACCAGAAATCCCACGGCGTGGGTTCGTGATCTGGTTCCATCAGGTAGATACCAGGCGAGTTTGCCTTTCCCACAAACCACGTGTTCGCGATTAGCTCGCGAGAGACCACCTTTCGCAGGCGATACCGTTCCAGCATGAAGATATTCTCGGTATTCACATTCTGCCCATGCAGGAAGTGACTTTCGAGAATCTCATCCCAGTCCGGCTCGTTGTGAGCCGAGATCAGAAGCGTATCTGGTGTCTGCTGATACGGTACGTTGTTCTCGTCAAACGCCTGGTTCGTCTCGAAGTGAGTTAGCACTCGCTTCAAGGCCCAGATGCTTGGCGGGAACGTGAACGCGTTAAAGTAGCCTCCTGTGTCAGCAATAGCTGCCCCCGCCGTACCAGCCCAGCCGCAGACTGTTCCGGTCGGCCTTCCTGTCGGCCCGATTGTGGCGCCGTTCGTGTTCGCCGTATGCGGGTTGTTCGCAAAGGTGAACAAAGCGCGACCGTCGTACTGCAACCCGGTGTTCGGCAAGTCGGGGTTGTTGACGCGGGTTCTGTGGTTGAAGAAGGCTTGTCCCGCTGCTATGGCTCCGTAGTTGAATATGCGGGCGGACAGTTGGTGCCACTTGTACAACTGCCGCGACAGAATCCCTTCGGCATACTGATCCGCCAGGTAGCCTGCAAACCCTTGCTCCGGCGAAATGCCAGGTTCAGAAGCGAACCTTCGGCTATACTCGTGCATGGTATTTGACAGACCAATTCTGACGCTCGCCTCAATGCCGACGGCCCCGTAGCAGGTCCGCCCCATTGCGACGTTACCTTCAGGAATCTGTTCCGCCTCATCTCTCCCATTGAGCTCCCCAACAGGATCGATGGAGTACATCTTGTCCCAGTAAGTTCCGGCGGATAGTCGTCTCATCTTCAGGATGTCCGCAAACTGATTTCTCAGATCGGCATCCGAATAGAGATTGATCCCAACCGCGTACGCTTCCCGCCGAAACAGAGGGAGAAATTGCGGACTAAGTTCCATCTTTCACTCCTTCCATTTAGCGGTCACCGTAACGGTGCTCAGTCGGAATCTTCGCGCTAACCCAGTCGCCGTCATTGTCTATGATCTCCGATAGACGCAGAATTCCATACGTCGAGGAGTTCATGTTGATGCACTGCTGAGGGTTGCCTACTACCACGCCGGGGACAACGATGTCGAAATCGTGACCCATGTCGCCCTCGACCGCTTTCCTATTGCTGGTCGGGAACACGTAGGTCTTGTTGGCTCCAAAGTTGCCGGGGATGCGGTCACCTGTCGAGGTCATCTTCAACTCTGACACTGGATGTGTTGACGCTCCAGTATCAAAGGCTGTTGGCCAGTCAGCAACCTCGGCGAAACCAGCCAGGTTACTGGAGTTCGCCTGAGCAAGGCGGTAATATCCGCCGTGCTTGTCTATGGCGTGGCCGTGATGTCTCGAAAAGATGATGCCCCCGTCAAGCTGGATCCACCGAATGCGATCCTCACCGTCCCAGGGACCGCACTTCGGCATCGTGTAGCCGGTAGGACTTTCGGGCATCGTTTGTGTCCCTTTCGACATGCCCGAAAGTTATAGGGAAAGAAATCAGCCGCCCAGCGCTCTCTGCTTGGCGCCTTTCTTGGCTTCGAGGAAAAGCTTTACATCAGTAGGATCAGTCGGATTTCCGCCTTGTTGACGAAGAACCACTATGTCTTCATCACTCAGGCTTTGTGCCTGGCCTCTGGGCTTACCGCCCGGCGGTTCCGTAAGTTTGACCCCTGGGCTTCCGCCCTTGAGTCCGGATGCCGCAGCAGCCGCCGCTTCCTTGCCGAGATGAAGTCTACCGCCCGTCACTGTCTTTGCGGTGGCAGGACTGCCACCTGTAGCTTTCCCACCAGTCTCCTTCTCGGATTCCGGCGTCTCAGGCGCCCCCGTAAACCTCTGGACGTTCGCCCCGATATAGGAGTGAACTTCCTTACGGATGGCGTCAGGGTTTACCTTCAAGTTGGGCGGCAACTTATCGACAAGCTGCCGGACTGCCGCTCTGTCATCCTCGTTCAGCATGGAAAATTCGGAAAGAACCGAACTCGTCACCTGTGGAGCCTGCATGGCCGCGAAATTCTGGACGCCAACTTCCATTGCGTCCATCGCCATTATTGCGGCCATCTCCTGCCAGAGGGCTGCGTCACGCTGCTGTTCACTTGCAAAAACCTCACCTTCAAGGCTCTGTACAGCCCGCAGGTGGACACTCTCTCGATACCTCCGCTTCTGTGCTACGAGGTTCGGACTGTCGGACGATTGCGGTGCCGTTTGGGCCGCCGCATGTGCAGCGCGAAGCTGCTCCAATGCTGACTTTGTTTGCTCAAGTTCGTCCTTGAGCGCTTTCCGTTCCTGCCGGGATTTGACAAAGGCGGCTTTCGCCTTTCCTGTCAGCTCGACTTCCCCTTCTTCAGGCATGTCAAGTGTGTCAGCATCTTCCTGACCCAGGACGGAAAGGTCTTCATCGTTTTCTACCATAGCTCGTCCTCCTCTGCCGAATGGCAGGTTGTATTACTGTG
>Ga0209635_10005208_pt1 | contig 10256 bp, 4 predicted proteins | sample DeeMarSWOR230_32_FD_187463 | JGI IMG/M metagenome (GOLD analysis project Ga0209635, IMG submission 187463) | Marine sediment microbial communities from White Oak River estuary, North Carolina - WOR-2-30_32 (SPAdes) (version 2) | ecosystem: Environmental > Aquatic > Marine > Intertidal zone >...
CTGGCGGCGCTCAAGGTCCTGCGCTATTATCAGCGCAACGCCTATGCAATTGCAGCCACAGCGAAGATTCGTTCCAAGGTGCATGCCGAACTCGACAGACTGCTGGAGAGCTACCTGACCTATTTGTTGGAGAAACGTCTCCATACACCGGATTTCCTGCGGCGCGTGAACGAATTGGCCACCAAGGCCTACAAAGCCGAAACCACGACCTGATGCCCCAGTGAGGAATTGACCTTGAGTGAGAAAACGCCTCCCACATTCCAATCCATCACCCAGACCCTTCTGCAGTTCTGGGCAGATCGGGGCTGTGTGATCTGGCAGCCCTACCACACCGAAGTCGGCGCGGGCACGATGAATCCTGCCACTTTCCTGCGGGTGCTCGGACCAGAGCCGTGGAAGGCCGCCTATCTCGAACCATCGAAGAGGCCGAAGGACGGCAGGTACGGTGAAAATCCGAACAGGGTCCAGCAGTTCAACCAGTACCAGGTTGTACTGAAACCGTCTCCTGAGAACGTCTTGCCGATTTATATCGAGAGCCTCACGGCCTTGGGGATCGATCCGTCGAAGCACGACATCCGTCTCGTTGAGGATGACTGGGAGTCTCCGACACTCGGCGCATCGGGACTCGGTTGGGAGGTCTGGCTCGATGGTATGGAGATCACACAGTTCACGTACTTCCAGCTGGCCGGCGGGTTGGAACTCGATCCTATTACCGCCGAGATTACCTACGGTCTCGAGCGGATATGCATGTACCTGCAACAGGTTGATGATATTATGAAAATCGAATGGGGTGGCGGTATCACCTGGGGGGAGTTGAACCGCCAGGCCGAGCGGGAGTTCAGCATCTTCCACTTCGAGAAGGCCGATGTGTCGTTCTACTTCGAAATCTTCGAACGGTTCCAACGAGAGGCGATCAGAATGCTCGAAGCAGGTTTGGTAATGCCCGCATACGATTATGTCATCAAGTGCTCACACATGTTCAATATTCTCGATGCTCGTGGAGCAATCAGCGTCTCCGAGAGAACGAGCTACATCGCGCGGATTAGGGATGTGGCACGCCAAACCGCAGAAGCGTACCTCGGGGAAAGACAGAGACTCGGATTTCCACTGTTGAAGCGCAGACCGGGTGGCAGGAGGGAGCGTCGGTGAAAAAAGACTTTCTCCTCGAGATCGGTTGCGAAAATCTCCCCAGTGGGTACCTGGATGGAGCTCTGGAACAGCTGGAAATCCTTGTTAAAGAGGGTCTCGATTCAGAGCGCGTCAAGTACGATTCGATATCGGTAATGGGCACACCGAACAGGCTCGTTGTCCGTATTGAGGGACTCTCTCGTAAGCAAGAAGCTGCAGAGGAGCGGATCGTTGGACCGCCGGTATCGGTAGCCGTGACACCGGAAGGTACGTATACGGAGGCGGCCTTCGGATTTGCGAAGTCGCAGGGTGTATCTCCCTCTCGGCTTTCCAGGGTAATGACTGAACGGGGAGAGTACCTCGCTGTCGTGAAGCGTATCAGGGGACGATCGACAACCTCCATCCTCAAGGAGAAGGTCCCCCAGTGGATAATCAGCGTGAAGTTCCCCAAATTAATGAGCTGGGACAGCAGCGGCTTCCGTTTCGCTCGACCGGTTCGATGGATGCTCTCCTTTTTCGGTGAGAATGTTATCAAATTGACATTGGGAAATCTCGTCTCATCCGCATCGACCAGGCTTTCCCCGTATTTCGAGTCCTCTGTTGCAGTCAATGGCATTGCGCATTACTTCTCAATCATGAAGAAACACAGGATTATCCTCAGTCAGCAACAGCGGCGAACGGTCGTGCGGGATATGGCCCGCGAGGCCGCGCAGACCTGTGGGGGAACGCTCGTCGAGGATGATGAGCTCGTCAACGTCGTCGCCAACCTTCTCGAATCACCGGTCATGCTCACGGGAGCATTCGATAGAGACTTTCTCAAGCTGCCGAGAGAGGTCATCGTCACTGCATTGAAGAGTCATCAGCGATACTTTTCGGTATCAGGGAAGAAAGGAAAGCTCTTGCCCAGTTTCATCGCTTTCGCGGACGGTGCGAGGAGGAATACGAAGGAGATCGTGAAAGGGTACGAACGAGTACTCCAGGCTCGTTTGGCAGATGCCGTCTTTTATTACCAAGAGGATACGTCCAAGCCACTCGAGGAAATGGCAAAGAAATTAAAAGGTGTCGTATGGCTTGAGGGCTTGGGAAACTTGGCACAGAAAACAGAGAGAATTGAAGAGCTGGCTCTCTGGTTGCGCTCCATGTGGAGTATCAGTGCAGAGCGTCTCGAAGAGAATATTCGAAGGGCGGCGAGATTGACAAAGGCTGATCTTGCCAGTGAGATGGTCAAAGATGGGAAGGAATTTACGTTGCTCCAAGGCTACATCGGAAGGGAGTATGCGCGTGCAGGTGGTGAGAGTGAAGAAGTAGCCGAATCCATATTCGAGCACTATTTGCCCCGCTTCTCAGGCGATCGGTTGCCGGAAAGAGTGACAGGAATCCTTCTCGCATTAGCTGACCGGCTCGACACGATAACAGGCTGTTTCATTATGGGCCTCGAACCCTCCGGCTCGCAGGATCCCTACGCCTTGCGTCGGCAGGCGCTTGGCCTTTTGCGCATACTCATTGAAAGGAAAATACCCGTCTCACTTCCCGAAACGACAAGGCGGAGTGTGGAGCTTTTTAAGGCGGAAGGCTTGATGAGCGAGGAAACGAATCTGGAGGAACTCATTACGAGGATACAGGACTTTTTCAAGCAACGCATGAACGTCATGCTGCGAGGTGAGGGAAACGATTACGATCTCGTCATGTCCGTCCTCTCAGCTCCATGGGAGGTACCCATCACGGTGAGAGAGATGACGGCAGCGCTCCAGCGTATGAGGGACAGAGGAGAGCTCACGCCGTTCGTTCTCTCGATGAAACGGATAGCGAATATCCTTCCTCAACAAATGAAAGAGGGCTTTACCCGCGGAATCGGCAGCCGTTCTCTCAAAGGCCTGGCGAATGAAAACGTACAAGGACTCAATTTCTCCATCGAGCTCTTTCGAGAGGATGCAGAGATGGACCTCTACCTGCGTGCAGCGGAGGCGAGCCGGAAACTTCTCGATCTTGAAAAATCCAAGGAGTTGGACAGATGCTTCGAAGTACTCTCGGAACTTGTGCCTGCTGTGAATAGATACTTCGACGACGTCCTCGTAAACTGTGAGGACAGAGAACTGAGGGATAATCGGCTCTCTTTTTTGAGGAACCTGTACCAGTCCTTTAACCTATTCTGTGATTTTTTCAAGATAGCGGGTGAATAGGGCCTCGGGCGGTGCCCGATAGACCTGGAAATGGTCTTATCTCGTGTTAAAAATACCACTTGACATTTTCAAACATATTATGCTAGAATCGATCTGATCTCGAAAAGGGGAGTGTTGTGTCTAGAAGGGCAAGCCTCCTGATGAAGCGGGGTTTCAAACCACGCCGACCGCCGTTGGAGAACCAAAACTTACTCGACGTAAAATTGGGACTGTAACGGAAGAAACCCCGACTATGGGATAGTTGGATCAAGATAAAGGAGGTGAATGGCAAAAAGATCTAACAGAAGGGGGTTAACCACTTTGCCTTTTGGGATTCAATTAATTGCGTTAATTTGGTTTATTCTCTTAACGATGGGGGGAATAAGATAATGAGGAAAGTCTTAGTACCAATACTAAGCGTGTGCCTCCTTGCCCTGTTCATCGGTTCTGTGTCGGCGAGTGATGTAGCAAAGGAGCAACTGCGTGTGAGGAGTGTGGAGCCAGCCGGTATCGACGAAATCGAATTGGTCGATCCCGGTCTCCGTGGTCTCTACCGGGCTGCGCAGCAGGATACATACCTACTCGTTTGGTATGATTTTGAGCCGATGGACCCGCAAGGTTGGACACGGTTCGACAGGACGGCACAGCCTGGTCTATTCTGGCACGTGGATGACTTCGCCGGTCTTAATGGTGGAGACTTTGGCGGTCTCGTCCCGAGAGAAGGCACCAAGTCCATGTGGTGCGGAGCTCGACCGGATCCTGGAGACGAATACATGTGTGGATGGTCGACCCCTCCTGGGTATGGTGATAATTGGGATCAGAGCCTTGAGAGCGATCCATTCCCTATCCAGGGTATCGTAACCGTCGCATACACCGGGTACTTCGACAGCGAAGCCGGCTGGGACTGGACCTATGTGGACTACGACGCTGGTGGCGGTAACTGGACGAATCTCGCAACTTACGACAACAAAACGGATACCATTGCCGTTAATGAGTTTGGTGCCGTTCAGTTACAGACCAAGATTCGGTTCCGCTTCAGTTCTGACGGTAATACGAGTGACATGGATGGTAGGTGGAGCAGCGACGGTGGCGCCATTATTGACAGTATCTTTATCGCTGACGTCGGTGGCCCTATCAACTTCGAGGACTTCGAAGGCGCTATTGTCGGTGATCAGCATGTCGGTATCTGGCATGCCACTGCAGCGGAAGCATTCGGTCTCTACGGTGGTTTGATGAACAACATCATGGAAAAGGATCCATGCAATGACAACTTTGGTAGCCAGTGGGTCTGGTTCATAGGATCGCCGTGGCCGAGTGCAAGCTATCCGGGATTGTTCGACACTCCATTCTGCGCTGGTGGTGGTGGTCTCGAGGCTCCATGTATGGAGGAGATTATATACTCACCTGTGATTGATCTGACCAAGTACAGCACCGGCCGCAACACTGTGCAGGATGCGGACATTCCTCCGGCAGTGCTACCGACCCTCGGTCAGACCGAACTGAGGTGGACAAACTATTCTGACCATCCTCTGGTGAACCTGGTCTTCTCGATCTGGTATGTCCGCAGCCTTGACCCGGTTACCGACTGCCCTAGTCCTTGGGAGAACCGTCACTTCGTCACGTACGGTAAAGGCGAATATTTCTCTTTCGCGTTTAATGAACCTATGGGTGACCTGATAACGTCTGACAGGATCCAGGTCGCAACAGGCTGCAGGGATATGTGCGACGTCTGGTACCTGGTCAACGGTAACTGTGCAGTACATACACCGGCGCCGTATCATGACAACATGCGGTTGGTTCGTTACAGACAGGTCGGTCCATCGTGGTTTTATCGTGATCTTGACATAGCCCAGGACTATTTCTGCCTGACACCTGCTGCGTATGGACGGTTCGACGCTGCTAACGATATCAATCCGTATGGTGAGTCACCGATACGTGTGGGTGACTCTATCGTGGTCGAATGCACGGCGGTCCTCGCAGGAGGGCTTGCTGAGGACGGTAATGGGGTGAGATGTTACTGCAACGTTCGCGCCACTGATATCAGTCCAGCAGCCAGGCCAAACATTTACGGTCCGTCGCTTGAAGGTACCGTCGGTCACTATATCAGCGATGACGGTTCCGAATGGACGACCCTTCGGGTTGACACCGCTATTGGTGCTACTGGTGTTCAGGTCGAGGATACGTACATGTTCGATCTCAACGACTCTCTCTTCGTGAGGGGTTACATGATCGAGTACTACTTCGATGCGTATGACGCTAATGGTGTCAGATCGACGTTTCCAATCACTGCCGATGAAGGCGTCTACTTCGAGATGTCATTCCTGCCGACAGGTGGAAGTGACATCCTCTATGTAGACGACTGGGCACACCGTCCTTATGGTGACGCCACTGGAATTGGTTACGGGACGAGCAAGCGGTACTGGGATGCTGTATTCTCGGCTGTTCTACCAGCATCGAATCAGCCTGATGTCTATCAGATGAATGGTCCGAGCTCGCTCGTGTCCAACGGTTGTGCCAGATCTGCATCGCCTCAGCTCTTCCAAGAGTTCTACAACGTCATCATCTGGGATGCCGGTACTGCCGAGAACGGGACGATCTGTGATGGCACAACGGATAGTGACAAGGTTGACGACTGCACGCTGTTGAACACCTGGATGGCCAATTCGGAGCATGATGTCGGCTTGTTCGTTTTGGGTGAGGGCGTCGCCTACGACTTTGACCAGCACCTTACCTCTCCGCAAGCTCTCGAGTTAATGGCCACATGGTGTGGTGTCGACTTAGTCGACAACAACTACTACGAGCTCACCGGGGGACTCACTGGCGGTGGAATTGTATCACCGCTCATAACCGGTCATCCGAACGGTATTTTCTACCATGGTGGAAGCCCTGATGAGTTCATCGCCTTTGGTGGTTGTCCGGGCATCAATGAGTTTGATGTCCTCGATGTACAGGCGAATGGTGTTGCGGCTCTCAGCTACCCTGATTTCGCTGGATCTAGCTACATCGCAGGTGTTCAGGCTGAGAATACCAATACCCCCGGATATACCGTGAAGACGATGTGGTTCGGATTTGCCATAAATCCCATCAAAGACACGGGTGCCACCTCACCGATGATGAGAAACGTCATCGTCGAGGAAGTGCTGAATTGGTTCAATGTAATAAGCAATCCTGACATCACTCACAGCGAGGTGCCTGGTGCGTATGACCTGGCGCAAAACTTCCCCAACCCCTTCAACCCGTCGACGATGATCAAGTTCGACATGAAGGCTAAGGGTCACGTGACGTTGAAGGTTTACAACGTCGCCGGTCAGTTGGTGAAGACCCTCGTCAATGGCGTGAAGGATGCTGGTTCCTACACGGTGACGTGGGATGGCACGAACAATAACAGTTCGAAGGTAGCCAGCGGTGTCTACTTCTACAAGATGGATACGGCTGAGTACAACAAGACCCTGAAGATGGTTCTGCTGCGTTAACGTCAAACCATGTTCACGGTCTCATCGGACTGATTGAGGCCGGGGGGATTGAAAAAACCTCCCGGCCTCAAATTTTATCGGTTCTCAAATCTTCATATAACTGCCAGATTGGTTTGCAACCTTCCGAGAAGCATTGGGATTCAGGGAAGAGAGAAACTAGATATATCAGCTTGATTTTCTTATAGTTGCAGTGTCTCGGTGTTTCATGCCGACAGCACCCGGCTATGTGAATTTTCATTGACAGGTAAAATTCCAAATACTTATATTACATTTAGACTTGGAACGATTTGGAACATCTTTTTACGAGGGAGAAGGGTGAATATGAGACGCTCAAATGTAGGGATAATTGTAGAAATTTTTTTAATATCCTTGTTAGTACTGATACTCCTCCTACCTGCCTGCCGGAAAGAAAGGCCTCCTCTTGACCGGAATAGATCGCCAGAAACATTCATCACTGCATCACCCCCCGAGACACTGGATACCGACTACAGGGTGCATCTCTACTGGAGTGGGACAGATGACGATGGTATCGTAAAAAGATATATTTATTACATTTCAGATACTGTAATGACTCTCGATCCTGTTCATGAACCGGAGTTCGAGATCCTCGACTGGAACCCGGCTGAGAGGATAGCCGATTACCTCCTGGGGAGATTTACCACCACAACAGATTCTATATTTATTTTCAAGGGTTACGACGATAATACGGGAGCTCTCGTGAACAGACAGGCGTTTCATATCGCCGCCGTAGATGATGGAGGCAAGATAGACCCCACCCCTGCGCGTCTCCAGTTCAATGCGAGAGTCAAAGGTGTTCCGGAGTCGATCTTCTGGACCATCATATACGGTAATACAAAACTCTTCAATCCAGACGCATTCGATACGATCAGCATGTTTACCCCGTTTTCAGTCCGGTTCATCGCAACAACGGTAAACAACATAGTGACAGGGTACAGATGGAGCTATGAAGAAAAAATCTATCCTGACTATAACGACGATGGTATTCCAGACTGGTATATCCCTACTGTAGATCCACCGGAAACTGTTACGGTCGATTTACCGAACACCGGTGACGAAGCCCTCGCTAGTGGAGCGTTCATCTTCAAGGTTATTGCACGTGATGAGGCTGGAGCTAAATCCGTATCAGACGTGTTCACGAACGTCGGTGTCTGTAAGGTTGTGATAAACCACGATCCGGATACAAGGGTGGTGAAGGGGCAGTGCTTCTACACGATGCAGGATAGTACTGCGATAGAGCAAACCGTTAACTTCAGTGATGGTTCTCCCGACACATTACCGTATCACTCGAGACTCAGGGTGGATTATTTTGGATGGGATGATCCGAAAGATTTAAACAGCCTGGAGTATCTGCCGCCCTTGCCAATACGGTTTCAATTCAAGTTTTTCAGGAGTTCTACCGACGGTTCTAACGCGAAGATTACACCGTGGTATCCTATGGCTATGGCAGAGGATACGAATCCTTTTGCCGACCTGGATGACCCGTTCAGGGACGCCGACTCCACAACCATGAGAGTGGGCAGCTTCGACTACAAATTTATGGTCCGTTCTTTCGATGAGCAGTACAGGGAGGATGGGACACCCGATACGGTATACTTCGTTGGAAATTTTCCACCAACACTCGATTCCGTCCTGATCGGCTACGATATTGATACTGGCGATGATATTGTGTTCCAAAAGACATCAACCGATACTCTTTTCCTCAAGTGGACAGGGATACCCGGAGGACCACCCGGTGAACCGCTGAATCCGTATACCTTCAGTTTCAATCCCGGCATGAATACTGTATCGAAATATTACCGGTTCCTCCTGAAAGCAAATGGTCATGACGATGAAAGGGAACCTCCAGGCTCTGGTATTAAGGGTTGGATATTCAACATCGATGACCCGGATGAGAACTACCGGTATCGGAGAGAGGGAGAATGGATCTTTCCACCTCCGGAAGAGACAAACCAGTTACTACACGAACTTATTATTAAGTTCACGGTACCAGCAGAGCAGGCTGCAACAGACTCAATCGTGAAGGATCCTCCTGCCTTCTTGGGACAGCAGTGGATCGAGATTATTGGTACAGATATCAGTGATAACGAAATCTTCTATGAGGGAATTCGCGCCATTGCTCCCCAGTTCGATGAAAACGGGAATGTGATCCCAGCTAATAACTGGATAACGAGTGCGTATAATTTGGCGAATGTCGCCAGGAGGGATACCATACAGGGAAGATTTCATCTGAAGCTGGTATTTTAATAAAACACGATACCCGTGTTTCCGAAAGGATGGAAATAGGGGGGAGAGGAGGTAAAGGGATTATGCGAAGGATTCTGCTCTCAGGTATGATCACTCTCATTTTCTTCGGTTCTGTATTATTTGTAGGCTGTTCGGAGGATCTCTATATCGGAGAGAAAAAAGTTAATAAACCTCCTGAGGTATGGCTTTCGAGTGGTCCCGTGGAGGGTGATACGACCGGCTACCAGGTTCATTTCTACTGGGGTGGTTGGGACCCCGACGGGGAGATCACCTATTACGAATTTGTCGTGGTGGACGGCAATCCATTCGGGTTCAGTGCGGAGGATACGACGGGCATAGACAAATGGCTGCAAACAGCTGCTCATGACAGTGTATTCAGAGTCACCGCCGACGATTCAGCCCGCAACGTGACGATCAACAACAACCTCTACACCCGCTACGACCGCACGCACACCTTCTTTATCCGTGGCGTTGACCAGGAGGGCATGCGTTCGCAAGCGGTGTACCGCTCGTTCACGGCCTGGACGCTGGCACCCTATGTCATAATAGACCGGCCGATTTTATCGGGCGTTGGTGTGCAGACCTTGAGCCGCGTGATCACCTTCGGCTGGGAGGGGAGGGATCCGATAGACAGCCCGTCGAACACGCAGGATCCAGAGGCTGTACGATACATGTGGGGCCTCCTCATTGATACGAATGGTGTTTATAACCCTAACTTCGATATGGTCCTGGACATGAACGAGAACTCCTGGCGGTACGAAGAGAAGTGGTCGCCGTGGATCGATTACCGTGCTCCCGGTGACTCGGGGCGGGTGACCATCCTTGGGGACGACGAGATCCTGGAGATGAACAAGAGTCATGTGTTTGCCGTGCAAGCGCAGGACGAGGCTGGGGCGGTGACGGCGATATTCGACAGGGGGACGAACTTTCGCCAGTTCATCGTTTCGAAGAAGGCGGGTCCACTATTGACGGTGATCGAGCCGTTCCTGGGTGGTTTCCAGTTCTTGGGGACGAACCTGAAGGCCGAGAAGAGGGACCTTCCCCCGGGAGTGCCGCTGAACTTCAGTTGGCGGGGTGATGCGAGCAGCTACGGGGGCGAGATCGCGGGGTACCGGTACGGGTGGGATGTTGCTGATGTGAACGATCCCAACGACTGGGAGGTTTCCTACAGTCCGTTCCACAGGACGGCGCCGGAGAGGACGCTCTACTCCGGGGTTCACACCTTCTTCAT
>Ga0209635_10005209_pt1 | contig 10255 bp, 9 predicted proteins | sample DeeMarSWOR230_32_FD_187463 | JGI IMG/M metagenome (GOLD analysis project Ga0209635, IMG submission 187463) | Marine sediment microbial communities from White Oak River estuary, North Carolina - WOR-2-30_32 (SPAdes) (version 2) | ecosystem: Environmental > Aquatic > Marine > Intertidal zone >...
TTACGGCGCTAGATTCGGACTCAAGACCATCGTCATCATCCCCAAAGGGAAGATAGCCATGGGGAAGCTAGCCCAGGCCCTTGTTTACGACGCCCAGATTATAGGCATAAAAGGTAATTTCGACCAGGCGCTTCAAATAGTACGTGCCCTGACCCAAAAATATCCCGTTACTCTGGTCAACTCACTAAATCCTTATCGCATCGAAGGTCAGAAAACGGCAGCTTTCGAGATTATAGACGACCTGGGGGATGCTCCCGATTATCTCTTTATCCCTGTGGGCAATGCCGGTAATATTACCGCGTACTGGAAGGGATTTGCGGAATACCATCGCGCGGGCAAAGCCAGCCACACTCCTAAAATGATGGGCTTCCAGGCAGCAGGCGCTGCCCCCATAGTGCTAGATAAGGTTGTCAAACGACCCAAGACCATTGCCACAGCGATTCGCATTGGCAATCCCGCTAGCTGGCAGAAGGCAGTAGCTGCCCGGGATGAGTCGGGAGGCATCATTGACTGTGTTACTGATGATGAAATTATTAATGCTTACAGACTGGCGGCAATTAAGGAAGGCATCTTCGGCGAGCCAGCTTCAGCAGCCTCTTTGGCCGGGCTTATTAAGCTGTCCAAAGGGGGAAGCTTCTCGGGCAAGCTTGTGGTTTGCATCGTCACCGGCACCGGGCTAAAGGACCCCGGTGTGCCAGCAAGATATGCCCGGGCACCCCTGGAGCTTCCTGCTGAGCTGGCGGCCGTTGAGGAAGTTTTGAAATTCCCGACCTCGGCGATTCCTCACCACGCCCCGAGATGACAAGAGGCGGGGAGCCACAGTGGTATTGTAAAGAGAATAACGCTGGATTAAAGAGGTGAAAATTATGCCAAAAATTGTTACCGAGGATATAGGGAAATTCAGCCAGCACTATCCCAAGGTGGCAGTTATAGTTACCGCCAGTGCCCGAGGCAAGGATGCTGCCATGACCGCTGCCTGGCATAGCTCGATTTCTTTTAAGCCACCTCTCTATGGTATCGCCGTTGCACCTAAGAGATTTACCTACCAGCTTATCACGGAAAGCCGGGAGTTTGGCATTAATTTCATTCCTTTAGAAAAAGCCTCCCTCGCCGCTGCCATCGGCGGCACTCCTGGACAGCAGATGGACAAATTCGAAAGGTTTAATATCAAGAAGGAGAGACCTTTGAAGACCACAGCGCCTATCTTAAAAGATGCTTATGCTGCCTATGAGTGCAAGCTGGTGGATAGTAAGCCCTACGGTGACCACATCTGGGTGGTCGGTGAGATTGTAGCTGTGCACTTCCTCGAGGAGGCATTTACCCAGGCAGAAATTCTCGACCTGGATAAGATAAAGCCGCTCCTTTACATCGGTTCAGATTTCTATGCTAGCACAGATAAAAAAAGCGCAAGCTTTATAAAGAGGGGGATTTAGATGGTTAATCAAGATAAAATCAAACTGGCAATGGCCTCCATAATCGAAGCTATTGGTGAAGATCCCCTTAGGAAGAGCATAAAGGACACGCCACATAGGGTGGCTGAAATGTATGCCGAGCTCTTTTCCGGTTTGGATGTCGACCCTAAAGTTGAACTATCGGTGGACTTTGAGGAAGGATATGAAGAGATGGTGATTCTAAAGGACATTCCCTTCTATTCCATGTGTGAACACCATCTCCTGCCATTTTATGGCGTAGCCCACGTCGGTTATATCCCCAGCCCTGGTGGCAGAGTGGTAGGGGTAAGCAAGCTAGCCAGGGTGGTAGAAATCTGTGCCCGGCGCCCTCAGCTTCAGGAAAGGATGACCCAGCAGATTGCTGACGCCATCTTTGAAGCACTTCAACCCGATGGGGTGGCCGTAGTCATTCGAGCAGAGCACTTATGCATGGTTATGCGGGGGATAAAAAAGCCGGGTACAACTGTGATAACCTCGTCGGTGAGGGGAACTTTCCGCAGCAAAGTAGCAACTCGTAGTGAATTTTTGTCCTTAATTCAAGGGAAGTAGTTTATTCGTGACGCAGGGACTCGATGGGGTCGAGTCGTGCCGCCCGGACGGCCGGGTACAATCCAGTAATAAGTCCGATAAAAATTGATACGCCTACCGCCAGGACAATGGCATAGCCGGGAAGTATAGCAGTAAAGGGGAAACCGGCATTTGTCGCTATGTCAGACATTATTTTAACTATAATCCAACCCAGGCCCACCCCAATAGCACCGCCGCAGAGGCCCAGTGTGGCAGCTTCAATGAGGAATTGAGTCAGAATATCTCGGCGCTTGGCTCCTACCGCCTTGCGCAAACCGATTTCCCTGATACGCTCGGTCACCGAAACCAGCATGATATTCATAATCCCTATGCCGCCGACAAGCAAGGATATACCAGCTATGCCGGCGAGGACGAGCCGGAGTATTCCCAGCACCTGGGTGACCTGTTCTGCCACGGATGCCACGTTGAGAACTCTGAAGTCATCGTCTTCTCCTTCCCTGATGTTGTGGGCGTCCCGCAAAATATCAGTGATCTCTTGCTCGGCAGACTCCAGCTCATCACTGCTCTTTACCTGGACGCTGATCATGTCAACGCTATTTCCGCGGCTGCCCGCCTGTGTGACTGCCACAGTGGTGTAGAGGGTGGATAGAGGAATATAGACCCTCATGTCTTCAAATCCAAATCCCGTCCCCCGGCTTTTCAGTACACCGATGACCTGGAATTGGCGCCCACCAACCCTTATGCTCTGACCGGTGGGGTCTATCTCGCCAAAGAGGGTCTTTGCTACCTCGCTCCCCAGGACAGCTACCCTCGACCTCGCTCTGTAATCTGGTTCGGTAATGAAGCCGCCCTGTGCCACGACGTAGTTGTCCACCCATTCGGCTTCCGGGGTAACCCCAGCAATCAAACTGTTAAGGCTCTCCCCTCCCGCTACAACCTGGGCGTAAGTTTGTGCCGTTGGCGCCACCCCCACTACAGAAGGGGCGTGACGTACAATCGCCTCGGCGTCTCCAACAGTCAGTGTTGCCTCACCTACCATCCCACCTACACTACCTTCTCTGGGTATAACGTATATCAGGTTAGACCCCAGGGTGGCAAAAGCCTCCCCTACTAGAGCCTCCTGAGCACTTCCTAAGGATAGCACAGCAATGACTGCAGCCACCCCAATCATGATGCCCAACATGGTCAAAGCTGACCTTAACTTGTTACCAAGCAAAGCCCGTAGCGCAGTGGAGAAACAATCCCAGAGTTTCATTTCGATGCTTCTATCAGGCCATCGCGAAGTTTAATAGTACGCTGGGTATAAGCGGCAATATCTGGTTCATGAGTAACCAAAACGATGGTCATTCCCTGCTCATTCAATTGCTCGAAGATTAGCATGATTTCCTTGCTAGTCTGGGTGTCGAGGTTGCCTGTGGGTTCATCAGCTAAAATAAGAGAGGGATTATTTACTAAGGCTCGAGCGATAGCCACCCTTTGCTGTTCCCCTCCAGCCAGCTCGCTTGGCCTGTGAGTGACCCGATGGGCCAGTCCCACGGACTCCAGGACCTGTAACGCTCTTTGCCGTCGGTTGCCGGCACCACTGTAAATAAGTGGCAGTTCTACATTGGCTAAAGCCGTGGTCCGGGACAATAGGTTGAAGCTCTGGAAGACAAAGCCTATCTTTTTATTTCTTATCTCGGCTAATTGATTATCGTTAAGCTCGCTTACCTCGGTCCCATCCAGGAGGTATTGCCCTGAAGTGGGCCTGTCAAGGCAGCCGATGATATTCATCAGGGTGGACTTTCCCGAGCCCGAAGGCCCTATAATAGATACCATCTCCCCCGACTCAATGCGGCAGCTAACCCCCCGCAGAGCAGGAATTTCGGTCTGCCCTGCTTTATACACTTTGGTTATATTTTTAAGTTCCAGCATTGGCTACATCGTGAAGAAGAAGCTTGGTTGCTCCCCGGGGGCAGGTAATACCACCTTTTCTCCTTCCTCCAATCCCGACAGGACTTCAGTTTTTGTTCCGTCGGTTAACCCTAAAGTAATTTCCCGTTCCTCGACTTGTTCATCTACGAGCACTAAAACCTTCGGGTTTTCCCAGCTACCTATAAGAGCTTTGTTCGGTATAAACAATACATCATCACGACGCTCGATGATGACTTTGGCAGTGGCAGTCATGCCATCCCTGAGCTCGTCAACGGGATTTTCCAAAGTCATGGTGGTGTCATAAACTACTATCCCAGCTAGAGTTGTGCCTACCAGGGAGATAAAAGCCACCCTACCGTTTATTTCCTCGTCGGGCAAGGCATCCAAAGTAATATTCGCTGCCTGTCCTGCCTTGACCATGGAGATATCTATTTCATCAATGAAGCCACGCATCTCTATATCACTGGTGTCAACCAGGGATATTGCCGGGGTGGCTAATATCGCTGTTGAGATTTCATCCCCTTCAGTTACGGTGATGTCGGATACCACGCCATCAAAGGGAGCCACTATTACTGCCTTTTCCAGGTTAAGCTCTGCCGATTCCAGATTAAGTTTTGCAATTTCTAAGTTAAACTTTGCTATTTCCCAATTCGCTTTGGTTATATCCGTCGAAGAGGCTTTATATTGTGCTCGGGCTGCCTTGACTTGTTCCTCCGCTATTTCGACCTGCAACTCGGCTATCTCTACACTTGATTCCAAAGACGGTGCATCGAGCCGGGCTAATACCTGGTCTTTTGTCACGTTACTCCCTTCTTCAACAAGCACCTCAATCACTGTACCCGTGGTGCCAAATGATAAGTATGCTTTGTTAGGCATTACTAAGCTGCCATCCACTAAAACGGTTCTCACTATGTCGCCTCGAGTAACCGCCACAGTATCTGGTGGCGTGGCTTCACGGCTGGCGCGTCCATTAAATACGACACCAAGTACTATACCGATAATAACCACGCAGATTGTTATTATTAGTGTTCGCCTTTTTTTCATTTTTCTGTGTACCCCTCTTTGTTCTGATAAACCACTCATTATAGCTCAAATCTATAGTGTCGGGTAATAAAAGAGCGCACCATATATTTTAGCCGGGACATTAACTTGCCTTGCCTTCACCCTCTAGCCCAGCACCAGCGGTTTTACTTTCCTTGACCAACTTGGCAACCTCATCAAGTCGGCTGCTCATGATGTTCAGCAGCTCCTCTGCTGCCTCAGCTTTAATAAAGATAAGTCCCCGCCCACCAAAATGACCGAAAACCAGAAGTTTACTACCAGTGTCTATGCCCAGTTCTTTTCGGGCTTCCACGGGAATCACCAACTGCCCTCGAGGCCCAAGCACAGCAGTGCCAAAACAACTGCCTATTATACGCTCATCCTTTTGTTCCATTCTTACCTCCCGCATAAGATATATCAGTATTATGTGATTTTTCTTACTTTTTGTCAAAAGTATGTTGGAGATTGTTTATTAACCGCTCATGGCGAGTTGCAGTCATGATAAAATTAGGTTGCCCTTCGACAGGCTCAGGCAAACTGGTTGCTTAACAACCGCTGAATTTTAAGCGTGGCTCGCGATGAGAAAACTTATTGAAGGAGCAGGTAAGCTGGGGGTAGAGTTCAATGCCAGGCAGGTAAAGCAATTTGAGCTTTACTACCAGGAACTAATTGAATGGAATAAAAAAATTAACCTCACAGCCATAACAAATTACTTCTCGGTACAGGTAAAGCATTTCCTCGATTCCCTGACCGTCACACTGGCTTTGCCTGAGGAAGAGGTGGAAAGGCCAGGTTTCAATATTATAGACGTAGGCACAGGTGCCGGATTCCCCGGCGTGCCGCTTAAGATTCTTTTCCCCCAGCCCAGGCTGATGCTCATTGAGCCCACAACAAAAAAGACAGCTTTCCTTCACCACATCATCCGCAAACTGGAGCTGGAAAATGTCGAAGTGCTGAATAGTAGAGCTGAGGAAGCCGCTCATTTACCACTCTATCGTGAGCGATTTGCCCTGGTTCTCTCCCGTGCTGTGGCATTGCTGCCGACCTTGGTGGAGCTAACTCTGCCCTTTTGCCAGATCGGGGGAAGATTTATCGCTCAAAAGAAAGGTGAAATCGAGCAGGAGATAAGCAGGGCGGAAAAAGCCATTGCCGCCCTGGGAGGCAAATTAGACCAGATAAAGAAAATAGAGTTGGATGAATTTGCTGATACGCGTTATTTGGTAATTATTGATAAAATATACCCGACACCGAATAAATATCCCCGTCGTCCTGGACTGCCAAGGCGACGGCCAATTTAACACCATATGAAAATTCGCTGCGTTTTTCAGGGGTAAATAATTTAGGAGGTGAAATAGAGATGTGGAGTAGGAGATCCCGGAGGTTCTACTTTGGTCTCCCTCCCTTCGCTTTCTACTTCCAGGGATTCAAGCCCTTCCCGGACAGAAAGGAATATCTGGACATGCTCGAGGAGTATAAGAAAGACCTGGAGGAAGAACTAAAGGAGGTAGAAAGGGAGATTGAGGAAACAAAAAAGAGCCTCTAGCAAAGAAGTGCAAGCCAGGGTCCGGTCCCATAAATAGCCATTATAATCATCGGCTCGTAATTAGCCTTGTGGCAGGCAATATTGTTCAAGTTTGTCAGCTTGCTGTTATGGCTTGGTATGAGAGCCGGCGCTCAGACCCTATCACCTGATTTATTGACTTCTTGATAATCCGCCGAAATTTCTAAAAACTCAAAAACAATGCTTGACAGTGCGTGGGGGGAGTGATACTGTATGTGACAATATCCTACATAAACTAGACTATTAGATAAGGAGGTGGACATGAAAAAGAAGTGTTTAGCTATTGGTTTGAGTTGTCTGGTTGTGGGTGTTGTGATTGCGGTTTTAGTCCTGAGCCGTGCACCATCACCACAATGCACTATTGATGTTAAAGCTACCCTTGATGGCTCTTCCTGGTCAGGAAATGTGAGCTATACATTAACCGGACCTGGAGCAACGTCACCCATTAGCGGTACTTCTGTTGATGCCAGCCATAGCGTGGACTGCGGTAACTGGACCTGTGCCTATATCTCCGGCGGCCCCGCGGTGGCATCCTTCGTTAATATTACACCATCATCAAATCAGACTGTTTCCGCGGGCGGCGCAATCACCTTTACTTTAAACTTCCTGACACCGCCGGCTGCGGTGCTAGACCACTTCAAGTGCTACTGGGTTGAACAAGGCGCCTCCGTCAACGTGGATGTGCAGCTGGAGGACCAGTTCGGCAGTGTCGAAGCGACGGTCACGGATCCCGTGTGGTTCTGCAACCCTGTCGAGAAAACACACGACGGTGAGGTAACGGAGATCGAGAGCCCGGACCATCACCTCACAGTCTACAGCCTAGACCACGAAGAAGAGCTTCAGAAGTTGGTAGTGGAGGTCGATAACCAGTTTGGGGAGCAGAACCTGAAGGTGCAGGGTCCGGTTGGGCTGGCTGTACCAACGCAAAAGGAGGGGCACGATTATCCGGAGGGTCTCGACCACTTCTTGCTGTACTACGCCACGGGCCCACCTTTGAACGTAGTTGTGCAGTTGGAGGACCAGTTCCACCTCGAACCGGAGGTCGTGGTGCTCTACCCCACCTACTTCGCTAACCCCGTCCAGAAAACACTAGAAGACGGTGATACATTTTTAATCGGGAGCCCGGATGAGCATCTGGTATTCTACGAGATACCCGAGGAGCTTTTCCAGACTGACGTAAGCGTTGTCAATCAGTTTGGTGAGCAGACCCTCTCCCTCTACGGGTCATATCTCCTCGCCGTGCCGTCCGAGAAGATAAGCTTTGGTCCGCCCCCGCCGCTCGATCACTTCAAGTTCTACGATGTAGTCGGCGGCCCAGACGCAGATGTGGTCCTGCCGAAGGTGGGGGACCAGTTCTACACTGGTGTTGAGGAGGTGGAGGTCGAGTCTCTCAGATACTTCGGCAACCCTGTCGAGAAGACACACGACGGTGATGTAACGGAGATCGGGGACTCTGACAAACACCTGACATTGTACGACATAGCAACACCCACGACTCAGAGCTGGGTGGTAGAGGTCGATAATCAGTTTGGTCAGCAGGAGTTGACAGTGTCCGGTCCGGTCATGCTGGCTGTACCAACATGGAAGGAGGAACACGGCTTTCCTATGTGGCTCGACCACTTCTTGCTCTACAAGGTCACTGAAGGCGAGGACGTGCAGGGGGTTGTGGACCTGGAGGACCAGTGGCACCTTGAATCCGATGTCGAGGTGCACCGCCCCGTCTACTTCGCTAACCCCGCCGGGAAAGTATCTCCCTATGTTGACTGGTATCCGGGTATGCCACTGATTATCGAGAACCCGGATGAGCATCTGGTATTCTACGAGATAGTCGGCGAGCCTTACCAAGGAGATGTAGGAATTCTGAATCAGTTCCTCTATGAATGGGAGACCATCTCCGTGGACGACCCACAGTTTCTCGCCGTGCCTTCCGAGAAGATAAGCTTTGAGCCAGTTGAGCCCGAGGTGCTCGACCACTTCAAGTGCTATAGAGTCGAAGGCCCTTCTATAGGGGAGGTTGTGCCGAAGCTGGAGGACCAGTTCGGCGCTGTCGAGGCACTGGTCGAGTATCCCGAATACTTCTGTAACCCTGCCGCCAAGACGCACGACTCGGAGGTGATACCGATTTGGAACCTGGACCACCACCTGACATTGTACGACATAACAACACCCACGATTCAGAACTGGCTTGTAGAGGTTGATAACCAGTTTGGGGAGCAAGAGCTGACAGTGTTCGGTCCGGTCATGGTGGCTGTGCCAACACTGAAGGAGGGCTATGGCCCGCCGCTGGGCCTCGACCACTTCCTGCTTTACGAGGTCATCGAAGGCCCGGACTTGCAGGTGACTGTGGATCTGGAGGACCAGTGGCACCAGGAATCCGATGTCGAGGTATACCGCCCAGTCTACTTCGCTAACCCCGCCGAGAAAACAGACCCCCATATCGATGCTCCGGGGAATGTGATACCGATCCAGCACCCCGATGAGCATCTGGTATTCTACGAGATAGTCGGCGAGACCTTCCAGACTGCGGTAAACATTGTTAATCAGTTCGGTGAGCAGAGCCTCTCCGTGTATGAACCACAGCTCCTCGCCGTGCCTTCCGAGAAGATAAGCTTTGAGGAAGTCGAGCCCGAGTCCCTGGCGCTCGACCACTTCTTGAGCTACTGGACTGTTGAAGCCGTGCCTCTACAGGCCCATGTGTACCTTGAGGACCAGTTCTGCTCTGTCGACGCAATGGTGGGGCCGCCCGGGTGGTTCTGCAATCCTGTCGAGAAGCGGCACGAGGGCGTGGTGACGCCGGTTTTGGACTCCGACCATCACCTCACAGTCTACTACCTATCCCCCGAAGAGGAACCTCAGCATTGGTTTGTGGATGTCAATAACCAGTTTGGGATGCAAGAGCTGATGGTGTCTGGTCCGGTCGCACTGGCTGTACCAACGCAGAAGGTTGAACCGGGAGGCCACGAACCGCCAGTGGGTCTCGACCATTTCCTGCTCTACGAGGTCATCGAAGGCCCGTATTTTGAGGATTTGGTTGTCGGTCTGGAAGACCAGTTCCATGATGTAGCAGAGGGCATGGTGGTCGCGCCCCGTTACTTCGCTAATCCCGTCCAGAAAACAGATGACACCGGCATGGTAACGGAGATCGTGAACACAGAGGCGCATCTGGTATTCTACGAGATTACAGGCGGCCAGTATTACTTACCGCAGCTATTGGTTGTCAATCAGTTCGGTCAACAGACCTTCGACGTGGCCGGCCCAATTTTACTCGCCGTGCCGTCCGGGAAGTTAAGCGCTGAGCAACTGCCACCGCAGATGTAGATATAATAACAGAATGCAAAAAGATAGGGTCGAGGAGTTAACTCCTCGACCCTATTCGATTTCGGGTGAGGCAGAGATAAGCTTATCGCCTCGCGATGTCATTGCGAGCGAAGCGCGGCAATCTCATTGCCCCACCAGGAGATTGCTTCGGCACTATCGTACCTCGCAATGACAGGGTGGACGCTCTCATGTGACATTTGTGATTTGACTGGCATAGCGTTATAATTGAAATTGATGGAAAAGGGTACCTGGAAGGTTAAGACGGGACTTGCCCAGACGCTGAAGGGCGGGGTGATTATGGACGTGGTCACCCCGGAGCAGGCTAGAATTGCTGAGGAAACCGGTGCCTGCGCTGTCATGGCATTGGAACGGGTGCCAGCAGATATCCGCGCCGACGGCGGAGTGGCTCGCATGGCCGACCCTACTATAATTACAGCCATTA
>Ga0209635_10005210_pt1 | contig 10251 bp, 8 predicted proteins | sample DeeMarSWOR230_32_FD_187463 | JGI IMG/M metagenome (GOLD analysis project Ga0209635, IMG submission 187463) | Marine sediment microbial communities from White Oak River estuary, North Carolina - WOR-2-30_32 (SPAdes) (version 2) | ecosystem: Environmental > Aquatic > Marine > Intertidal zone >...
GAGAAGCTCAGCATAGTCAGAGGCCGGGCCCATCTCAGTAATAATAGCTTGGAAATTCTCCCACGTCTGCTGGTCGGGTCCAAGCTCGGTAAAACGCCTGTCGAGATGAGAGCATACATCTTCGAGAACCTCTTTACGCCGAGGATGCTTAACTGAGGAGAGAGCTTTCTCCACTTGGTGAAGATACTTGGCCTTTACGTTTTCCCATGTTTTACTTTCTGATTTCATTTATAAGTTCCTTTCCTGATATGTCGGATACTTTCAATTACCTGGTCCCAGTGTGCATTCATATCGGCGAGTGTCTTTTGACCCAGTTCGGTAAGCTCAAAATATCTTCTTGGCGGGCCGTCCCGCGAGGTCTCGGAATAACTTTTTACCAGGCCATCGGTTTGCAGGCGGGCGAGAATCGGGTAGATATTGCCTTCACGAATTTTCAGTCCTTGGCTTTGCTTGAGATTCTGTACCATCTCATAGCCATGACACTGGCCGTGCTGAAGCAGGTTCAGGACGACAACCTCCAGTAATCCCTTGCGGAGTTGAGTTTGCCAATTATTCAGATTCAAGTTTCACCTCTCTTTTCTCTTTCGAAAATTAAGAATTTAAAAGTCTCTAACAAAATGACCTGAATGTCATTCTGAGGGGAACGGAGTGTAGCAAAGAATCTCTAATCCTTTACCAATGACGGATGCTTCGCTTTGCTCAGCATGACGATAAATGCGAATATTCATTTTGTTAGAAGTTCTAAGAGGCTATAACAAAAAGGCTTAAAATCAGCCATATCAGTACTGAAAAGCGAGATTACGTTCATTTTGATAGAGGCTCTAAATATCGTTTGTAGTATACTGTATAGCAGTACACTGGAAAGTCAAGGTAAAAATCGAGATTTTTTTGAAAATCTTTACTTTTTTAGCTTCAGTTGAGGTTTCCCAAGGTACCGTTGATCTGGACCGCTGCACTTTTTGAAAAGTGTTAGTTTGGGTGATCTTAAGAGAGCTGCCTATTTCGGCACATTCTAATTATCTTTGGGATGTCCGAGTTTTGTTGCCGAAGAAACCCAACATTCAAAATCATCGTTTTCAGCCGGTTAATAGTATTCCTTTGACAAATTGGGGCATTTCCAGTACTTTTGGTGGGCAAAAACCTCAAATAAATGCCTAAAAACGCTTGTTTTTCTTGCTAAACACATACCCCAAAAAAAATTTAATTTTTTTTCAAAATATACTTGTCAAGGGGCGATAAATAGTACATAATGTATTAATAGTGTTAATACAATTGTATTCAATAGTAAGTTTGCAGATGGCTTTGTTGATAAGGAAAAGATAATCCCAATGGCTTTGTGGATACAAATATTGCCCGGTTCGGGTGAGCCTATTTATGTTCAGGTTGCTGAGCAGATAAGTGAGGCTATTGCCAAGGGTGAATTGGCAAGCGGCGATAAGTTGCCTGCCGTTAGAAAACTTGCCGCAGAGCTGGTGATAAATCCCAATACCGTCGCCAGGGCTTACAGCCGATTGGAGCAGGTCGGATTGGTCACCACCAAAACCGGTTCCGGCACCTTCGTTAGCGACCCGAAGCTGCGCAGAAGTGATGCTGCAGATATTAACATACTAACCGAGAGAATGGACACTCTCATTACACGGGGCCTGAACCTCGGTATTGAAGCCCAAGATTTGATTCGTATGTTCAGAGAAAGACTGGACAAATTTGTTAACAGGCAAAAAGAATGACAAAGAAGACATTAATAATCACGAAGTCTGAGAAAGAAAATTGTAATCTCACACTTTGGTGTCTGTTCGTCACTGTGGCTTTGGCCCTTACACTGATTGGTCTATTGGGCTGCAGACCTAAAAGCGTTAAGAGGGTCGATCGTAGTCATGCCAATACGGTTCCCAAACAGTTTGAGCAGTTAACACGCAGAATAGATTTCAGCGAAATAGATTTCGGTTTTCCTGCCAACCCTCAGCTCAGCAGAAAACAGGCGGAGGATGACCTGGATGAGCTGGAACGGCTGCTGGAGAATCGTTACTCCTACCTCAAACTCAAGGGCGTTGACTATAAAGCTGCATTGGACAGCATCCGCTTATCACTCGGCGATGGAATTAAACGCATTTCCTTCGGCTACCAATTGACGAAATTCATTGCCTTATTCGGTGACGGACATAGCCGCGTTGCAAGTCCAAGTGTGCATCTAAGGTCTTTGTGTTCAGGTTTCTTACCATTTCTAATTGAAGAATCACATGGGCGGCTGGTCGCTTTCAAACCCGACCGTTCAAGTTTCGTTGATCCGAATTTCCCATTTATGCGAGTACTTGACGGGATGCCTATCGATTCCTGGCTTCAGGCAGCAGGCCGTTTCGTAGCCAGAGGCTCACCTCAGTTCTTGCGATGTAACAGCATAAGAAATCTTCGATATATTGATTGCCTTCGGAAAGAACTTGGCCTTGACAATAGTCGGTCCGTCCGGGTCGAAATGGAGTCAGCTGACGGTTTACAGACCAGGAAGATAGAGTTGCCCCTGGCAAAAGAGTGTCCCATCTACGGTTTCTGGCCCCGGCCTGAGACTGAGATTAAAAACCTGGAAGACATCCGGGTAGAAAGCCGCATATTACCACAAAATATAGGCTACTTGCGTATCATTGCCAGCCTGAACGAGCCTGAATTTCTTGATGACTTAGTCGAGGTGATGAATCAATTCAATGACACAGACGGCCTTATCATTGACATCAGAAGTAACGGCGGTGGAAATCGCGCTCCACTTCGAGCCCTTTTTCCGTTCTTCATGGCCGGCAATGAACCTCCCCGAATTGTGAATGTTGCGGCATACCGGCTCGGAACCAGAAACAGGAGAAAGGCATTTGAAGGTCGCTACCTTTATCCAGCCTCCTCATCGCATTTCTTCCAGACCGAGCGAGCCACAGTCGCTCGGTTCGTTACCACGTTTCGGCCTGAGTGGGTACCTCCACCGGGGGCGTTCAGCCAGTGGCACTACTTTGTGATTAGTCCAAGCAAAGACAAGAGATACTATTACTACGACAAACCGGTGGTAATTTTAATGGACCGAAGGAATTTCAGCGCATGTGATATCTTCCTTGGGGCCTTCAAAGGGTGGAAAAACGTAACACTAATGGGTCAGCCAAGCGGGGGCGGGAGTGGCTGCCGTGAAAGCTATCGTCTCTACAATTCACAAATTAACATTTATTTATCTTCGATGGCATCTTTCCGGCCAAACGGCAAGTTGTATGACGGAAATGGGATTCAACCCGACGTTGTCATAGAACCGATCCCCACCGACTTCATAGGCAAGACCGATAGTATATTGCAGGCAGCAATTCAAAGGCTGCACAAACAAGGATAGATAAAAATGACTGAAATAGTATTAGAAACAGAAGGTCTTACAAAATATTACGGCAGCATTCTTGCAGTTGACCACCTCGATTTGAAGATACCGCGTGGTTGCATTTGCGGATTCGTGGGCCGAAACGGTGCAGGAAAAACCACCGCCATTAAGTTGATGCTGGGCCTGTTAAATCCCACCGCAGGCTCATCGAGACTATTAGGTTGTGATTCGGCGGCATTAACATCTGCGATTCGTCAGCGCATAGGTTATGTAGCGGAAGGTCATCGGTTGTTTCGCTGGATGAGTATTGCGGCAATAGAGAAATTTCAGCGTGCGTTTTTCCCAAAGCAGTGGGATCACAAGTTCTTCGCCGATATGATTGAATACTTCGGACTGTCCAAGAAGCAAAAAATAAAGCATCTGTCAAATGGCCAGCGGGCACAGGTCTCGCTGGCCATTGCGTTGGCTCCGAATCCGGAGCTGCTGATAATGGACGACCCGACCCGCGGCCTTGATGCTGCTATCAGACGGCAATTCTTGGAAGGTATCATTCAGCTCATTATGCGTCAGGGCCGAACAGTTCTTTTTTCCAGCCATATTCTCGGCGACGTCGAAAGGGTGGCCGACCAGATTGTAGTTATTGACAAAGGGGTACTGAGAGCAAACTGCTCACTTGAGCAGTTTAGGGCAGCGGTCAAAAAAGCAATACTCAGCTTTGAGGATTCTGCTCCCACTGAGGTCAGCATCGACGGCCTGCTGCACTACAGACGCAGCGAAAAAGAGCTGGAACTGATGTTAGTCGGTACCGATGATGAGAAAATCGGCGAATTGGCAAAGTCGGCCGGAGCGGAAAACTATCACATCGTCAAGATGAATCTGGAGGACCAGTTCATCGAATTTACCGCCCCCGCTCATCGCAGGAAACTATTCCAGTGGGAGGAAATATAGAATGAGATTTTTCGCATTGTTACGAAAAGAGCTTTGGGAATGCCTGCCCTGGATACTGCTGGCGGCAATTGTATTTTTTGTTATAGGCGGTTTTTCTCTCCGCGCAGTGGCCTACCAAGGAGGCCTCAATTGGTATTATTCACGTTTATCGCCCGGCTCCACGGTAGACCCGTACCGGCTGACTTATCGTTCACCACTGCAGGTAACGGGGATGTGGTTGTTCTGTTCATCTATCGGGCTTGGTCTGGTCCTCGGTATTCGGCAATTCTGGATACCTCATTTTACAAGAACCTGGCCTTTCTTGCTTCACCGTTCGGTCAACAGGAAAACCATACTCTTGTTAAAGTTAGCTGCGGCAACAATAGGATTTATTATTTCCCTTGGGATACTCTGGATTGCTCTTTATTGGTATGCTTGCCAGCCGGAACTGTTCACGGTGCCACAACCCGTTAGAGTTTTCATCGAGGGCTGGCTCTTTATCATCCTGGGCCTTGTCGTATATCTGGGGACCGCACTTTCGGGCCTGAGTACAGCAAGGTGGTACACGACAAAGATATTCGGCCTGGCATTTGCCACAATTGTCATTTCTACGACAATTGTTCAATGGAGGCTTGCCTGGGCTTTTGCGGTGATAATAATTGGCGCTGCTGTTTTGCTTTCACAGATTGTTGATACATTCTTAAGAAGAGAATTTTAGACGAGGGAGCAGCACTATGAAGCAACAGAACTATTTGAGGTACGTCGCGACACCGGCTAAAGTCATTATGACGGTTCTCATACTCTTGATTGCAGTGATAATACTGCAGGGTATTATTATTGAAACAGAGCGTATGTTTGCTTACACGGAGCGCAGGCCGGCGGCAAAAGAACCGGAAAAACAGTTAAGCGAGGCAGAAAAGCGAATTCAAAGAATACACCGTTCGGCCAAGGAATTTTTACCCGATGGGACAATTCACCTTGTCCACAAACTTGGATGGCCATTGGGTCGAAGGGGCCAACCCGAGACAGAGCAGATATATGACGCAAATGACAATCTGCTCTGGGAAGGTCTAACAAAGGATAGACCCTATGAATACCTCTCCTGGGTCAAGGGGTTTCGCCGCAGTAGCGAAGGATTTGATGACAGACGAATGAAGCAAATACAACTGATTACCCTCGAGTTTTCCCGAACTGTCGAGGTACCAGTTGGCTCAGAGGGTCAGACCGAGCAGATTTGGCGGTATCATCCTGGCCCAGAGTATTTTAAAGGTTATAATACCCATGGAGAGAAAATCGGTTACGCTGGCTCGACGGGATTTACAGACTCAAAATCACAAGTAAAGCCATTAGGAAAATTCAGATTCTTTACCGCCTGGTGCCCGCAGGATTCTTCCAGCCCGACATTGCTGTGGCAAACACAAAGGCGTGTTTACCAAATCAACTTTGAAAGACGAAAAGTCGAGCTGATTTTTGAAAGTACCGAAGCAGATATTAAAATAATAAGTCAGCACGCATGGATGGATTTGAAACCGGCCACGGAGGAGTATATAGACCATGAAAAGTACCGGCCTATGCTCCTTTGTACAACTGAGGACGGCAAACACCACCTGATAATGCGAGACCCAGCGCAAAGATTGACAATTACTATTCCCGAAGATTGGAAAGAATGGACAGGTAATTACTGCCTATTCACAGCCACAAAACAGGACACTTTTCTAATTCGTAATTGGATAGAATTACGTGCAGCACCGGATTACTTTCGAGACGAGGACCTTCGTTTGCAATGGCTGCGTGATTACCAAAGCAAACCTAAAAAGTATTGGGTTGAGCTTTATAAAGTGGACAATAAAGGCAACCTGGAATTGCTCAATCGTTATGATTGGATTGTGCCGCCCGCACCTACAATTGTCCGCAGGGATCCCAGGCTGGCAGTTCAACGTGGTGTGGCTCAATTTTCGCCGCCGTTTTATGACTTAGTTGTGCGTTTATTAGGTAGAAAATTTTGGTCTTGGGCTCTCGATTCTCGTAATAGGGGTGATTTTTCCTATGATTTAGCACAGATGATGCTGATTATTCGGCCGGACGGCGGCGTCATAAACTGGGTATTGGGGGCACTAATGATGGGCTTTGCCTTTCTGCATGGCTGGCCGAGGCGAACCTCATGGGCCAAATTTATCTTTTGGCTCGTATTTGTAGGGATGTTCAATCTGGCTGGATTATTAGCGTATTTGGCCTTAAACCACACCACCGTTATCAAGTGCCCGGCTTGTGGTAAACGACGAGGGCTAACTCAAGTTGATTGCGTACGTTGCCAAGCCGAATTACCCGAGCCTGAGCGAGGAAAACTCGACCTTATATTCGGTACTTAACGGCGTATCCACAGGTCTATTAGAAATCTGGCCCCTACGGCGGCTTTCGGGGGATCAGGTGCAGGTTTTATGCCATAAAGCTCTCCGCCATTTCAATGTGTAAACTGCATCTCCACTATTTTACTATAAATACTACCGTATCATTCGCCGGCTTTGCCTTGAAAACTACACAGGACAATTCTGTGCCTAAAAGAGCAATTTATCAGAATATTCAGTCATAATTGGCACAATAAATCAACAGTAATGTTTACATTAATAAACGTTAATCTAACTATTTTTTAATACGGTTGTTACATACAGGCGTAAAATGCAGGTAAATCCAGAATGTTGATTTTTCACAACGCATAGTTTTAACTCATATAAGGGTTGCATTTCGGAAAGCAGAAACAAAACTCAAGGGTAACACACAGAGTTCCTCTGGCTGGCTGTTTTTTAGGGCCAAGCATGAAATTGGGCAAAATGTCGGCTCTTAGGCGTTTAGGCATGGATTTTGCTCTCTTTACAAGCAAGAGGCTTCGGGGGAATCTCTAAATTTAGGGTGATTAGAAAAGAAGCTGCATTAGAGAAGCGAGCAATGTGATGGACGAGACAAGTCTGGAAGCCAAACTTAATGAGTTGGTCAGGGAATTCGGTGAGGCAGCCGACCCACAGCATAGAAAGCTTATTAAGCTCGCCAGAGAAGCACAGGCAAACCACAAAAAGCTTGAAAAAAGTCTCAATAGCCTGCAGGAATCGCTCGATTACCTGCGTGTATGCATTAAATATCAAGTTTTTGACCTTGAAGCAACCCGCCGGGAAAACAAATACCTCAGAAAATTGCTTGAGGAAAGCGACGGTTAAGCATAGAACATCAAGCAATTAAGAACGCATACCAAAATCAAGATAGTCTGAATAAATCACGCGTATAGTCCACGGCCAATTGGACTCACCCCTCTTTAAGCGTGCTCGCCTAAGGCTGATCTCTGACTTTGAGCACGGTCTATTCTCAGTGGCGTTTAGATATGTTTGGATATTTAGTTTTTGAGACTTTTGTGGAAAATCGGGTTTTTACAGGTTTTTTGTGGGGATATTGGTTTTAGGCAAAAATGGGAGTTAATGCTTCAATTTGCGGATTATGGGAAAGATAGGTAAGAAACTTACTTAAGAAATCCGAGGAAAATTTAGAAAAGTTCAAGAAAATGCGTTTTTTAATCCTGCTTTTTGATACTCCTGAAAAAATGGTTGAAAATTTGTGGTTAGTGTCCGCTGGCTCGTGAACGGCGAGCGTAAGGGCACCAGGTAAACAAGTTCCACGTTTCTGCACAATCATATCGAAAAGTATGCATAATCTCGTCCTGTATTTTACTTGACAGGAAGGTGGTTAATTTGGTATAAGTAAAATCGATCAAGCTTGTGCTCGAGTAGAGCCTGCCCTGAGCACAGACGAAGGGGCGGGTATCTGTGGATTTTGCTTCTCTGACCTGCACGATTTTCTTAGTTTTTCGATTGAGGAGCAGTTTTCGTGCGAGGCACAGAGTCGTATCGGGACTTCGCGCCGCAGAGCGAAGATTTTACATTTCAGTTATCACTTAGTCTTGGGCTTTTGAAGGAAGGAGGTAATATCAGTCCTAAAAAGTCGTCCTGGGCAGGCAAAAAACAAGAATTAAGAAGTCAGAAGCCAGATATCAGAATTGAAAATTATCGTGTATCCTACATTCTGTCTTCTGTATTCTGTGCTTATCCAAAACAACGAGTGTTTTGGTGTGTGGAAAAAGCATAATTCATAATTATTTTGAAGGAGGACCATTATGTCTAAGAAATTGATTTATCTAATTTCTTTTATTTTGTTGTTGAGCCTGGTTGGCAGTGCCGGCGGTGGCGAGCCACAGCAAGGCAAAGTCCTCATCGAGTACTGGAACGACATCCCTGGTAATGTGCTGGAGGTCCTTTATGACCATCCCTTATTTCCGGACCAGCCGGACGACTGGGAATGGCTGACGGAGGGTTTCGATAAGCCATATGTGCCGGAGTATGGGAACGAGTATGGAGCAAGGCTTCGCGCTTACCTGCATCCGCCCGGCACCGGTGATTACAGCTTTTGGGTTGCTGGTGACGACTATTGTGACTTGTGGTTGAGTACCGATGATGAACCGAGCAATAAGGTGCTGATCGCCTGGATAGACGGCTGGTGCCCGGATTACGATTGGGATAATATTTTTGGCACAAACAACCCCAATCAGGACTCCGCCCCTATCTATCTGGAAGCCGGTCGCAAGTACTACATAGAGGCGGAATACAAAGAAAACGACGGTGGCGACGGTTTAGCCGTTGCCTGGCAGGGTCCGGGTATCCCCACAAGGGAGGTCATCCAGCCGGAATATTTGTCAGCGCTGGGGCAGGGTTCCTGGCAGTTTATACCTTACGATGCCAGCCCGGCTGATGGTGCAATACATCCGGACACATGGGTGACCCTTGTGTGGTCGCCGGGACTTGGTGCGGCCTTGCACAATGTGTACTTCGGAGAGAATTTTGACGATGTGGAAGCCGGCATCGGCGACACCTTCCGGGGCAGCCAGACCGAGACGTATTTTGTCGCCGGCTTTCCAGGATATCCTTATCCGGATGGGCTTGTTTCTGGCACTACTTACTACTGGAGGATAGAGGAGGTCAATGATCTGCACCCGGATAGTCCATGGAAAGGCGATGTCTGGAGCTTCACGGTTCCACCAAAGAATTCCTATGGCCCGGATCCTCCTGATGGCGCCCAGTTTGTTGACCCTAATGTGGAGCTTAGCTGGGGGCCTGGTTTTGGTGCGAGATTGCACACGGTGTACTTCGGAGACGATTTTGACGTTGTGAATAATGCCGCTGAGGGTATCTCACAGGGAACTACAACCTATGCTCCCGGCCCACTTACAAAAGAAAAGGTTTACTACTGGCGGGTCGATGAGTTTGATGGCGTTGCCACGTATAAAGGCGATGTTTGGAGATTCAAAACCGTACCCGATATATCCATTTCTGACCCTTATCTTATGGCCTGGTGGAAGCTTGATGAGATTTCCGGCAATACTGCCGTTGATTCGTCTGGCCATGACAATCATGGCACCCTCATGGGCGACCCGCAGTGGGTCGCAGGCCAGGTAGGTGGTGCCTTGGAGCTCGACGGTGACGGCGATTATGTGAACTGCGGGAATCCTTCGGATTTAAACATCACGAACTACATTACGGTCACGTGTTGGATTAAGGTCGCGGCATTCGACAAAACCTGGGAGACCATTCTCGCCAAGGGCGACAACTCCTATAGAATGAGCAGAGGGCCGGCAGATGGTGATTCCATCTACTTTGGCTGTGATGGTCCCTCCGGGGACAACTTGAATGCGTTCACCGACGTGACCGATAACAGATGGCACCACGTTGCTTTAGTGTATGACGGACACAATAAGATTATATATATTGATGGTGCCGAGGATGCGCGTATGGAATCCACGGGGGCAATAAACGTTAGTAGCTATCCCCTTTACATCGGCGAAAACTCACAAGCGACGAATCGTCACTTAACCGGCCTTGTCGACGACGTGCGGGTCTATAACAAGTCGCTGACGCTGGAAGAGATTAAAGAGGTTATGAGAGGCGAGCCTG
>Ga0209635_10005212_pt1 | contig 10249 bp, 9 predicted proteins | sample DeeMarSWOR230_32_FD_187463 | JGI IMG/M metagenome (GOLD analysis project Ga0209635, IMG submission 187463) | Marine sediment microbial communities from White Oak River estuary, North Carolina - WOR-2-30_32 (SPAdes) (version 2) | ecosystem: Environmental > Aquatic > Marine > Intertidal zone >...
AGATGGGTATGTCCTGATGCAATCTGGCCCTGAAATAGGTGTAGCGGCAACGAAAACCTTCACCTCTCAGGCAATTGTCTTATTTATGATTGCTTTGAAAATCGCATTAATTAGAAACAAATTAGGAAAGGATAAACTATATGAATACATACTTCGACTAAAAGAACTACCAAGACATGTTAGGGAAGTATTAGATCATGACGAAGATATAATAAAAATAGCGAAGTACATAAAAAAAGCAAACTCTGTTTTTTTTATTGGAAGAGGCATTAGTTATCCTTTATCAATGGAAGGTGCATTAAAATTAAAGGAGATTTCATATATTCATGCCGAGGGTTTTGGAGCCGGAGAGTTAAAGCACGGTCCTTTTGCTCTTCTTACAAAAGATACTCCTGTTTTTGCAATTGTTGTTAGTGACCCTACATATGAAAAGATGATAGCCAATATTGGCGAGATAAAAGCAAGGGGTTCTCCTGTTATCGCCATTACAGATGAGAGAGATACTGAAATAGATAAGCATGTTGATTATATCTTACGTTTTCCTGCAAACTTGGATCTGCTTTCATTTATTCCGATAGTCGTATTACTTCAACTTCTTGCATATCACACGGCAAATCTTAGAGGATGTCCTATTGATAAACCCCGTAATCTCGCAAAATCCGTTACTGTTGAATAGAGATGATGATAAGATGAAATGTGTAATTCTTGCAGCTGGTGAAGGCAAACGGATGCGGCCGCTAACGTTCACCCGTCCAAAGGTAATGATTCCTATCGCCAATAGACCTTTACTAGAATGGAACCTGTTGAATGCTATCGATGCCGGTCTCAAAGAATTCATCTTTGTTATAGGTTATAGAAGTGAGATGGTAAGAAACTATTTTAGTAATGGAGATAAATGGAATGTCAATATTGAATATATTAATCAAGGAAAGGCACTTGGTACCGCGCATGCAATTGGCATGGTAGAAAAATTTGTGGATGATTTTATTGTTTTATGTGGAGACACAATCTTCGGAAAACAAGATATTAAAGACATTGTGACAAAGAAAATGTGCCTTGGAATAATAAAAGTAGAAAACGCTGAGGAATATGGCATCGTCGAACTAAAAGGAAAAAAAATAGTTAAGATCTATGAAAAAATGAAAGAGCCTTTTTCGAATGTAATAAATGCAGGCACATATCATTTTGATAAAAGAATTTTTAATTATATTAAAAAAACAAAAAAATCTACAAGAAGAGAATATGAAATTACTGATTCGATTAATCTGTTTCTTGAAAAAGAGAACTTGGAAGGGGTTTTTCTAAAAGAATGGAAGGACGCTGTTTATCCATGGCATCTACTTGAGTCTAACGAAGAAAAATTAAAGGAATTAAGCAGAAAAATAGAAGGTACACTAGAAAAAAACACGACACTAAAAGGAAAAGTAACAATTGGTAAAAATACCACAATATTAGCTGGTAGTTATATAGAAGGCCCAGTTATTATAGGAGAGGATTGTAAAATAGGACCAAATTGCTATATACGTCCTTATACTTCTATAGGAAACAATTGTCATGTTGGTAATGGCTGTGAAATAAAAAATTCAATTATCATGGATAACAGCAATGCACCTCATCTAAACTATGTAGGTGATTCAATAATTGGTGAAAACTGTAATTTAGGAGCGGGAACAAAAGTAGCAAATCTACGACTTGATAAAAAGAATATTATTGTCGTTCTTAATGGAAAAAAAATTGATACAAAGCGAAAAAAATTGGGAACTATTGTTGGTGACAACGTACAAACAGGCATTAACTCAATGATGAATGTTGGGTCTATCATTGGCAATAATGTTTTGATTGGTCTTGATACTGTTGCTAACGGAGAAATTCAATCAAATGCAAAAATTATGTAAAAGCTTTTTACATATTTATTTAAAATAATTAATTATTTCACAAACAATGATCGCCCGAAAAAGCGTATTAATCATTGGTACACATCTTCTAAGTGGAATCCTAGGCTATGCTGGGCTTAAATTCATTGCACTTTATATGGACCCTTGGGAATACGGTGTTGTCGGTTTTGCTTTTGGTTTTGTTTCTCTGTTTTCATTCCTTGGAAACATAGGATTTCACTCTGCTCATGTCAAACGAGTTTCAGAAGGGAAAAACCTGGCAACCTGTATTGGAACCTTTGCAGCGATAAAAACAACACTCGCAGGAATTCTTGCAGGATCAGTCATCAGTTCTATTGCTATATGGAAATATGTGATGGGGCGAGGCTTTGAATCCCCCTTACATGAACAGGCGATCTATCTGATGTTGGCTTACTATGTTTTAGATACACTTACGCTTACAATGACTTACACATTTATTTCTAAAAAAGAAATTGCAAAATCTGAAATACCGATTTTTTCCTACAACCTCGTAAGAATATCTTCCACTATTGTTGTTGCATACAGTGGCATGGGTATTCTTGCTCTTGCTTATACCTACCTTCTAGGGGAAATTGTTCATTTTGTCCTTGCCTTTATACTTTTTAGAAAATATCCAGTTGGAAAACCATCAAAAAACTATCTTAAAAGCTATATATCATTTGCGTTTCCCTTGGCAATCGCATCTGTCTCTGCTGTGGTTATGACAAACATTGATAAAGTAATAATACAATTATTCTGGGGTTCTAAACAAGTTGGAGAGTATTTTGCTGTTTATAATCTTTCACGTTTTCTCATACTTTTTGCAAATGCTGTAGGGATGCTACTTTTCCCTACAATATCAGAGCATTTTGCTAATAATAACTTGGATGCCATAAGAGATATTACCACACGAGCAGAGAGATATCTAAGTATGATTATCTTTCCCATAATCATTCTCATGGCCGTTCTAGCTAGTCCTATTATCTTTATTTTGCTAAGTGCAAAGTATGCGGCAGCTCTGCCAGTTCTTCAGATTGTTCCCTTTTTTATTTTGTTTGCAATCATGTTAAAACCTTATGAAAGCCAGCTATCTGGCATGAATATGCCAAAACTTGTTCGCAACAGAATGGTTCTTATGGTGATTATGAACATTATCATTAACCTTTTATTGATACCAACTGATATTCGAAGTATTGGATTATATAATCTTCCGGGTCTTGGAGCAACAGGGGCAGCTATAGGTACAGTTGTCTCATATTTTGTTGCTTTTATTTACATAAGATACACTGCATTTAGAGTTGCAAAAATCAAAGGCAATTACAAAGTAATCCTTCACGGCATTGTAGCATCTCTGATGGGTATAGTAGTCTACTATCTAACAGAATACACGCACTACTTTACAATTACACGATGGTATCATCTTGTGATTATATCTTTGTTTGGTCTTGCTATTTATTATGGTATTCTTTATCTTTTACGTGAATTCAAAAAAGAGGATTTTGATTTATTTGTGGACACTCTTAACATCAAAAAAATGTATTCCTATATAAAAGAAGAGATTAAAAAATAGGTAAAAATCTTTATTTTTTAAATCATCTTATTTGTATATCTTAACAATATTTTATCTTGAGTATACCTCTATAAATTTATATAAATGATTTTACCAATTCAAATGCTTCTGCATATTGGCAACCTATTTTGGATCCCCATGTTTTAGCGTTTGATTTTATTGTTTCAATAGATCTCGGATGTGGAAAACTGTGTAATTCGTTTTTGTAGTGTTTCATTGCTTCAATTTTTTTATCTAAGGTTTTTGATATATCAAAAAAAATATTGGGACTAAATGTTGTTGGATAATTCCATTCAGTGGATGAAAGTATCTCAAATGAATATATTGTTTTTACCATTTCTTTTTCCATTGGTCTTGTAGCTGTTAGAACTGCCTCATAAGTTTTTTTATGATCGATATTAAGATCATTTTTGTAATGAGTAAAAATAATATCTGGTTTTATTTGGTTTTTAATTTTTTCAATTTTTTTTATTATTTCTAATAGTGGAACACTATCAAATCTGTTATCTGGAAAATCAAAAGTAAAAATTTTTTTTACTGATATTATTTCATTTGCTTCATATATTTGTTTTTTTAATTCTTTGATTTCAGATTCTCTTTTTTTTCTATCTCTTTTCTCATCACGAGATGTGATGCCTTCACCAAGAATAAGAGTATATGCTTCGTTTCCTTCATTGACTAATCTGACTATAGTTCCGCCACAACCAAGAATTTCATCGTCTGGATGTGCGGCAATAATTAAAATTTTTTTCATGTTAGCCTCTTTATTTTTATATTTACATTAGCTATTATTTTGTTATTCTTTTTCTTGGCATTTTGAAATTCTATTCTTAAACTATTTTTTTCTAAAAATGCCTTAGGATAATCTTCAGCATCAAGCATTCTAATATAATCAAATATTTCATTCAAATTATTTAGATTTGAAATATCACTATCTTTAGGTTTTCTTCTCGAAAAAGAAACAATCTTTCCCTTCTGAGGAAAGGGCTTCGGTGATTCTTTTAGTATGTGGGGAATCATTTCTTTGAATATGATTTCTGAAGCTCTTTTAAAAATTTCTTGAGCAGATCCTTTCAAAGATAAATCTTTTTTAATATAAATCGGTCCAGCATCCAGTTTATCTATAACCTGAAATGCTGTTATTTTTGTTTTTTTATAACCGTGTATTATTAAGTTTTGTAAGGGACTGCCACCTCGTCCAAAAGGTAAATCAGTCATATGAAAAGCGATACATTCAAAGTTTTCATATACTTCCTTTGGTATTTTCCAAGACCAATGTGGGAAAAAAATATATTTTGGATTAATCTTTTTTATGCTTTCATATTTAAAATTGTCTTTATTTTTTATTAAATGCCAATAATTTTTTTTGTCTTCTTTTTTTAATTTTTTATAATTCTGAACATTCCACGATTTTATTGTTACAACAATAAAATTATCTTTTTTCATATTTATCAATTATTTTTATTAAAGCTCTTTTTAACAAAGGATATTGTGTAGGATACAGCTTATTAAATAAACTTTGCTCAGTATCATCTTTTTCGATCTTGATTTCATATTGGTCTATAATTTCACCGGAATCTATCTTAGGTGTCATGATATGGATGGTTGTTCCTGTTTTTTTTTCACCATTTTCCAAAGCCTTTTTTAATGGTTTTAAACCCTTATATCTTGGAAGTAGAGATCTATGCATATTTAAAGATGCTATTTTAGCTAATTTAAGATATTTTTCTGGTATTTTATATTTATAACAGTTTGAAACTAAAAAATCGTATTCTATATTATTTAAAATTTTTAGGTTCTTTTGATTCTTATGCACAATGATAAATGGAATAGCATATTTTTCGCTTATCTTGACAAATTCTTTAAATAATGGTCTTACTGTTTTCATATCCGGCTCGTAATAATGTGTCACAAGAGCCTTAATTTCAAAAGTATTTTCCTCAACAATACCTTTAAGTGTTTCTAATCCTAATCTTCTTGCAAATAATCCTACAATTGAAGCTTTCATTCTACAATATCCTCTTTTCTTAAAGGAGTCCCTCTTTTCAGATTTCCTTTAGATTTCTTCCCGATGGTTTCTTCATAAAACTTTGGATGCATTCCATATCCTGGTCTTATAATCCTTATATTATTCTTATTAAACTCTTCATTTTTTCTTATATTCTTTACAACAAATATTGATCTTCTAAAAACAATATTTTCTAATTCTTTTCCACTAATATCATATGTTACTTCTCCAAGTGCTTTCTCGACATTTCTTATGGAATTAACTAATTCTTTTAGTTCATTTGGCTCTAAAGAAAATGCTGCGTCTGGTCCACCATCTTTTCTTGAAAGTGTAAGATGTTTTTCAATTATATTAGCACCTAGTGCTACCGATGCTAAAGCTATCTCATTAGTTAGTGTATGATCTGATAATCCTGAGACAACATCAAATCTTTTACTTATATCTGCAATTGTTTTTATGTTCATCTGTTCGGGCTTAGCCGGATAAGAACTAACGCAATGTAATATGGCTATTACAGAGCAACCATTATCTTTAAGTGTTTTCACTGCTAAATCAATATCTCTCTCTGAAGACATCCCTCTTGATAATATTACAGGCTTCTTTGTAGAAGCTATCTTCTTTAATAAAGGTATGTGATTAATTTCAAATGATGCTACCTTATACAACTGAACCTCCATATCATCAAGAAAATCAACTGCACTTTCATCGAATGGAGTAGAAAAAAATATAAGTCCTTTTGATTCGGCATATTTTTTAAGTTTAGGCTGCCAATCCCAAGGTGTATAAGCCCATTCATATAAGGCATATAGGGTTTTACCTTTCCAGGCATCGTTGACTTCAACTTTAAAATACTCGTTATTACAATCAATTGTAATAGTATCTGCTGTATATGTCTGTAGTTTTATTGCGTCCACTCCAGATTTTGCAGCCTCATCAATTATTTTTTTTGCTTTTTCAAAATTTTGATTATGGTTTCCTGACATTTCAGCAATAATAAAAGTAGGTTCGCCAGGGCCGATTAACCTATCATCTATTTTAATTTTTTTAATGCCATTTCACCTGCCCTTCAAATAATAATATGAATTTTTACTTAAAAGTATTCATAACTTCAATTATTCTTTTTTTTCCGTTTCCATCCACTAATTTCATTCCATTTTTAGCCATCTGCTTTCTAAGTGAAGTATTATTGATTAATTTTAGAACGTTTTCTTTTAACTTTTTAGAAGAAATTTCTTCCTTTTTCCCTAGATACATACTAACATTTTTTTTATCAAGTTCTTTTGCAATATTCAACTGATTATCAGCAACAGTAATAATAATATTCGGAATACCAAAATATGCTAGCTCATAGCAAGTTGTACCACCTGCACTGATTGCAATATATGCTTTTTTATATAAATCAAACATGTTATTAGGTGATATTACAACTTCGACGTCTGTTGTATTTTTAATATAATCTTTTATTTCTAAATAATGAGGATTTAAAGCACCAATTATTACAATCTTTTTTATTTTTACATCCTTTATTTGTTTTAATATTTTTAGAGTGTAGTTATCCTTGTCTGTTCCACCAATTGTTATTAAAAGATTTCCAACATCTTTTTTAATTTTTTTTTCTTCTCTTTTTAGCAGTTCATCACGCAACATAACATATTTGGGTCCAAGTAAAAAAGTTGTATAATCTTCCCCTTTTATATCTAATTTATCTGCACCAGCATTCTGATTTACAACAATATCTGAATAATAATAAGTCTGGGCAGTATCATCTATTGATAATAAATTGAAACCATTTTTTTTGATTTTTTTTAAATAATTTGAATTGATTTCATAATGATCGGTTATTACCCAATCAATATTATGTTCATCAGAAAATTTTAATAAGTATTTTAAATCCAATTCTAAATCATTAATTTTTTTTATCTCTACTAGAAAATTATTTCTTTTTATGACTTTTTCTTTTAAATTTTTTCCCAGGATGTGAGATATGAAATAGCATCTATGTCCTCTTTTATTTAACTCTTCAGAAAGAGCTATACAACGCATTAGATGACCTATACCTATTTTTTTTGTAGCGTCTACTCTAAATATTATATTCAACTTTCTTTCACGTCCTTTTGTTTAACGTTTTTATTAATTTCTAATAGTTCTGGTTTTTTATCGAGAAAATCTACTATCTGTTCAGCTGTAAAATAAATATTTTTAAAATTATTTAGGATTTTTTTAATCAGTTTTAAATCTTCTTTTGTATCTAATGTTATTCTAATATCGGGTCTTCTTAGTTTTCCTTTTGCTTCAATATTTTTCAATTTAAATTTGTCTGTATTTTCTCTAATATAAGATGTTACATGTTCTCTTTGATATTTTTCTTTAGTATTATCAAAAGCATTTTTTAAAACATTAAAATTAAATACCTCAACATCTAGCCCTCGAGGAAAAGTTCTTTTAAGTATATTTGCAGTATATTCCGCTTTGGCTTTAACATGTTTTTTAATTGTTTTATCAACAATTTCTGGGTCAATTAACGGACAATCACTTGTTATTCTTACAATAATATCTGCATTAAATTCTTTTGCAGCATAATAATAACGACTTAAAACATCTTCTTCGCTGCCTCTAAAGTAATCAATATTTTTTCTTTCTGCGTATTTCTGCAATTTATCATCTATCTTATTTGTTGTAGTTGCTAAAACGATATTATCTAAATTTTTACACACTCTTAAACGATCAATTACGTAATCCAAAAAAAATCTTTTTTTGATTTTTTTTAATACTTTTCCTGGTAGTCTTGTCGAACCTATCCTTGCTTGAACAATAGCTACTATATTCAATTAGAAACCTCATTTACCATAATAGTTGATAATTTTTTTAACAGCATGGATAACATCATCGATATCTTCATCTGACATCTGAGGATATAGTGGTAAAGTTAGACATCTTTCATAGTAGTTTTCAGCTACCGGAAACTCACCTTTTTTAAAACCAAAGTGTTTCATGTAATAAGGTTGTAAATGAACAGGAATATAATGGACATGTACCCCAATGTTTTCAGCTCTAAGAGCATCAAATATTTGCTTTCTACCTGCTTTTAATTTTTCAAGCCTGAGTTGTATCACATATAAATGATATGATGATTTAACATCGGGTTTTTCATATGGAATAATTATTTCATTTATATCCTTGAATGCTTTATTGTATTTTTTTACAATTTCTCTTCTTCTTTTTATGAATTTATCAATTTTTTTAAATTGACTTAAACCTAGAGCACATTGGAGCTCAGTAAGTCTGTAGTTATATCCAAGTGTTTGCATTTCATAGTACCACCTCCCTTCGTTTTTATTCATTTTTTTAGGATTTTTAGTAATTCCATGGGTTCTAAACATTAATAACTGCTCGTAAAATTCTTCGTTGTTTGTAAGAACCATCCCTCCTTCACCGGTAGTTATATGTTTAACTGGATGAAAACTAAAAATTGTTAAATCAGTCAGTCCACCGATTTTCTTTCCTTTGTATTCAGCTCCGATTGCATGAGATGCGTCTTCTATTACAATGAGATTATTTTCGTTTGCAATTTCGTTTACTTCATCTAGATCGCATGGTTGACCAGCGTAGTCTACTGGGATCAAAACCTTGGTCTTTTTTGTGATTCTCTTCTTAATTTCATTAGGATTTATATTATAGGTATCTTTTTTAATATCTGCAAATTTTACAGTTCCATTAAGATAAAGAACACAGTTGCTACTAGCAACAAAAGTCATTGGAGACGTAATTGCCTCATCATTTTGTTTTATACCCGCTGTAAATGCTGCACTATGTAATGCAGCAGTTCCTGAAGAAAATGCAACAGCATATTTTATGTTACAATATTTTGCAACGACTTCCTCAAATTCTTTAATTTTTGGGCCTTGAGTTATAAAATCAGATTTTAAAACTTTAGTAACTTCGGATATGTCTTTGTTATCTATCCATTGATGCCCGTAAGGTAGATATTTTTTCCTTAATGCTTTTCCCCCATTTATTGCAAGCTTATCATTCATATTTAAGCTCTTTAATAATTTTAATCAACTCATTTTTTGTTAACCATTTTGTATTTGTGTCACTTGTATATCTGAATCCTTCTGGTAGTTTTTTACCTTTGATATTATTAACATTCCAAAAGGCGTGCTCGGGCTCAATTACAAAACTATGTTCAAATTCTCTACTATGCCTTGATTCATCATCAGTGAGCAATATTTCATGTATTTTTTCACCTGGTCTAATACCGATTATTTCTTTTTTTACATCTGGAGCAATAGCGTCTGCAAGATCTGTAATTTTCATACTTGGAATTTTTGGAATAAAAATCTCGCCACCTTTCATCCTTTCTATGCAATTTATTACAAATTTTACTCCTTCGTCAAGCTTTATCCAAAAACGTGTCATATCTTTATGTGTGATAGTAATGACTCCTTCATTTTTCTGCTTCCAAAACAATGGTATTACACTACCACGACTTCCAATAACATTACCATATCTGACACAACTAAATTTTGTTTTTGTCTTACCAGAATAAGAATTACCCTGGATAAATAATTTTTCAGCTGTCATCTTGGTTGCACCATATAAATTAACAGGATGTACTGCTTTATCAGTACTAATTGCCATGACGCAATTAACACAGTTGTCTATTGCAGCATCAATTACATTAGCACCACCGTCAATATTTGTTCTTATGGCCTCAATTGGATTATATTCGCATGCTGGAACCTGCTTTAGAGCCGCAGCATGAACAACGATATC
>Ga0209635_10005217_pt1 | contig 10245 bp, 7 predicted proteins | sample DeeMarSWOR230_32_FD_187463 | JGI IMG/M metagenome (GOLD analysis project Ga0209635, IMG submission 187463) | Marine sediment microbial communities from White Oak River estuary, North Carolina - WOR-2-30_32 (SPAdes) (version 2) | ecosystem: Environmental > Aquatic > Marine > Intertidal zone >...
ATCTCTTTCACGATCGTTACGAGATCCAGGAACGGATGAGGCTCGAGGTAGCGATTGAAAAAGAGGGATCGGTGCGCGAAAGGTACAGCGCGCTGAACGATGTCGTTATCCATGGTGTCGGAGTTTCCAGAGTGATCCATTTGAAGACCACCATCGACGGCCTCAAACTAGGGGAGTACCTCGCCGATGGGGTGATCGTTTCAACGCCGACGGGTTCGACGGCTTACTCCCTTGCTGCGGGAGGACCTATTGTCAATCCAACAAGTGTCGAAGCATTCATTATCACACCTCTCTGCCCTCACTCCCTCTCCGTCAGGCCGCTGGTGGTCAGCAGCGAGGAAACGTTCGTAGTGGAATTGGTTGAAGAGGGACAGGAGACCCTTCTGACGATCGACGGTCAGCGTGCCTGCGGTATCCACAAGGGTGAGCGAATCGTGTTCAGGAGATGCCTAAAAGTAACAAAACTCATTGTTACCGAAGGCTACAATTTCTACGACCTCGTTCGCAGGAAGTTACGGTGGGGCGGTGTATTGAGGGAACACTAATCATCTCTTGCTGGAAATAAAATGCTCCAGAAGCTCATCATTCAAAACCTCGCTGTCGTCGAAGACGCCGTTATCCCTTTCGGTGAAGGCTTGAACGTGCTCACCGGATCGACAGGGGCCGGAAAGTCGATCATCCTGACGGCCGTGGACCTTCTCTCGGGCAGCAGGGCGAGGAGGTCGCTCCTCCGTCGCGGGACGGAACGTTTGACCGTTGAAGGTATATTCTCCGTTCCCCCAACATGGCCGCTCAGAGAGGATCTCGGGATGGAGCAGGATGAGGAGCTCGTTTCGATGAAGCGTGAATTTACCGCAGGCGGGAAGAGCCGGATCTGGATAAACGGGACACTTACTACCATAGCCACTGCCCAGGAAACGGCCCAGTCACTCCTGGAACTTCACGGTCAGCATCGGCAGCAGGAGCTCCTCGATCCGGCAAAACACATCGTCTATCTCGATACACGCGGCGATTACGGAGAGCTGCTGGATGAATGTATGAAAAAAATCGAGCGCTACAAAGATCTCTCGGATCGATTACAACACCTCGTTGCCGAGGCTGAGGAACATCGAAAACAGGAGGACTACTTGCGCTTCCAGCTCCGAGAGCTCGACGGACTCAAGCTCGATCCGGATACGGACAAGAATCTGGAGAAACGCATCAAACGCATGGAGAATGTACACAAGTTTATCTCCAGCCTCGAAGGCGCTCGGACCCTTCTCAGTGAGGAAGATGGATCGATCTTAGAAAAGATCGCCGGTGTGGAGATGTCCATAGAATCGCTCACCCCATTTGATGAATCCTGGAAGGAGGCAATATCGGGCCTCAAGGAGACTCGTATATCGTTACAGGAATTAGTCAGGGCAATCGGCCGATCCCTCGGTGAGATCCAGGAAGACCCGGGCGACCTCGAAATGCTGCATGAGAGGTCGGCAGCGATACAGAGAGCCTGTCGCAAACACGGTCTCGATTATGACGGATTGCTCCAGAGAAGGGAAGAGATACAGCGGATACTGAGATCGTTGACCGATGGATCGGATGAGATCGTCGAAACGAACAGAGAGATGAAAGAGGTAAAGAGAGGGCTCCTTCCCCTCCTCGAAGATCTGAGCCGGAGGCGGAAGCGAAGCGCCAGAGCCCTCGATAGGGAAGTGACCGGAGAGCTCATCAAGTTGGGGATGAAAGGAGCACTCTTCCAGACGGATATCGATAGGTTGAAAAATAGCACTTTCACGGGCACGGATGACGAGATACATTTAAACCCGAGAGGGTGGGACCAGGTAGAGTTCAAGATACGAACGAATGTAGGTGAAACGATACACCCACTCGCTGAAGTCGCTTCGGGCGGTGAGCTTTCCAGAATCACCCTGGTCCTCAAAAAGCTCCAGATCGAGGAGAAGGGAATTCCAACCCTGATCTTCGATGAGATAGACACCGGTCTCGGTGCCGACCTCGGTGCCGTGGTGGCGGAGAGGTTAAGCGAATTAGCAGGGAGATACCAGATCGTCTGTATCACTCATCTTCCACAGGTTGCTGCGAGGGCAAGCCAGCATATCATGGTGAAGAAACGGGTCAGGGGAGGAAGGACCGCCACATCAGCCACCGTCTTGACTGGTGCTGTGAGAGTCGTCGAGATAGCAAGGATGCTTGGAGGGAAGGGAAAACTGAGAGAGGAACTCGCCACCGAACTTCTCGAAGGAAGAAAGCGCGCCCGTAGCTCAGCTGGATAGAGCACCGGCCTCCGGAGCCGGGTGTCGGAGGTTCGAATCCTCTCGGGCGCGCCAACATAGAACTCCGATGAAGAACTGACAGTTACTACGGGTATGACCCGATCGGCGTGCCGGCTACGAATGTGAAAAGGGGGAATTTTTGAAATTCAAGTTTGCACTTTTTCTCCTTCCCATACTCGTTTTCAATCAAAAGCCGATTGATGTATACGGTGCCACCCTCTCGCGGGGGAACACGACGGCATTGAGCAGAGCTTTGCAGGAGATCAGCAGGGATTCGCTCGAAGCCTTGGTGAGCTTTCTTTCACGGGATCCGGTCACTTCCGAACTCCGGAGCAGGTTCACATTCAGAGAGAACGAGCTATCAGTGATGGCCGACTCCCTCGCCGCCCGCCTCGAGAGGTATACGGGTGAGACCGCCGATCGGCTCCAGTTCACCGCCGAGGGGGGCATCTACGATGAAGACAGTACGTTCGTCGCAGAGAATATCGTCGCCCGCCTGATCGGCACCGGTGAGGCTTCTGGTGTTGTGCTGGTAACTGCTCACTACGATGCGATCGGATTACGCACCGAGGGGTGGACTGAAAACTGGCAGGTATGGCCGGCACCAGGTGCAAACGACAACGCAACCGGTGTTGCAGCGGTCATGGAAGGGGCCCGTATCTTAGCGGCTTCAGATCTCCCGTTTGACATCCTCTTCGTTCTCTTCTCCGCCGAGGAACTCGGCTGGCTTGGCAGTATAGATTTCGTGGAGAGATACGATGCGCTCTACGGTGAAGAGATACTCGGTGTATTGAATGTCGATATGATTGGATATCCCACCACTGGCAATCCTGGTGGAACCGTGATGTCGGATTACCGATCGGGATGGATCGCGGATATGGTGGAAGAAAATCGAGAGAGGATAGATCCTGATTTCCCCATTCTCGTTTTGAAACCCGGTCCTGTAATCGCAGACCACACCCCTTTCTGGAATCAACAAATCCCTGCCATCACATTATCGGAAGTAATGGGGGAGGACGGCTCGATTATATACCCGTACTACCATACGGTACGAGATACGTTCGGATTCGTGGACTTCGAACAGGTAGAGAGGATGACGAAGCTGCTGGTCGGTACATTGGCCCGCTTCTCGGATGCCTCTCCCGAGGTCGCCCTCTATCCGTCAGATATTTTATTTTATCTCAGAGGGAACTGGCTGACGGGAAGGAGGAGATTTGAGATCGGAGATAGTCTCTCCGTGACAGTCGGTGTTCGAAATATAGGAAGCACCGCACAACCTTCAGGCAGCAGCCTCTCTCTAACAGTCACACTCGAAAACCGTTCCGGGATACAGATACTCTATGCCGGTGGAATCCCTTGGCCCGACCTGCTCCAGGCGGAAGTGACCGAGATCGTGCTGACTCTCGACGGGGGATTTGCAGGACAGAATCGTATCAATGCCACACTGTCCGTTGACGGCTTCGAGGAGGAGCCCGGCAACAATTCAGTTGTGGAGAGCTTCATCGTTGAGGGCGGTGTGGAGGTGCTCATTGGGCACACCTTCCAGCCGAATCCGATACAGACATCCTTCGCAGACGCATCCTTCTGCATCAATCTGGCGAGTGAAGCGAACCTCATACTGGAGCTCTACACCCTGGAAGGTGAATGCATGGGAACTGCACACATCGGTCCCGGATACGGTAATCCGTTGAACACAGGTTTGAATTGCCTCCGGTGCAGTACGATCTTTCCCCACGTCGGTAACGTCGCCTCTGGAGTTTACCTGTACCGTATTAAACTCTTTCGGAACGACGGTCGGACCGAACACGTAGCCGGACGTTTCGCCGTAACACGTTAGACGGTGGGAAGGGGAATGTGGTGAGGATACTCTTGGTGCTCTTTCGAATTATTCTGATAGTCGTTCTTATCTATTACGCCCTAAAACTTCTCTCCAAATGGTTGACTTCGGGCATACACAAGGCATCGGTAAAGACCGGCGATCAAGGCAAGGGTGACGAAAAAACATACAAGGAACTGACTGACCAGATCATCGAAGACGCAGACTACGAGGAGATAGAGACGGAGGACATGGAATGATCATGCGCCTGCGGCAACCGAATCGGAGGAGATTTCGCTCACCGATACGGGAGAGAATGAAACGGCAGAGAGAGTATTATTACGCATCATTTACCGTTATGGTGGTAAAAATTGTGCTATTTATCTTCCTCTGCATACTCTTCTCGGTAGCCTTGAGGCTCTTCCACTACCGGTTTCAAACTGCCACGCCCCCTATCCGTTACGCCATCCCCACGATCATTGCGATCTGTGCAGTTGTCCTGGCATACTTTATTTATAAAAATATCAAGGACATAAGAGAAATATCGAAAGAAAGGCGGCAAAGCCCACCGCCCCGATAACGATCCTCCATCGGGACATCATTCCGAGACCTCCGGCCGTGGCATACCTTTTGCAGTAAATTATCTGGATTTATATAACTTACAGGTTTAATGATGGTTCACACGACTGACGAAAAGGATATTCTTTTCAGGACCTTCGCCGAGATTACCAGCCTGATAAGCTCGGGGAAGGATAATCGTATTATATTTCATAAGATACTCGACAGTGCGCTCGACCTCCTCCCAACCAGTAAGGTCTTCATGATCTTCCTGGAGAACCACAGGATCGTCAAATACGCGGCAGAACAGCAGGACAGGGTGAGAAAGATTACCGTTGAGGATATGCCGGAGTCTACCGGTATCCTGAACTGGCTGCGGAGAGAAATGGAATCGGCACGATCGGCAGAGAAGGTATTCTCTCTCGACCTCTCGCTCCTCGCAAACGAGTTTTTGGGGGAATTGGATACGTGTAGTTCGGTGATATCTTCACCGCTGATGGCAAAGAGCTCTCTTTTCGGCATCATAGTGGCCATAAACGATCAATCGGGCCGTCGTTTCACGGATGATGACATTCACCTGCTGACACTTATCGCAAACCAGGCAGCGATCGCATTCGAGAATTATTTGCTCTATAAGAAATTAGAAGTAGAATCGATAACCGACGGTTTGACAGGTGTTTACAACTTCAGATTTCTCATAAAGTCGATCAAGCTGGAGATGAAGCGGGCCATGCGATTCGACCAAGTCTTTTCATTTCTCATGCTGGATGTTGATAATCTCAAGGATTACAACGATAAAAACGGGCACCTCTCCGGGAGCAGGGCGCTCAGAGATATCGCACGGATCATAACACAAAACTGCAGGGAGATAGATCTCGTGGCCAAATACGGAGGCGACGAGTTCGCCTTGTTACTGCCACAGACGGGGGCGAATGGAGCGATTCGACTTGGCGAAAGAATACTTCGAGCGATACGACGGTACAAGTTCGACGGGAGAACGCCGGGGCTTCTCACGTCCAGTATCGGTGTTTCGGTCTTCCCCGAGGATGCGAGAGGGGTTGAAGAGCTCATCGAGAAAGCCGACACCGCACTCTATCGGGCAAAGGCGAGGGGTAAGAACAGTATCAGGTGCTATCGAGAGTTGCATATGTTGAATCCATCTTGAAACTTTTACATCAGCACAACTTTTGCTATACTCCTCCATTTCGAAATGACTGAGCAAGGAAAGGAGAGACCTTGGAGCTCGCAGCAAAGTTAAAGAGTGGAGATGCGGTACTTTCGATTATTGGACTCGGATATGTCGGACTGCCCCTCGCTGTGGAGTTTGCCAGGGCGGGCTTTCAAACGATCGGGATCGACATCTCACCGGAGAAGGTGGAGAAGATCAACGCCGGAGAGAGCTACGTCAGGGACGTTAGGAGCGCGGAACTCGGAAGGATCATCGAAAATGGGAATCTCAAGGCAACCACCGATTTCGACGTTCTGCATGAGGTCGATACGATCAATATCTGCGTTCCAACGCCGCTCCGAAAAACGAAAGATCCGGACATATCGTACATCCTCGCTGCTGTCAGAGAAATACAGAAAACGATCCGCACGGGTCAGCTGATAATCCTCGAGAGTACGACGTACCCGGGAACGACCGAAGAAGTGATCCTGCCACTGTTACGGGAGAACGGACTCGAAGCCGGCAGGGACTTTTTCCTGGCATTCTCACCCGAACGCGTGGATCCGGGTAACAGAGATTACACGACGAAAAATATTCCGAAGGTGGTCGGAGGTATCACCCCGCGATGCACCGAAATTGCGGCAAAGCTATACGAAGCCGCCAAGATAAAGACTGTACCGGTCAGTTCCGCGAGGGTTGCCGAAACCGTGAAGCTACTCGAAAATACGTTCAGGAGCGTCAATATCGGGCTGGTCAATGAAATTGCTCTCATGTGCCATAAGATGGGAATTGATGTCTGGGAAGTGATCGATGCCGCGGCCACGAAGCCATTCGGATTCATGCCGTTTTATCCGGGACCGGGGCTCGGGGGGCACTGCATTCCGGTCGATCCGTTTTACCTGTCCTGGAAAGCGAAGATGAGCGGGTTCGAAGCGCGATTCATAGAGCTCTCTGGCATGATCAACGGTGAAATGCCCGTACACGTCGTCCATAGAGTTTCTGAGGCACTTAACGACCACCGAAAGTGTATAAATGGTTCGAAGGTCCTTATTATGGGGGTATCCTATAAAGAGGGCATAGAAGATACGAGGGAGTCGCCAGCCTTTGATATCATCAGGCTGCTCCAACAGCGGGGAGGAGAGATCTTATACTATGATCCACTTGTCGATACACTTGAAGAGGTGGAAGGCGCGACACCATTCACCTACGTAGCTGAAAATGTCAAAAGGGTCGACTGTGCGATCATCGTAACCGGCCATAAGAATGTGGATTACGAATTGCTCGTTCAGCACTGCCCACTTATCTTTGACTCCAGGAACGTGCTGAAAGGTAAAAGGGGAAATAATATCATTCGCCTGTAGGTTACATACCGCCGAGATGGAGGAGCTATGGCCCGATACCTGGTGACCGGTGGAGCAGGATTCATCGGTTCGAACATCGCTGAAGAGCTTGCAAAGCGAGGAGAGGATGTCGTTATCCTCGACGACCTCTCCACAGGATGCGAGGAGAATATAGAACATATAAGATCACAGATCACGTTCATCAAGGGTGATATAAGGGATGCGGGGATGGTGAAGAAATCGCTGGATGGTGTCGAATACGTCCTCCATCAAGCCGCCCTGGCGTCGGTTCCACGCAGCATAAAGGATCCCGCCCTCGTGAACGATGTCAACGTCAGAGGTACTCTCATACTCCTCGAACAATCGAGGCTCGCGAGGGTCAAACGCTTCGTCTACGCCGCCTCGTCATCCGCATATGGTGATTCCGAAGTACTGCCGAAAAGAGAGGACATGGTCCCACGACCGCTCTCTCCGTATGCGGTGAGCAAACTCACCGGAGAGCACTACTGCTCGGTGTATACTGCCGTTTATGGCCTGCCAACAGTGAGCCTTCGTTACTTCAACGTGTTCGGCCCGAGGCAGGATCCCAACTCACAGTACGCCGCCGTGATACCCATCTTCATCTCGAAACTCTTACGCGGTGAACAACCCACGATCTTCGGAGACGGGGAACAGAGCCGGGACTTCACATTCGTTGAAAACGTCGTCGAGGCAAACATCCTTGCTGCTCATTGGAGGCATGCAGCAGGACAGTCGATAAACATCGCCTGCGGTGAGCGATATACGTTGAACGAACTCTTCGAGCGCATACGAGAAATCGTTGGATGCGATGTCGAACCGATATACACTGACCCCAGGCCGGGCGATGTCAGGCACTCGCAAGCAGATATATCCATAGCCCGAGAGCTTCTCAAATACTCTGTGTCGGTACCGTTCGAAAGGGGACTTGAAAGAACAATCGATTGGTATCATAATAAAACCTGAGCGGACGTGAAGTATATCGTTCGTGCACGACGAGTGATGCTTGAATATGTAAGATTTCGTTGAACCGGAGAAGGGTCAGAATGAAGATAACAAGAGACAGATTGATCGTGGTCGCTCTCTTTGTGGGAATGACAATCGGTAACTCGTTGATTTCCAGTTTGGAGGGACAGGAAGTTATCCTTCAAGTCGGTGATAAATTGGAGCTGGAGGTTCCGCACCGGCAAGAGCTCGGACGCCAGCTCGTCATCAACGAGGGGGGTGAGGTGGAGATTCCGATCATCGGCGCCATTGCGTTGAATGGGATGACACTCCAAGAAGCGGAGACGGTGGTACTTCGAAAGCTCCAACAACTGTACCCGAGTGTTCGAAGCATCAACCTCACCTTGATCGGGGAGGAATCTCGACGATTGATATACGTGCACGGGGAGGTTGCATCGCCGGGAAAGTACGAATTCAAGGACACACCAAGTGTCTGGGAGGCGATTCGCGAAGCGGGAGGTGCAACCAGAAACGCTTCACTCGATGCAGTACAGCTCATTCGAGCTGAAGGGGAGGAGAAAAGAACCACGATCGTCAATCTCCAAGAGGTGATCGATTCGGGAAACTTCGACGCCCTGCCGGAACTGAAACCGGGAGATACCGTGATCGTCCCTGTGAGATCGATGCGGTACGAGGGTTCGGCGGCAGTGAACGTCATCGGGGCGGTAAAGAATCCGGCTCCGTACAAATTGACGGGCAGTAAGACACTCGTTGACGCAATTCTCGCAGCTGGTGGACCGTTGGATGATGCAAACCTTGCAAAAGTGAAGATTATTCGAAATCTCTCCCCGGGGGGGACGATCACACTCAATGTCAATTTCAAGCGATATCTCGATGAGGGAGATGTGCAGCAGAATCCCGCCATCCTTCCAAATGACACTGTCAGTGTCCCCAAGCAGAGTGGTTATCTCAGAACCATCCTGACCGATCCTCGCTTTCTCCTCGGTGTCATAACCGCTGGTGGAACTATCGCAGCCATTATACTGAGCAGATAGGAAGGAGAGGAGTTGGAAAACGTCAGTAAAATTGTTCCTGAGGTCGGAGAGCAGAGAATTGATCTCCATGCATACTGGAAGATATTCTGGAGAAAGAAATTCTATCTCGCAGTACCGCTCATCCTCTCCTTTGTACTCTCGTTCGTTGGAGTGAGATACCTGACACCGATATACGAGTCCTCCACACTCCTCTCAGTCGAGGAGCACAACATTCTCGCGAGCACCATGAGCCGCTATATTGCAACACCTGAGGAGCGGAGCAGGGAAATAAATCAACGGTACCGGGGCCTGATAGAGACAAGATTGAAGAGTCACACGTTTCTCAGACAAGTTGTTGAGGGCTTGGGTTTGCACAGATCCCACGAGCTGAGACAAGAAATCGTGCAGAGGATCAATGACCGAGCGCGGCAGGAACTCACCCTCGATGAGCTCATTATGAGGCGGATGGTATCAATCCTCAAAGGGAAGATAAAGGTTCAGAATCCGAATCTCGGCTTTTTCACCATCAGCCTGTACGATTCGGATCCCACCAATGCGTACGTGCTCGCCACGAGGGTAAGCGAGAAATTTATCGAGGCAACACGGCAGGCTCAGCTGGATGGTATCAGGCAGGCAGGAGCTTTCAGTGATGAGCAGCTCGCGATTTACAAAGAAAAACTCGAGGCATCCGAAAAAGAGCTCTCCCGGGTACAGCGAGAGATGCTGGAGAGCGATATCGAGAGCAATCCCATTACCTCGGGCAACGTACAGTTCGCCGAAGCTCTCCCCCGCACCCTGAAAGCGCAAATAGAACGGAACGAGATTGCACTCAGGATGGTGAGGAACAGGCTGGTATCAGTTTTCGGTCTTGTTCCATCCTCTGAAAAGGTATCGTCGAATGAAACGGTACGTAACATTGAGAAACACCTCACTGCGGTTGGTGAAAAAACGCTTCTCAGCGATCTCATCACAGAGGTTGAGGTTGCAGCAGAGGATGAAACCTCCCCCGCCCTCTGGGAGGAACTTCGCCAGAGCATCAGTGAAATCGTAAATGAGGAGTACAACGAATTTTCATCAGACCTTCGCCCTCTCATTA
>Ga0209635_10005221_pt1 | contig 10240 bp, 6 predicted proteins | sample DeeMarSWOR230_32_FD_187463 | JGI IMG/M metagenome (GOLD analysis project Ga0209635, IMG submission 187463) | Marine sediment microbial communities from White Oak River estuary, North Carolina - WOR-2-30_32 (SPAdes) (version 2) | ecosystem: Environmental > Aquatic > Marine > Intertidal zone >...
ATTCGCTTTCTTTTTTATGTGTTTTGCTCACACTTTCCTGCTCTCCCCCTTGATTTTCATAGAGCGTTTCGCCGACAAATAGTTTGCCTAAAATTCCCTTACCACCTTCTATCCTCTTAATGATAGTGTTGATTCGGGTTGTAATCTCCTTAACAGTATTGTACACCTCTTCCTCATTTAACAGCTTACCCAAGGTTCCTTCATTTGAGCCTAGCTTTCCAATAGTAGTACTTATATCAGATAGTATGGTTTTCAGCTCATTAAAAAGAGTGTCATCGGTGAGAAGCTTACCCACAGTACCTTCCCCACTTTCAATTCTTTTAGTTAGATTCCTTAACGATTCACTTGTTTCTTGAAGGTTACTTAAGATCGACTGGATTGCCGTTTTTTTCTCTTTTGTCCCCTCAGCAGTCTCAACAGGCTTGGTAATCATCTGAGTGAGATTCTTAATCCCCTTTGCAACCTCACTCAATTCTGAGAAGAGTTCATCTAAATCTGCAGGAGGAGCACCTTGGAGAAGTTCTCCCATATGTTTAATGGAGTGTTTGTCTGGTGAACCTGGTTTGATCTCGATATACTTTTCACCCAAAAGTCCTTCTGATCTCACATAGACCAAGGAGTCTTCAGGTAATCCTAGTTCACGTGGCAAGCGCATGTAAACTTTTGCTTTGTTTTTTTCTATCTCTAGTTTTTCAACCTTACCCTTAGCTACCCCTAAAACCTTTACTGGGGAATCTTTCAGCAGACCTGATGCTGAATCAAGCTTGGCAGTAACAAGATATCCCTTATCTCTTCCTAAATTCCATTTTTCTACAGTTGCGGTCATATAAATAAGGATGAGAAGTCCAAGAATAACGAATATACCTACTTTTACTTCAGTTGTTGCGCGGGGCATAACTATCTTCCCTATCTACCATAAAGTCTTAGTGTTGTATAAATAAGTAGCCAAAAGCCAGGATAATGATTTCTTCTGATCCCCAACTACTGACTTTTAAATTCTTTTCATCTTGCATCCTGTATCATGAATCATTAATCGTGCATCGTGTCTACTTTAAATCTGGGCTTCAGCTTGGGTGATAGGTCCTTCTGCCTTTCCTTGGATAAATTGTTGAACGATCTCATTTTTGGAATTTTTTATTTCATCAGGTGTTCCCACCTCAATGATCTTACCTTGATAGAGCATGGCAATTCTATCTCCAATCTTATAGGCACTCACCATATCATGGGTAATGGCGATAGAGGTTACCTTAATTTTTTCCCTCATTTCAACAATCAACTCATTTATCGAATCGGCACGGATGGGATCAAGTCCAGTGGTCGGTTCATCATAGAGTAAGATCTCGGGTTCCATTGCAATTGCCCTTGCCAGACTCACACGTTTTCTCATACCTCCACTGAGTTCAGAAGGCATGAGGTCTTCAATGTGGTAAAGCCCTAAGAGGTTTAATTTCTCAATAGCACTTTCTTTAACTTCTTTTTCACTAAGCTTAGTGTGTTGGAGAAGACCAAAGCCTACATTCTCCCACACTTTCATGGAATCAAATAGGGCACCAGCTTGAAAGAGCATACCAAATTTTTTCCTTAATTCATAGAGACTTTTTTCTTTGAGGGAGCCGATCTCTTGGCCAGCCACATAGATTCTTCCCTGTTCAGGTTTAAGTATACCAATAATACACTTGATGAGCACACTTTTACCAGTGCCGCTTCCTCCTATAATAACCATACTTTCTCCGTGCCTTATGTTAAGATTGATTCCTCTAAGCACATGGTTGTTAATAAATGATTTATGCACATCGTGAATCTCAATGAGGTACTTTTCAGAGTCTGGCATCATATGAGTACAGCTAAGCCTCGTTTGAACAGATGAAGAAGCCAGAAGTCAGTAGGTAGTAAAGATATCTATCTGGTTTCTGGATGCTGATTTCTAAATTCTATTGTAATTTCGGTGAACTGTCAAAATTACGGAGTATTGTAAATAGTTAAAACAACAGAGCTGTGATGATATAGTTAAATATTAATATGAGCAGACAAGAGAGCACAACAGCTTTGGTGGTTGCCCTTCCTACTCCTTCTGCACCTCCCTGGGTGTAGAATCCTTGATAACAACTTATGATGGCAATGATTATTCCAAAAACACAGGCTTTGAGCAAGCCACTGTAAATATCATTAAACTCTAAGTAATTCCAGGTTCTCTCCATGTAGATGTGAGGGTTGCTTCCCAGAATTCTCACACTAACAAGGTAGCCACCCGCTATACCAATAATGTCAGCAAAGATTACCAAAACAGGCATCATAATAAGTGCTGCCAATAACCTGGGGACGATAAGGTATTTTATAGGGTTAACAGCGAGAGTGTAGAGGGCATCAATTTGTTCCGTGACCTGCATGGTGCCAAGTTCTGCAGCCATGGCTGAACCAACTCTTCCTGAGACCATAAGACCGGTCAAAACAGGTCCCAGCTCTCTCGTCATAGAAAGAGCGACCACGGTACCCACAAATGCCTCTGCATTAAACCTCCTAAAACCAGTGTAGCTTTGCAAGGCGAGGACTGCACCGGTGAAGGCACCAGTGATGAGTACCACAGGAATTGAGTTGATTCCCACTTCTTCCATCTGCTTGAGGATATTTTTAAGATTAAAAGGACGTCGAAAGATAAGCAAAATGCTATTCCACAGGAGCATGCTAATCTTTCCTGATTCTTCGATAAAATTTATGCTGAGAGAACCGACCCAGTGGAAAAAGTTCTTAAACATACCGCCTTCAGCTTGATTACTGAGGAATTCCTTTTATACTAATAATTCTAGGGCGATAAGATGGCTGTAGCCCATACAGTGTAACCGGGTAAATCCTACTATCGAATATCCCAGTTAAATAAAGCTCATTAACAGGGCAAGTCGAAATCCCTAGCCCAGACCTAACTTTGAAGGACTAAGTTCTATCGCTTATGCTTCTAAGAAGTCGTAATGATAATAGACCATTCCAGATTAACGTCGAACCAGGGCGAGCCAACACAAATTAAAAATTCAAATACACACGATACATGATGCAAGAGTGTTTCTTTATATCTTATAGCCTGGTGAAATCCTTATGCTTTCTTCTTCTCAACTGTAATTTTTCTGTTCACTCCATGTATCTCAATCATCTCCTTTGCAGAGATCAATTGTATATTCTCTTTTCTTGCCCTCTTTTTCAGTCCTCCTATAAAATTTGCACAATTTACATTATACCTGAAATTATTATACTTTAAAGTATAATAATTTTATCTGGTGTCAGCCATAAAAAAATGTTTTTCTATCCAAATATTACTCAGGGCATAAAATAGTTTGCATGTCATTGCGAGGAGCGAGATTCCTCGCCTGCAGAATTAAAGCACACAGTCAGTCATTGCGAGGAGGCTGAAAGCCGACGAAGCAATCTCAAGAAGGCTCGGAACAGGCTCCGCAATCCTCACACACGACTATGCATTGAGATTGCTTCACTTCGTTCGCAATGACGTTTCGTCTTTCTGTAAACTATTTATTGACCCCATTAATAATTCTGTCAATGTTTTATCTATAGCATGGTAACTGTTTGTGATAATAGGAAAGATGAGTGGTAACCATAAAAACATCTATCATAATAATTTGAATTTGCAAGGTATATTTATGTAATAGTAGATAGTTCGTATAGAATTTATTTTTAGATACAGAAGAATAGTGTGGTCACTCAGTTTCTCTGAAATTGGGTGATTTTTTATCTACGTATGGAGTTTTAATAGGTGAAATGAAATAAGGCCTAGCTAAAGATTCATCTAGCTATGAAAATTAAAAAGAGCGAGAGAAAGTGATTTCTATAGCTCGTGGAATTTAACCTTGACTTGCCACCTCTGGTATACTATATATGCCTGAACGAAAGGTTTCGTTTAGGCAAAAATTAAAATATCGAATTTCGTGCAAAGCTTCCCGCAGGGAACAATTCGAAACAAATTCGAACATCAATTGCAGAACGCTCTAAACTAATACACCGAATTTCTGGGTTGTAGTCATTGTTCCGCTTAGTTCTGGTACAGCATAATGGTCATAGCCCACTGTCGTCATAATAATATCAAAGTGGAAGATGCATGAAGAGAAGGATAGAGGTGAAGATAGTAAACATCTAATGGGATAAGTTTGACACTATGAAAATTCACGTAAGGAGAGAACAATGGACATTACAACAGTTAAAATGGAGATACCTGGTGAAGCTAACATTATCATAGGACAGACTCATTTCATCAAGACCATTGAAGATCTCTATGAAATAATAGTCAACTCAGTTCCTCAAGCCAAATTCGGTATCGCCTTTTGTGAGGCTTCAGGACCCTGCTTAATCAGGGCAGAGGGAAATGATGAAGAGCTTAAAACTACAGCCATTAATAATACTCATGCCCTTGCATCCGGACATGCTTTTGTTCTTTTGTTAAAAAATGCTTTTCCTATCAATGTATTAAATGCAATCAAACAATGTCCTGAAATCTGTTCACTCTATTGTGCGACTGCTAACCCCTTAGAGGTGATCGTGGCTGAAACAGAACAAGGAAGAGGAATACTTGGTGTGATCGACGGATTTAAACCCAAGGGGGTAGAATCAGCTCAGGATGTGAGCAAGAGAAAAGACTTTCTAAGAAAGATTGGATACAAGCTATAAGGGGAAGAGGGCACAATTAATGGGCAAGCATATCTGAGGTACTTTCCTCGGAGTAGTACTTCTTTTCTTCATTAGCTTTCTCTACTTTTTCTTTCATAAAGGCATGAGGGTCATCAAGGACTAGAGATTCTTTCAAAACCTCATCCATATGGTCTACAAGGATGATTTTTAAGGTACTGAGTATTTTCCCTGGTATTTCTTTAAGATCCTTCTCATTTTCTTGTGGAATGAGGACACGAGCAATATTTCCTCGATGAGCAGCTAAAATCTTCTCCTTCAACCCCCCAATGGGAAGTACCCTTCCCCGTAAAGTAATTTCGCCGGTCATGGCAATATCTCTTCCAACAGGTTTCCCAGTCAGTGCAGAGACAATTGAGGTAGCAATAGCAATTCCAGCAGAAGGCCCATCCTTAGGGACTGCTCCTTCCGGAACATGAATATGAAGATCTATCTTTTGATAAAACTCTTTATCCAACCCCAGTTTTTCCGCTCGAGACCTTACGTAACTTAAAGCTGCCTGTGCCGATTCTTGCATTACATCACCCAGTTTACCTGTGGTAAACAGCTTCCCCTTCCCAGGCATGGTAGTTACCTCCACGGTCAATAGCTCTCCTCCCACTTCTGTCCAGGCCAGCCCAGTAGCAATGCCCACTTCATCTTTCTTTTCCATCTTCCCATAACGAAATTTGTAAACACCAAGATACTTTGGAATTATTTTGGAGCTTATCCTGACATAAGTCTCACTTCCATTTTTTACTACTTGCTTAGCGACTTTCCTACATATAGAGGCAATCTCCCGCTCGAGATTCCTTACGCCCGCTTCTTTGGTATACCTTCGGATTATGGTTAAGATGGCATTATCAGAAAACATAACGTGCTTCTCGGTTAATCCATTAGCCTTGATCTGTTTAGGAATTAAAAACAATTTAGCAATGTGCAACTTCTCCCACTCGGTATAGCCCGGAATACGAATAATTTCCATACGATCCTGAAGGGGAGGGGGGATTTGATAGAGGGTATTAGCCGTGGTGATGAACATCACATCTGAAAGATCATAATCCACATCAATATAGTGATCATTAAAGGTATGATTCTGCTCGGGATCCAGTACCTCAAGGAGTGCCGCAGAAGGATCTCCCCTGAAATCAGTACTCATCTTATCAACCTCATCCAGGAGGAATACAGGGTTAGTGGAACCAGCTTTTTTCACACACTGCAGAATCTTACCAGGCAACGCACCAATATAGGTACGACGATGTCCTCTTATCTCAGCTTCATCACGCACTCCTCCCAGGCTAAGTCGCACAAAATTTCTCCCTGTTGCTCGGGCAATCGATTTGGCTAAGGAGGTCTTTCCCACTCCTGCCGGGCCTACAAAACAGAGAATAGGACCTTTGATCTTATTAACCAATTTTTGCACTGCCAGATATTCTAAGATTCTTTCCTTAACTTTTTCTAGAGCATAGTGATCCTCATCCAGGATGCATTGTGCCTCTTCAATGTCTAATCGAGTTTCTGTGCGGTCATGCCACGGCAATGAGATCATCCAGTCAATATAGTTGCGCACTACCGTGACTTCAGCAGACATAGGAGGCATCATCTTGAGCTTTTTAAGTTCCTTCATCACCTTAGTGGTTGCCTCTTCTGACATCATCTTTTTCTTGATTTTTTCTTCAAGCTCTTTGAGCTCACTCACGGTGTCATCTTTCTCCCCCATCTCCTTTTGGATTGCCCTCATCTGCTCAGTGAGATAGTAATCTTTCTGTGTTTTCTCCATCTGCTTTTTGACACGATTCCTTATCTTTTTTTCGATATTAAGGATCTCAATTTCTGAACGCATCAAGGCATAGATCTTCTCCAATCTTTCTGTAGGATCTATGATTTCAAAAATTGATTGTTTTTCCTCTAACTTTATAGTGAGGTGGACAGCAATGGCATCAGCAAGATGAGAGGGGTCCTCCAAGCTGGAGATAGAAGCTATTACCTCAGGAGAGATGCGCTTATTTAACTTAACATAGGTTTCAAAGGTAGAAGGTACACTCCTCATCAAAGCTTTTGTTTCTGGAGTAATTTTCTCTGGTTCTTTGATTTCTTCAATCTCAACTAAGAATAAATCCTGGTGTAATAGAAATTCTTTAATTTTCGATCTCCTCTTACCCTCCATTAAAACCTTGACACTATTGTCTGGTAATCGTATCAATTGAATGATAGTTCCTAAGGTCCCCATGGTATAAATATCCTCGGGGGCAGGTTCATCAATTTTAGCATCCTTCTGAGTTGCTAAAATAATCTGCTTCTCTTTACCTAAAGCCTTTTCCAGGGCATTAATCGATTTCTGCCTTCCCACAAAAAGAGGTACCACCATGTGGGGAAAGACTACAATATCTCGCAAGGGGAGTAAGGGATATACCTGCTTCTTCTCTTTCATATCTGAACTTTTATGAGATTTAAATATCAAACGTTATCTCCTTCTAACCTACGCAGATTTTGACTTGTTCTCATAGAGAATTAAAGGCTTCTCTCTCTTTAAAATTACATCCTCACCGATTATACACTCTTTAACATTCTCCTGAGAGGGGATATCATACATAATATCTAACATCACATCTTCCAAGATCGCCCTTAAGCCCCGTGCCCCTGACTTTCGCTTAGTAGCCTCCTTGGCTACTGCCCACAAAGCCTCCGGCTGAAATTTTAGTTTTACATTCTCAAATTCAAAAATCTTGGCGTACTGCTTTATCAACGCATTCTTGGGTTTGACTATGATATCTACTAAAGCCTCTTGGCTCAACTCGTCCAAGGTCGCTATTACAGGGAGTCTTCCCACAAACTCAGGGATTAATCCATATTTGAGCAGGTCCTCTGGCTGAATCTCTTTCAGGATCTCCCCAATCTTCTTCTCTTCCTTATGTCTTATATCAGCACCAAAACCTATGGTCTTTGCACCAATCCTTTGTTGAATAATATTTTCCAACCCATTAAATGCCCCACCACAAATGAATAAAATGTTGGTAGTGTCAACTTGAAGAAATTCCTGCTGGGGATGTTTTCTCCCACCCTTGGGAGGGATATTGGCTACCGTTCCCTCAATAATCTTAAGCAGTGCTTGCTGAACCCCCTCTCCAGAAACATCACGGGTAATAGAAGGAGTATCCGATTTCCGGGAAATCTTATCAATCTCATCTATATAGACAATGCCCCGGGAAGCCCTGTCGATATTATACTCAGAGACCTGCAGGAGGCTTAAAATGATATTCTCTACATCCTCGCCCACGTAGCCAGCTTCAGTAAGGCTGGTAGCATCAGCAATGGTAAAGGGTACATTGAGAATACGTGCTAAGGTATGAGCAAGTAAAGTCTTTCCTGTTCCAGTTGGACCTATGAGGAGGATGTTGCTCTTCTGAAGTTCTACCTCATCCAGATTAACAGTTGAATCTATCCTCTTGTAGTGATTGTGCACAGCTACAGATAAGATTTTCTTCGCTCTTTCCTGTCCAATGACATATTCATCTAAATTCTCCTTAATCTCGCAGGGCTTGGGATTAGTCGATTTCCTCCTACTTATGGCTTCCCTCTCATTTTCCTCTGCAATGATATCATTACACAGTTCAATACACTCATCACAAATATAGACTGAAGGGCCTGCAATAAGCTTCCTCACTTCATTTTGATTCTTTCCACAGAAAGAACAGAATAGATTTCCATATTTTTTATTAGAGTCCTTTCGATTCACCGTTTCCCCCCTTTACTTGTGGTTTTTGCTTCCGTATTCTGGATTTTTCCTGTCTTGACAATAACTTCATCGATGATTCCATATTCTTTCGCCTGCTGCCCATTCATGAAAAAATCTCTCTCAGTGTCTTTTTTTATCCCCTCTAAGGTCTGATTGGTATGTTTTACCAATATAGAATCCAATTCTTCCCGCATCCTCAAGATCTCCTTAGCGTGAATATCAATATCAGAGGCTGGACCCTGGAAACCACCTAAAGGTTGGTGAAGTAAGATGCGAGAGTGGGGCAGTGCATACCGTTTCCCTCTCACCCCTGCAGCCAAAAGAACCGCTGCCATACTGGCAGCTTGCCCCATACATAGGGTAGAAACATCAGGTTTTATATACTGCATGGTGTCATAAATAGCAAGGCCTGCGGTCACCACCCCGCCAGCCGAATTGAGATAAAAATGGATGTCTTTATCAGGATCCTCAGATTCTAAGAAAAGCATCTGGGCAATCACAATATTGGCAACCTCATCATCAATTAGATTACCTAAGAAGATAATTCGATCCTTTAGCAGGCGCGAGTAGATATCGTAGGCCCTCTCACCTCGGTTGGTCTGTTCTACTACCATAGGTATTAAAGTCATTTAGAACCTCCTTCATGCCTTTCTATTTTTATCGACTTCTACTATTTTAGCCCTTTCAAATAAAAAATCAAGGGTTTTATTTTCCAATAATTTGATCCTGAGACCTTCCCATAATCCTTGCCTTTTATAAAAATCCCTCACTTTTTCAACATTTTGATTACTCGATCTGGCGATATCCTTAAGCTTTTCTTCTACCTCTCCATCACTTACTATGATACCTTCTTTTTTGGCGATGAACTCGACCAAAAGAGAACACTTTACCTGCCTTTCTGCTTCACTTCTGTAACTTTCTTTCATGCTATCGGCAGTGATGCCCAATTTTTCTAAACTTGAACCCTGGGAGAGAAGAGCCCGTTGAGTATCAGCCATCAAAAATTCAATCTGACGGTCAACCATTGACGAGGGGGCCTCAAAGGAGTTTTTCTCAATCAACTGATCTACCATCTTACTTTTAACTGACGATTCAATTCGCTGTTTTTCCTCTTTTTCAATACTCTCCTCTAACTTCTTTTTTAAATCCTCTAATCCCTGATATTCACCCAAATCTCGTCCGAAATTATCATCAAGTTCAGGGAGAATCTTCTCCTTTAACCCTTTAATTTTTATCTTTAAATTAACCTCTTTGCCTGCTAAGTCTTTGCGATGATAACCCTCTGGGATCTTAAGTACAATTTCTTCAGATGAATTTTTCCTGAGGCCTATGAGTTTTCGACTCAATCCTGGAAGATAGGTATCGGGACCTACTTCAAACAAATGATCTTTAATCTCCCCTCCCTCAAAGGGTTTTCCTTGAAAGGTTCCATCGATGTCTACTAAAATGAAATCCCCCACTCTGATTGATCGCTCCTCTTCAACTTCCTTAAGTGAGGCATTCGATTCTCTAAGCATAGCTAACCTATTTTCTACATCTTTCTGAGTGACTACCAGTTTTTCCTTTTCTACCTTTAGATTGAGGTAATCCTTCACTTCGATTTCTGGTTTTACCTCAAAGCTGGCGGAATAGAAAAACTCTTTTCCCTCTTCCAAAACCCCATTTTCCAGCACTGGCTGTGAAATCGGCACACTCTGCACCTTTTTTAGTGCTTCGGGATAAGAAGCTTGAATAAGCTTTGAAATAACCTCCCCTTCTACCTGTTCTTTGTAATACCTCTTTAAGATACTTTTTGGAACCTTTCCTGGACGAAACCCTTTAATGTTTACCGTTTTCTTTAGT
>Ga0209635_10005228_pt1 | contig 10232 bp, 9 predicted proteins | sample DeeMarSWOR230_32_FD_187463 | JGI IMG/M metagenome (GOLD analysis project Ga0209635, IMG submission 187463) | Marine sediment microbial communities from White Oak River estuary, North Carolina - WOR-2-30_32 (SPAdes) (version 2) | ecosystem: Environmental > Aquatic > Marine > Intertidal zone >...
TGGAGGCATTAAACAAAGCTCTACCCCGAGCGAAGAAGGGCTAACCAAAAGATGAAAATTTTAGTCGCTGACCCAATTGCTGAAGAAGGGATACAATCCCTGCGTAGCCATGCTCAAGTCGATGTCAAGACCAAGCTGGAGCCTGAACAGCTCAAGGCTATAATTGGCGATTACGATGCTCTGATTGTGCGCAGCCAAACTCAAGTGAGGGCAGAGGTCATTGAATCGGGGGAGAAACTCAAGGTGATCGGCAGAGCCGGAGTGGGCACAGATAATATCGATGTCGATGCCGCTACCAAGAAAGGCATTGTGGTGGTTAATGCCCCTACAGGCAATACCGTGGCTGCCGCAGAACATACCATAGCCCTCATGCTTGCCCTGGCACGTAATGTGCCGCAAGCAAATAGCCGCCTTAAATCAGGTAAATGGCAAAGAGAGGCGATGGTTGGTACCGAACTCAGAAATAAAACGCTGGGCATCATCGGCCTAGGTAATGTCGGCTCTGAAGTAGCCAAGCGGGCCCAAGCCTTTGAGATGCGTGTGGTCGCCCACGACCCCTTTGTCTCTAAAGATTATGCCCGCAATCTCAAAGTAGACCTGGTGTCCCTGTACCAGCTTCTTAAGGAAGCTGATTTTATCACTCTCCACGTGCCTCTGACAGCGGCTACCAAGAAGCTAATTGGAGGTAAGGAGTTGGCGAAATTAAAGCCCACGGCTCGGATTATCAATTGTGCCCGGGGCGGACTGATTGACGAGGAAGCAATAGTCAAAGCAATTAAGGCTGGGAAAATAGCTGGCGCCGCCTTTGACGTCTTTACCAAGGAGCCAGTAACAGATAGTCTTTTATTCAAAGAAGACAAGATAATCGTTACCCCTCATCTGGGCGCTTCTACAATTGAAGCGCAGACTAACATCGCCCAGGACATCGCTGAAGAGGTCCTGGCTGTGCTTCAAGGACGATTTAGCAAATACGCCGTTAACGCTCCACACATAGCTCCTGAGATGGTACCACTCATGAGAGTAGCTGCAACTATCGGCAACCTCGCCAGCCAGCTAATGGAGGGACAAATAAGCTCGACACACATCAAGTATAGCGGCGGAATAAGCAACTACGATTGCGACCCGATTAAGACTGCGCTCATCAGCGGTCTACTGCAACAAACAAGCGAGGAAAGAATCAACCTGGTCAATGTCGGTCTTATCACCGCCCAGCGTGGCTTGAAGATCAGCGAAGAAAAAGAGGCGATTTGCCACAATTACTCCAACTTGCTCACCCTGGAGGTCAATACCAATACAGGAACCACTACAATATCGGGCACAGTTAGAGATAGCGAGATCCACATTGTCCAGGTTAATGACTTCTGGATGGATATCGTGCCCACCGGGGGATATTTCCTTTTCTGCATCCATCTCGACCGACCTGGGCTTGTTGGCACCATCGGTAATATAACCGGCAAAGCCGATATTAATATCAGCTCCATGCACTTATCCAGACTCCAGCCCCGGGGAACAGCCCTCATGATTTTGGCTCTCGATGAACCACTGGGTGAAGAGCAGCTACAGGAAATACTTGCCCTCCCTGGTATTTACAGTGCTAAAGCCGTAAAGCTATGAGTCGTCTTTTTGCAGGCCTGGTCAGTCTAGAGGATTAATGATTAAGCCAGCGGGGAGCTTGGGGTAAAAATAGGTTGATTTACTTGGCATCCTGTCTTGAGCGTCGGCAATAGCCTTGACCATCTCCGGCTGCGGAGGATTTAACAGGAAAGCTAACTGATATTTACCTTCCTTTATCTGCTGGTAAACTTCTTCCAAATCCACAATATAAGCGACGTCCTCTTTCGAAGCGAGACCCAACATCTTATCCAAAATAATATGATTGAGAATGCTAACGTCAAACTCCCGATAGGCTTGGGACCTGTTACTGGGCATCATGGCCTCAAGGGAAATATCTTGACGCCTCTTCAATACGACCAATGAGCCAGGCTGTAAACCCAGGATTCCCAAACAGCTGCCAGCTGGCAGCTGACAATCACCAGCTCTTAAGGGGACGGACTCAAGAACAAAGAGGTTCCTGAGTCGGTCCTCCAGCTGCATCAATTTGGAAGACGCTATACCACGCACCAGTCTGTGGAGAGGCAGAACAACAAGTCCAGGGTCAGAAAAGTCGACCAACTCCATCATCACATACTGAAAGGCTTCCTTACCAGTTAGAGATTGCTTCGCTCCGCTCGCAATGACAGAGGAGTCAGATCGCTCTGCCGCTCTTTCCTGCTGGTAAGTCAACGCTGTTTCATAACGGTGATGACCATCAGCAATGTAAAGGGGCTGAGAGGATAGAAACTGACTTATCTCCCTATTGATTTCGGGGTCAGTTATCGCCCATAGAGTATGAGCTTCGTTAGAGTCAGGGAGATTGCTTCGCTTCGCTCGCAATGACATTAGTGGGGGTTTTTGTGCTATGTGGGATAACATCGAGGCAACTTTTTGCTCGGAATCCTGGTAAAGAGAAAGCAATGAGCTGAAGTTAGCCCGGCAAGCTCGCATCAACTGCAAACGGTCGCTTTTAGCTTTGGAAAATGTTTCTTCGTGAGGATATATGCCGTTGCCCCAGGGTTCAAGCTTGACACGAGCTATCAACCCACGCCTTACCATCCTTTTGCCTGAGTACTCAAAACGATGGTCATGCAAATAGAAGCTGGATACGCTGTCAAGCTGAAGAACTCCGCGCTCCAGCCATTGCTGAAAGGTAATAGCCGCTTTTTGATAGCGTTCGGCTGTCGGCTCGGGGAATTCCAGGCGAATAGCATTGTAACTATTTCCTTCGTAGTAAAGTTTTTGCTGTTCAGGAGTGATAACATCGTAGGGAGGACAAAGGACCCGAGCTAAATCTCCAACTATTCTTTGGTTATAGCGTATACCTTGAAATGAAGAAACTTCCATGCTAAAGAACAATGGCGGTGCTCTTTTACCGCCATCAAGCCATAATTTAAAACCTCGACCGGCTTATAAACCTAGCCAGCAGCAAGTAATTCTGAAACTATCTCGCTGACTTCCTTGCCATCAGCTTTGCCTTTGAGCTGAGGCATAAGCTGAGACATGACTTTGCCCTTGTCACCCGGCCCCTTGGCTCCAACTGCATCAACCACTTGCCGTGCCGCTGCCACGATCTCCACCCGGCTCATTTGCTCAGGAAGGTAGCTCATAAGAACAGCCAGTTCTGCTTCTTCCTGCGCCACCAAATCGCCACGATTCCCCTTCTTAAAGGCTTCGATGCTCTCCCGACGACGTTTTACTTCCTTGGTAATAACATCAAGCACCTTGTTATCGTCAGCGGGCTTTTGCTGTGCAATTTCAGCATTCTTTATTTCAGATAATAGTAACCTTAATGTAGCAACCTCTACTCTCTGCTGTTGCTTAAGCGCTCCCCTCAGAGCTTCCTGAATACTATCCTTCAGCGCCATCTCTGGGCTACCAGCACCCCCTGAAAAACGAAGTTTCTCAGGGGTAACTATCTGGAACTTTTCCGCCTTTTCGCTGCCGCTTTCTTTCTTCTCTCTTCACTAGGTTTTTCGAAATGCTTGCGGCGGCGAACTTCAGCTAAAATGCGGTCCTGCTGCACTTGCCTATTAAACCTACGCAGCAGGGCCTCGAAACTCTCGCCTGAACCAAGTTTTACATCAGCCATATCAAAACAATGTATTTTACTCCGGTCACCCAAGTGTGTCAATCAGTAGAAGGATAATATTATGTTTGACAAATAGTAGTAAACATGATAAGAATATAGTATCTGGGAGAGAGGATATGGCAGAGGATATGGCAACACAGGAAAAACCCCCGAGGTTTGATTCTATAATTAGGTCCCTGGCAAAGAGGGGGTTCTCCCTTTTTGTGAAAGTAGTAGACAAATGTGCTCCAGACAGGTTGCTGCTCTTTGGCCTCAATTTTCTGGATAAACGTGTCCCGAATAGGCTGATTTCCTTCGCAATTAAGTGGGTCGAGAGATTACCTACTCGTAAGCTGATTTCTAGCCTTATTGCTAGCGCTGATGAGTATGTCCCTGACGAGGTAGCGAACTCGAGAAAGGTCTGCACTGTTCTTGCTGGAGTAGGGAAGTACATTCCAGACGAGATAATCCCCCCGGAGTCTACAACAAGGTGGGAAAATCTTAGAACAAAGTTCCATATTCCGAAATTAATAGCGAGCAGGCAAAAGTGAGCCTGTAGAGTTAATATAGTTACTTTCGTCGTAGTTCCTCACGATGTTGGTGAGGAAGGAAGTAGGGTACTGAATGCAGTACAAAAAGGTCTGTGTTGAGTCTTTTGGTTACGAACTCCCCCGGAGTATCATTACATCTTTGAGCCTGGAAGAAAGGCTAGCCCCAATATACGACAAATTCAATCTCGCCTACGGGCGACTGGAATTGATAACTGGAATTCGCGAACGGCGATTCTGGGATGATGACATAACGCCGAGTCACGCCGCTATAAAAGCAGCAGAAAAGGCCATCAGCCAATCTGGAGTCAGAAAAGAGGATATAGGATGCCTGCTCCATACTTCTGTATCCCGCGATTTCCTGGAGCCAGCGACAGCTACCGTGGTCCATGACTATTTGGGGCTTCCTCCCACAGCTACCATTTTCGACATCTCCAATGCCTGCCTGGGTTTCATCAACGGCATGGTAACCCTGGCAAATATGATTGAGCTGGGCCAGATAAAAGCAGGAGTTGTGGTTGGCTGTGAGAGCAGCAAACGGCTTGTTGACACAACAATCGATAAACTCTTGGAAGACTCGAACATCACCAAAGAGAAGCTCAAACTCGCCTTTGCCACTCTCACTTTGGGGTCAGGAGCAGTGGCAGCGGTGTTAACCCAGTCCTCTCTATCACAAGACGGTCACAAGCTTCTGGGCGGGGTAACGCGCGCTGCTTCACAGCATAATGACCTTTGTCGCATAGAAGCCGATGCTTCTTTCCTCGACTTGGACGAGCTCCCGGATATGCGCACAGACTATGAAGGAGTCCTGAAAAATGGACTGAAATTGGCGCCAGACACTTGGGAGAACACAAAACAAGAGCTTGGGTGGAACAACTCCGACATAGACAGGTTCTTTACTCATCAGGTTAGCGCCGTGCATAGTAAACTATTGTTCAAGACCCTGGGACTAGATGATACAAAAGACTTTTCTACTGTGGAATATCTGGGAAACATCGGGTCGGTTTCCCTGCCCATTACCATGGCTATCGGGATTGACGAGGGTTGCCTTAACCCTGGTGATAAGGTTGCCATGCTGGGGATAGGCAGCGGCATAGTCTGTCTTATGCTGGGTCTGGAATGGTAGAGAGAATGGCCCTAGCAAGATGAGTTCAGGGAAATGCTCCTTCGGAGCGATACAGCTAGATTTCTTTGAGCCTCTCTAATATATACACTTTTGACGGAAGTTTTATCCCATGGCGACGAGAAAAGCTAATGAAGCACGAGTTGTAATTACCGGGGTTGGCCTAACGGCGCCAAACGGAAATGATCTGACGGAATTTCGAAAAAGTTTACTTGCTGGCAAATCCGGGATACAGAAATTCAATATCCGCTACATGGGTGAAGTATTAGCTGGTGTATGCCACTTTGACCCACTGAAGTATCAAAAAAAGAAGGAATTGCGTCGGGGAACGAGGGCAGGCTCTGTTGCTATCTACTGCGCCCAAGAAGCAATCGTTGATGCTAAATTGGACCTTGCTTGCCTTGATAAATCGAGGATTGGTATCTATCTTGGGATTACCGAGCATGGCACCGTGGAAACCGAAAACGAAATTTATGAAATTAAGCAATTTGACTACAATGTAAAATATTGGTCGCACCATCATAATCCAAGAGTAGTGGCTAATAATCCCGCTGGCGAAGTCACCTTGAATCTGGGAATTACTGGACCTCACTACACATTGGGGGCTGCCTGTGCAGGCGGTAACATTGGACTCATACAGGGCTTACAAATGCTGTTGCTGAACGAAGTCGATTTAGCTTTGAGTGGAGGAGTTTCGGAGAGCACCGGCTCCTTCGGTATTTTTGCTGGTTTTAAAAGTGAAGGGGCTTTAGCTGCCCACCCAGACCCTGAGAAGGCATGCCGCCCTTTTGACAAAGACAGGAATGGTGTAGTTGTTTCCGAAGGCGGTTGCATTTTTGTTCTAGAAAGACTAAGCGACGCCCTTAAAAGGGGGGCTAAGATCTACAGTGAAGTCGTGGGCTACTCTATCAACTCAGATGCCACTGACTTTATTTTCCCCAGTGCAGAAAGACAAGTTGAGTGCATGAAACTTGCTCTTAACAAAGCCGGTATATCTCCAGATGATATAGATATCATCAACACCCACGGTACAGGCACTATCGAAGGAGACCCTGTGGAGTGCCAGGCTATTAGAGAAGTCTTTGGCGAACATCCCCACGCGTATATAAACAACACCAAGAGTTTTATTGGTCATACCATGGGAGCCGCTGGTGCTTTAGAATTAGCAGGTAATTTACCTTCTTTTGAAGACTATGCTATCCATCCTACGATCAATCTGGACCACTTAGACACTGAGTGTCCTCTTAACAACCTGGTTATCAATGAGCCCAAAAAGATTGACAAGGTCGACTATATATTAAATAATTCTTTCGGGATGTTAGGCATCAATTCAGTTGTTATCGTAAAAAGATTTGAGGAATAAAGCCGAAAGCATTCTTAGAATAGACAAACGGGGGGTACATGACCAAAGAGCAAATTAAAGACACAATTCTGGAAATCATAGCCCAAATCATACCAGACGAAGACTTGAGTAATCTCAAGGGTGACATCCCGATACGAGAACAAGTGGAACTAGACTCAATGGATTTCTTAGACATCATTATGGAACTGCGAAAGCGCTACGGTATCGAAGTACCAGAGGATGACTATATGCAATTAAACACTTTAGATAGCTCTGTAGCTTATCTAGAGCCACGGATGAGAGACCTTTAATTAGCAGTGTTGGTGGGCCAGAAACACAAGTTTTTTATCGCATTTTCCCCGAGGATTGAAGGTTTAGTTAGCCTTCGATTTTAAAAAGAACCTGATCATGGATTACGATGTTCTAATTATCGGTGCAGGAATGTCTGGTCTTGCCGCCGGCATTAGATTAGCCTACTACGGTAAAAGAGTTTGCATCGTAGAGAAACATCATCGCGTTGGGGGACTGAACTCTTTTTACAACCTTGGGGGACATAAATTCGACGTCGGCCTCCACGCCATGACCAATTATGTTCCCAAAGATGTTAAATTAGCACCGTTGCCGAAGCTACTCCGACAGCTCAAGCTAAAAGCTGAGGATTTCGACCTCTGCCCGCAACAGATGTCAGTAATTAAATTTCCCGACAAAACCCTCAGGTTTAATAACGACTTCAACTTCTTTGTCCAAGAGGTGCATGACAATTTTCCAAAGCAAGCTGACAACTTCCTAAAACTGCTTAAGACTATTTTCGAATATGATGAACTGAATCTGTGTGCCAAACCGATTTCGGCTCGTGAAGTTGTGAGTTCTATTATTGCCGACCCACTCCTCAGCGATATGATTTTTTGCCCGCTCATGTTTTACGGAAATGCCCAAGAGAATGACATGGAATTCGGACAATTTGTTATCATGTTCAAGAGCATCTTCTGCGAAGGCTTTGCCCGACCTCAAGCTGGGGTACGCCAAATCCTCGACGTGCTGGTGAAAAAATACAAGGCCTGCGGTGGTGAATTAAAGATGAGGTGCACGGTAAAAAGTCTTAAATGCGCTAATGGCAGGGTTGAATCAATCCTGCTCGAAAACGGTGAAGCCCTGACAGCCGATAGGATACTATCATCTGCTGGTTATGTTGAAACGATAAAACTGTTGACCAATCATGATTCTTCAAAATTCAACTCTGATGCGGGTCAACTATCATTTGTAGAGTTTATTCTGGTTTTAAATAAGGAACCCGCCAAAATGGGCTACAACACAACAATCACCTTTTACAACAATTCAGATAAATTTGATTATCGCAAACCTGACGAGCTAGTTGATGTTTCCAGTGGCGTTGTTTGCTGCCCTAATAACTTTCAATTCGAAAGCCCTTTGCCAGAGGGCATGCTCAGGATAACCAACATGGCTAACTTCGACCTCTGGAACAAATTGGGTAAAGAAGAGTACAAGGCCCAGAAAGCCGCCTGGCTGGAAACCACGCTGCAAAAGGTGGTGGAATTTGTGCCTGATTTCCGCGATTCAATTGTTTTTACCGATATTTTTACTCCCAAAACAATCCACAAATTCACCGGCCATATAAATGGCGCAGTCTACGGGACACCGAATAAAATCAAAACAGGAATGACTCATTTAGACAATCTGTTTATCTGCGGCACAGACCAGGGGTTTCTGGGAATCGTGGGAGCAATGCTTAGTGGTATCTCCATGGCAAATCTTCACGTTCTGCAGAAGGGGTAAGAAAAGGGGAATCTATGAGCCACGACTGGTCGAATGATATAAAGTCAGAATATGATGCCGTAGTCATTGGCAGTGGACTGGCGGGATTAACATGTGCCAATATGGTAGCCAGAGGAGGCTATTCAGTTTTACTTCTTGAGCAGCACCACAACCTTGGCGGATTAGCTACCTGGTTTAAAAGAAAGGGGCACATCTTTGATATCGCCTTACACGGATTTCCGGTTGGCATGGTTAAAACCTGTCGTAAATACTGGACTCCTGAAATTGCCAACATGATTGTTCAGCTCAAAGGGATCAGATTTGACAACCCCCAGTTCTCCTTTACCACAACGTATGACAGGGAGGATTTTACACACATCTTGGAGCAGCGATTCAAAATACCCCGAGAGAATATTGAAGGCTTTTTCGATACAGCAAGAAACATGAATTTTTACGATGACCAAGGCATGGCCACGAGAGAATTTTTTGAAAAATTCTTCCCTGGCCGTGACGATGTTCACCGTATGTTAATGGAGTCAATAACTTATGCCAACGGGTCAACCCTGGATGACCCTGCGATAACTTATGGAATTGTGTTCTCTAACTTTATGAGCAAAGGTGTTTATACTGTGCGAGGGGGAACAGACCAGTTTATCGGAAAAATGTGGGAGGAGCTTCTAAAAAACGGCGTCGATATTCGGACCAAGTGTCTGGTGGAAAAAATCATTACTAAAGATAAAAAGGCCGGCGGAGTAATAGCGAATGGAAAGAAGATCAAGAGTAAGGCCGTCATCTCCAATGGTAATTTGTTATCAACCATCCACAAACTGGTCGGAGACGAGAATTTTTCTAAAAGCTTCGTTACAGAGGCCAAAAGAGTACGCCTCAATAACAGCAGCTGCCAGGTCTATATAGGTATCAAAAAAGGCGAGAGGATTGACTATATAGGAGACCTCCTTTTCACTTCAGAGGCAGAGAAATTCGACCCCCAAGAACTTTGCAGCAAAAATACTACCAGCCGGACCTTTTCCATCTATTATCCACAAACCCGGCCAGGTTCTGAGATGTACTCGATTGTTGCCTCCTCCAATGCCAATTACGACGACTGGGCAAACCTGTCTGAAAAGGAATATCGGGCTTCTAAGGAAGAATTGATTCAACGGACGCTTGATGCTCTGGAGAAATATATTCCTAAAATTCGAGATAAAGTAGACCACTTGGAAGCTGCCACTCCCAAGACATTTCAAAGGTATACGCTCCACTTAAGTGGTGCTTCTTTTGGCACCAAATTTGAAGGGTTAAAGGTCAGCATGGAGCTTCCTAAAGAGATACCAGGACTTTTTCATACTGGCTCCGTGGGGATTATTATGTCAGGTTGGCTAGGCGCAGCTAATTACGGGGTAATTGTCGCCCATGATGTAGACAAATTTCTCTCAGCAGGAGCAAGAAATGTATGATTTCAAGGGACAGAATGTTATTGTTACTGGTGGAACTAGAGGGATAGGCAAAGGCATTGCCGAGAGTTTTCTGAAGGCAGGTGCTAAAGTTATTGTCACCTATTCGACAAATGAAGCAGCAGCGGCACAATTTGGAAAAGACAACAGCCAGTTTGCCGAAGACATTGATATTCAAAAGCTTGATGTGACCAAATATGAAGAGGTGGAAAGGTTTTTTAAATACATAGACACGAAATATGGGGGCTTTGAAGTCCTGGTGAACAACGCCGGTATCCGAAAGGACTCTGTCCTGGCGATGATGAAAGAATCGGACTGGCATGACGTG
>Ga0209635_10005230_pt1 | contig 10230 bp, 11 predicted proteins | sample DeeMarSWOR230_32_FD_187463 | JGI IMG/M metagenome (GOLD analysis project Ga0209635, IMG submission 187463) | Marine sediment microbial communities from White Oak River estuary, North Carolina - WOR-2-30_32 (SPAdes) (version 2) | ecosystem: Environmental > Aquatic > Marine > Intertidal zone >...
TAACTGGAGGATTTATTACACGTACTTATGGCGCTTCTCATATTCCTAAAAGTCAAACAATACAGATAGAGATCTCTGATAGAATAAGAATATATGATGAAAAATTAGGAGAAATTGCAACTAGAATACTTGTAGATATTTTCTTTGAGGAATTAAAGTATCTCTAAAGCTTCCGCTCAAACTTAATTATGTGATGATATAATCTTTCGTGCAATCCGATTAATAAATTTACTTTTCTGGATCTTACAAATATGCGCGACTTTCTTATAATTAAAAGACTCAGCTAATGTGTCAAGATAGGAGATATTATATAAGAGTGAAATATTATTATCATTCTTCATGAATAACAGATCCAATTCTTTTTGAATTGTAGTTTCATGCATATTTGATTTTTTCAAAATCCTTTTTTTCAATTCTCTAATAGCATCTCCAAAATTAAGGTCTCTAATGCTTGATATTAGAGAATTTAACACGAGGGTGTATATAATTACTGTGCTCAAATTTTCAGTGTCCTTTATAGATTCAAATTTAAGCTGGAGATCTTGATAAATTTCTCTAATATAATTTTCATCAATTCCTTTTATTCTTTTAAAAAGTTTAAGAAATTCTAAATACTTTCCTTCTAAAAATAAATTTAAATTTTGATTGAATAAATCCTTGAATTTTCTTATAATTTGTCCTGAATTGCTTATTTTTAGAGAAACTTCAGGTGTCCTACCAATAATGATATCTTTTCCTTTATAGAACTGTTGATTAATAAGGTTATCTGTACCTTCATGCAATTGTTCTAAAACACTTTTTATGGTATAACACCTAATACTAAAATTTGTCGATATTTATCTTAAAAAAATAATAAAAACACACAGTTTTATTTTTTTTGCATTATCAAATTAAATTGTTTAAAAAGCAGTTTTAAGGCAAAATAATATAAGTATAATATATACTAAAAGAGGTCTTCATTTTGCCTTTCTCATAGATTCAAGCGTTTTTTATCAATTAAACTAGAAAAAGAAATAAAACCTTTTTATATAATTATAACCTTTTAATATTGTTATTTATGTAATATATTTTTAAAACAATTCTTAAAAATAAGTAATAAAATTACAAAAGAAGGTTGAAAATTAAAATGGTTGACGAAGATTTATTAAAAAAAATAAAAACAGCACAAGATGCTGGAGCAGCCTCTGCTTCTGCTGATGATTTGAAGCTGATGTATGAATTTGTAAAACAAATCTCAAAAGAGAATGAAGATCTTAAAGAGGAACTTGAGGATATGGATATTGCCATAAGCCAGATATTAACTGACATAGATAAAAAGTACTGGTTAACAGTTAAAGAAGGAGATTTACAATATGGGGAGGGCGATGTCGATAATCCTTCATTTACAATGTCTTCAACATTAGAAGTCGGTGCTGGTATCTTGATGGGAGAAGTTGATGCCACAAGCGCTTATATGGCTGGCGATATAACCGTAGAAGGTAATCTCCAGGACGCAATGGCCTTCCAAGAAATCATTGAACTAGCTTTGGAAGCATATGAGGATTTGGTTGAAGATTTATAAAAATCTTATAAATTAGTACAACCAATAAGACTTTCAAAGTAACTTATTCTTTTTTTTTATTAATTTAGTTTATTTAAAGCTATTCAGTTCAAGATCTGTCAAATTATAAAAGCAATAAATTTTTTGAAAAAATATAATATATTGTAAGAGTAAAATTAGTTTAAAATGGCGCGGCTAGCGGGATTTGAACCCGCGTCGCAGGAGTGACAGTCCCGAATGCTTTCGGCTAAGTAGATACAATTATTATACTTAAAGACCGGGCTACACTATAGCCGCAAAAAATTATAGTTATTTAACAAAAGGAATAAATGAGAATATAAAAATTTTATTCTGTTTAGCCTTCATTAGAATCAATAGAAAGATTTATATTGTTTAAAGATAATGTAGATAATAAGAAATATTTAGGTATATCAATAGAATATATTTGAATTAGGGTCAGATATATATATCATGCTTAATTCAAAGAGTTTTAGTTCTGTCATCCATGATTTAGAGAACCATGATGGGGAATTTATCGCAGTCTTAGATAGAATCATTAAATTTATTGTTAATATGTTTAAAAGTATTGAGGAACTTCGTGATGAGATATTAGAATATAACGATACATATCAAATTGTCGTTAAGGATATAAACTTTAATTTTTGGTTGAAAGTGTCAAATGGGTCAACTATTTACAAAAGAGGAATAAATACAAACGCATCATTTAGCATTATATTTACTAAAGATATTTTAGTTAAAAGTTTAAAACGTGAGATGTATGGAACTGATGCTTTTATGAAAGGAATAATAAAAGTTGATGGAGATCTTTCTCAAGGTTTAAGATTTATAAAATTATTTCGACTTTTTATGAAATATTTGAATAATGGTTTTAAAAAGGAAAATATCTAAATTAGTTTCTTTTTTCTGTAATTAGATTTAAGGAATTAGTGAAATATTCACTATTTTGATTCAATAAAATTTTTTAGGATTAATGAATGAAAATATGTAACTTGATTTTTTTTATTATGTGTATAAAGGGCCTGTAATCTAGTCTGGATAGGGTGCCCGGCTTCGGACTGGGATTTTTAGTGGATGTATCCATTGAACCCAAGGTCGCAGGTTCGAATCCTGCCAGGCCCACAAATTATAATGTTTTTAGGTCATCCAATTTTTCAACCTGATTTTTCTTAAGCAATTTCATTCCAATCCATCCTCCAATTAAGCCACTAAATGTAGATATAATAATTACACCAATAACATTTAAAAGAAAATCAAAAATAATTTGTATTACCCCTTTCCAATTGATCATATATCCAAACTCTACTGATATACTGATCACAAGGGGAAAAAGATATCCAACTAAAAATAGAATGATTAGAGCATATAGGAGTAGATGTAATTTTTGCCTATATAATATTATTATTAATAAAAGTTCCAACCCAAAACGTATTAGAATAAATATTATATTAAGTATTAAATCAGAAATTGTAAAAATTGAAGTAAAAATAGGTAGGATGTATGATAGTATAAGTGGAATACATAACCATATGATTAATGCTAAAGAACTACCATAGAATCCTGCTAACATACCATCTTCCATATCTCTTGTAATAAGCGAGCCAATTGTACTAATAATAAGTATTAAGAAGTAATCTAAAATAAAATGATGTTCAATGAAATAAGTATTCAATAATATTAAAAAAGCAATTGGACAGGCGATACATAGTATACCTTGTGCAGTATTTTTAGCATTTTTCATACTATTTGGTCAAAACATTTCAAGTTAAATCCACAATTTATACCCAAAATTATATATTAAAACACCAATAAATAATATCATAACGTTTATCATAAAACTTATTAAATTTATTAATACCAAAGATTATATATAACATAATGACCGCAACTCTTCAGCTTGATCTTGTCCTCGATAATTTAATTAAAACATTGGGAACGAAAGTTTATTTTATCATAATTACTTCTGAAAATGGCGCTGTAATTAAATCTTATATCAATCAAGAATTCAATAAATCCTCAATTGGGTTGAATATGTCACAATTATATGAACTAGCTGAAGAAATTACCTCTGAAATCGGAATTCACTCCCCTGATTTTAATGTAATTCATTCAGATAATTTTTACATTTTATCTATTAAAATTCTCGGAAATATAGTCATAATTCTTTCTGAGGATCAATTAGAATTTTCATCTGTTTTTAAAATTATAAATAATTGTATTATTACAAACTAGCTTTTAGTCTCTTTTATAATAGTTTAATAGAAATTTTAATTTAAAAGCTAAATATTTATTAAATTCCCTAACTAATAACCTATCAATTCAATCTTGATTATTAGTAATAGTAGGAATGTAAGTGAATAAAATTGAAATATAATAAAAATCAATATTCTGAAGGTTTTTCGATTTGTGCCCTGATTATAGCTGGAGCATTCTTTTATTGGGGGATTACCTCGTTTATCCCATGGGATAATTGGAGCTGGTGGGGTTTCATTTCAGTTGGAATCGGTTTAGCTATTTTACTAAGTCAAATATTTGCAATAACTAATAGAAGTAAACTACGAAATGTAGTTTTGTCAGAGTTTCAAGTCAATCCAGAAGCTACAATAGATGACGTTAGTAAAAGTACAGGAATTACAACAAAAGATATTCAAGCAATAATTTTAGATTTAAAAGCTTCAGGTCAATTACGAGGTAAATTTAACACCACGACCGGACAAATTAAACATTTATCAATACCTGAAAAAGAAGTTCTCACAGAAGAACGAGCAAAATATTGTCCCAATTGTGGAACACCTATAAAAAAAGAAGCTGCCCAATTTTGTGCTTATTGTGGAGCGCCAATATAATTAAAATTCATTTATTTTTTTATTTTTGAAAATATATGTTTAATATTATTCTAATTCCAATTACTTTTTGCACTGTTCAATAATAAAAAAAAATGTTAAGGATTTAGGGGGGATATCTCAATTCATAAATGCTTTTTCCACCATTAAGCGGTCCTTTAATATATGGTTCAATTTCCTTTGGATCTCTTTGAGTAATTCCTTCGATTGGTGGAAGTTTTCCAGGTGGAAATGTGTTCAATATATCATGAATTAGTTTCTCTAAATAATCTAGAAGAGCTTCAATACCAGGTTTTCCTTTTTCAAAAGTAGCTTTACTTGGGCAGCCTACATGACCTTCTGGATAAGCAGAGACTTCAATTGGTCCGAATCCAACTTGGCCATACCATTTTATTGGCCTCTGATATACATTTCCTGCTTTGTCTACATGGCCTTCCGGTATCCAACCTATAGGGGTATTATCATTGCACTCATCAATTTCTTTCAACATTTCAGGAAATAAAGTCATTGAAAAAGAAGTTTCTGCTTCATCAGCATGAATAAAAGGGGTCTCAAACGGACCGCCGTGTTCTTGATCCATACAATGTTGTGGAATTGCATGATACCAATTAACATTGCATACCACCATAGGTAATTGATAGTTCTTCGCAAATTCGTGAATTGCACTTGGAATTACATATTCCTGTCCGTGTCCATTTAATAAAATCATTTTTCTGAAACCCATATTCCAACATCCCGCCATTATTGACCTTAATAAAGATTTAAACGTGTCTTCGGGTACTATGATAGTTCCTGGCATTCCTAAATGATGATATGGATGTGAACCATACCAAGTTGGCTGAGCAACAGTACATCCAGTCTTCTGAGCTACTAATTCAGCCATTCGGGTAACTAAAAAGGTATCTTCCCCAATACAAGCTGCAGGTCCATGATTTTCAGTAGAACCACAGGGAATGATAATAAGATCATTCTTTTTAACCCTATCCTTAATTTCAGCTATAGACATTGTTTGAAGATAGATACCGCTTGGTTTATCCATGTGACCAAATTCTTTTGGGGGTAAATTCCATTTTTCTGTCATAATATTTCACTTACAAATATCAATATATAAATAAATGAATGAGTAGTTTAAACTCTTAATGTGATAGATAAATATTATTATATTATTATAATAACTATTCCAATGAGGAAAAATTATGAAATTAAGTATTGTATCTGGATTAAATGAAATTAAAAATACTCAAGTTGAGATATTAAAGATCTTCTCAAATTTATGTGAATTTTTAAAATCAATACACTATGATGGAATTGAACTATCACTCCTTAAACCAGAAAAAATTGATGTTAAAAGAATAAATGAAATAAAGGATTCATATGAGTTTGAAATCTCTGCCATTGGAACAGGAAGTACGTATATTCGGTTTGGTTATTCTTTAGGTGACCAAAACGATCAAATAAGGAATAAAGCAATTAAGAGGATTGAGCAATATGTAGATTTTGCTAAAGAAGTTCAATCAAAAGTAATTATTGGATTAATTAGAGGGCGTTTTAATTTTGAGAGCAGTTCTAAAAAGGAAAAGAGTCATATCAAATCTTCTTTGAGGGAATGTTGTCGAATAGCAGAAAACAATGGAGTAATGTTATTATTTGAACCAATTAATAGATTTGAAATCGATTCTTATAATACAATTTCTGAATCAGTAAACCTAATAGAAGAAATCGACTCAAAATATTTAAAATTATTAATAGATTCTTACCACACCCATTTAGAAGAAGATCCTGGTTTTATTTGGGATTATTTAGAAGAAGTAACTCATCATGTTGGTCATATACATTTAGCTGACTGTACACGTCGAGCTCCAGGTACAGGTCATTTTGACTTTAGAACATTTCTGAATATTTTTAAAAGGTCCAATTATAATGGCTTTGCTTCAATAGAAACTATAATGAAACCTTCATTTGAGGAAGTTGCTAGAGAATCCTCTCAGTATCTGAGATCAATATTAAAAAGATAAAATATTTGATTTTATCAAATAATTAAGAATAAAAAGAAAAAATTAGATAATTCTTAGAATTCTACAGAAGAATCTACTTGATTTCAATCTTCTTTTTTTCTTTTTTCTCTGGTTCTTTCTTGGGAATCTTCAAACGTAAAATGCCTTTATCTAATCCTGCATCGATTGCATCTTCATCAACGTTCTCCGGTAAGTTAAATGCTCTGTAATAGCTTGCTGAACTGTATTCTCTTCTAACAAAGCCTTCTTTTTCTTCTTTTTTCTCTTCTTTTTGTTCTCCTTTAATTTCTAACATTCCATCATGGACAGTGATTTCGATATCACCCTTATCCAAACCCGGTAATTCAGCAGTTATATTATAGTTGTTTTCATTTTCAACAATATTAGATAAAGGTGTTCTGAATATTGGTAGATCTTCCCATTTAATTGGTTCATACCTTTTTCTCCCTCTAAATGGCCAGAACGATTCGTCGAAACTTCGCCATAAATTATCAAACATACGATCCATTTCTTGGAATAATGAGAAAGGGTTTTCTCTTTTTACAGCAAGTTCATGACTTTTTTTATCATTTTGTGATTTTTTGAGATCTTTTCCTTTTTTTATATCAATTTTTTCAGTCAATTTTTACACCTCCTTCTTAATGATTTTAGAAACAAAAATTGATTTGGATAAATATTTGGGTCTTGTCAACATTAGGTTGACAATCCCTAATTCATAATAATTACATTACATATTTAAATTTTTCGTTTTAAAAAGAAATATGGAACTTTGAAAAGTTAAGTGGAAAAAAAAATTTGCAAATTATTTTTATTAGGATCTATTTAATCTCTATTATTTTTTTTTCATATATCTTTGCTGATTTTTTAGGGATGATTAACCGTAGGATGCCATTTTTAAAGCTTGCCTCAATTTCTTCAGGAGTTATATCTTCAGGTAGATAAAAACATCTAAAGAAGTTAGTTGTCCGAATTTCTCTCCTTAAATAGTCGCCTTTTATTTCCTTATATTTTTCTTTTTTCTTGTCTTTATCTTTTTTCTCTTTCTTTTCTTTTTCTTTTTCTTTTTCCTTTTTTTCATCCTTTTTTTCTTTGTCTTTTATGGTTTTTTCGCCGAGTAATTCTAAAATTCCTTCTTGCAATGAAATTTTAACATTCTTTTTGTCTAAGCCTGGTAATTCAACAAGAATTTGAAATAATTCTTCACTTTCTATAATATTGGTTAAAGGAACTCTATAAAGGGGTTCAGTTTCCATAATTTCTAGAGATTCTAATTGTTCTGTTTTAAAATGGGTAATTTCATTTCTCTTTGAAGCGATTTCTTCTTGTTTTTTCTTGTCTTCAAGGATTTGTTTACTAATTTCAGGTTCTTCCTCTAATTCAATATCTTCTTCTTCATTATGGTTTTCGTTCATAATATCAGATCTCTTCTAAAATTATAATTTTTGAATAACAAAAATAGATGAAAATGATATAAAAAAGTTTTGATAGTAGTTTGTTATTAAAATTATTATAATTAGATTGTAGATTATAAAATGTAAATTTAATCTATTTTTGCTGAAATTTTACAATTCTCTTTATCTGTCTGTAAAATTTTGAGGTAATCGGGAACTTCATCAAGAGATATTTCCTTTGTAATCATTGGTGTCATATCCATTCCAGCAGCCATACAATTTATTACGTTTGGAAAATTTCCATGTCCTGAATGACCTTGAGATCCGACAATACGAGCTCTCTTTACCTGGAAGTATTCACCACAAACGGGCATGTTTTGCTCTGCTCTAGCTACTATAACCACAGTGCTATTAACAGCTTTACATTCCCATATTGCATTTTGTATGGCACTAGTTACAATATCAGGTAATCCTGTTGCTTCGAGATATATAGCAGCTCCTTCACTATCAGTATATTCTTTTATTTTTTCAACAAAATCTTCACTAAGAGGATTTATAACATAATCGGCACCCATTTCTTTAGCTAGTAATGCTCGGTTTTCCTCAGGTTCTGAAACTATACATACTGAAGTTCCTGCAGTTTTTAGAATTTTTACCGCTGCTAAACCAATAGGTCCAGCTCCCAAAATTACTACATTCTCCCCAGGTCGGATCCCACCACCTCTTTCGATAACTGCGTTGTATGCTACTGAAGTTGGTTCAACTAAACTACCTATTTTAAAAATATCATCATACTTATCTTCCAACTTTTTTAAACTCCAGCATAATTTCGCGGGAACCGCTATATACTCTGCAAACGCTCCATCAATAGAAAAACCAATTTCTTGTAATCTTTCACAATGGTTTGGATATCCATCACAACAAGGTTTACATTCTCCGCACCAAACCATTTCTTCTACAGTTACAGGTTCCCCTACTTCATAAGGTTTTCCAGTTCTTTTATTAATTGCTTGACTTCCAACCTCAAAAATCTCGCCACTAAACTCATGTCCAAGAGTCACCGGAAAAGCTGTTAATCCGGGATAGTAAATGTATCCATCTTTATATGCTTGAGCCATATGTACATCGGATCCACATATTCCACATCTTTTTAGTTTAATTAATACTTCATTTGGTTTAATTTGAGGTTTCGGTTTTTCTAACACTTCAACAATCGGATTACGCCAAACTTGTGAACCTAAATAAGTAAGTTTTCCATCTAAGTCTTTAGAGCCTAAAGTAAATTCTGGTTTGGGATCCCATTTAGCATTAATTTGTACAGTTTTCATTTTTCTTAAATTTATTAGATAATATAATTAACTTATATAGATTAGTTTATGAGAGAAATAAATTTTTTCTAGATTTATTTAAAAAAAAAAATAGAAGATTAATTTTAAATATTAGTTAATTCATACTACTTATCTTTTCATCGTGCAACTCAGTTAATTTTTTTCTGTTTTCTCTAAGTCGCTCCCCTTTAATTGGGTAGTAATACATCCCAATTAGAGATATCGCTAAAACAATTGCTGGATAAATTCCCATTAAAATTCGAAGTCCAAGAATAGGATCTGCTCCCGGATTTGGTTCATAATTCATCCAGTCTGTGGAAGTAAAAACTAAATTAATAATTACAAAATTTAGGATCATTGATAATCTAATTAGAAAATTAAGAACTGCATAATAAATGCCAGATCGTCGTACTCCATAAGTAATTTCATCCTCATCAATTATTTCTGCTATACATTGATCATAAAAGTAAAGTCCACCTCCTAATCCTACCCCAAGAAAAATCATAAAGATCATTGCCATCATAAAGTCACTTGAATATGCAAACAACAATACCGACACTAAAAATAACACAATTCCTATCAAGCCACACATTCGAGCACCTTTTCTAACTCTTATCCACTCCCATAAAGGTGTAGATATAGCAGAAACAAGAAACATAACCATAAGTAGTATCCCAATTAATTCCGTATCAGTAAGCCCAACAGCATATGTAAAGAAAAGTGGTGATAGTGTGGGCAAGATATTAATTACTAGCCAAGTACCAAGAGCAGGGAACAAAAATAGTAAAAATGATTTGTGCTTAAATGTAAATTTCAATGTATTTATGAAAGACATGGCTGACTCTGCATCTTTTGAAATATGTTTAGGATCTCTAACACCCCATTTAAGAATTATAAAATAAAAAATGAAGATAACAACTGCTGCCACAATCCCGGAAATTAGATATTGAAGCGAAGTGTTTGGATATGTAATTGGATCTTGGTTTGTAATGTCCTCAATAACTAAGGTTGGAAAAACCAGAGCGAACATTGTTGCAATCAATACGAAAATTATCCGTATTCTTCCGGTTGCACTTCGTTCTCTCATCTCAACAA
>Ga0209635_10005231_pt1 | contig 10230 bp, 7 predicted proteins | sample DeeMarSWOR230_32_FD_187463 | JGI IMG/M metagenome (GOLD analysis project Ga0209635, IMG submission 187463) | Marine sediment microbial communities from White Oak River estuary, North Carolina - WOR-2-30_32 (SPAdes) (version 2) | ecosystem: Environmental > Aquatic > Marine > Intertidal zone >...
CTGGATATAAAGAGAGAGGGGGTTTATGTGGACTGCACTCTTGGCCTCGGCGGGCATGCCCTCGAAATACTCAAGAGAAATCCTAAGGCTTCTCTTGTCGGTTTCGACATCGATGAAATATCTCTTTTTAAGGCAAAAGAGAAGCTTGATCCATATACAGACAGAGTGAAGCTTTATCATTCAGACTTCAGGTATATCCCAGATCTTAAAATCGATTTCACTAAAATTAGGGGGATTTTGCTTGATTTAGGAATCTCTTCTTTTCAGCTTGATTCTCCAGAAAGGGGATTCAGTTTTAACCAGGACGGCCCTCTCGATATGAGGATGGACCTCCGGAACAAAATAACGGCTTATAAAATAATTAATAAATATTCAGAACACAAACTCGCTCAAATTTTTCGAGAATACGGAGAGCTCAGACAGGCCAAAAGACTCGGCAAAGAAATTGTCTCAATAAGAAAATCCGAGAAAATCGAAACAACGATCCAGCTTCGCCGCATTGTCGAGAGAATCTGCGGCTGGATGCCCCAGAAAGGAAAGATTCATCCAGCTGCCAAAGTCTTTCAGGCAATACGCATTGAAGTCAACCAGGAGTTAAAGAGCCTTTCCGGTTTTTTAGAAAGGATCACCCAACTAATTCCCAAAAAAGCCCACATCGCTGCGATTTCCTTTCATTCCTTGGAAGATAGAATAATCAAGCGTACTTTTGCCCTCCTTGCTGCCACAAACAATTCCCATCCTTTCCTTAAAATTTTGACAAAAAAACCTGTTATTCCCTCCCAAGAGGAGATTGCCATCAATTTCAGATCAAGGTCAGCCAAGCTTAGAGCAGCTGAGAGAATTTAGATGGTAAGAAAAAAATACAGCACAAAAGAGATAATGCTTTTTGTATGCTGCACAATTATCGTTATTTTTATTCTGACTTTCTATATCTGGCATCAGATGGAATCCATCAGAATAGGTTATGAAATAGGCAAGCTCGAGGAGAAAGTTCTTACTCTAAGGAGACAAGTTGATGAACTGGAAACAGAAAAATCTGACCTCCTGTCTCTTGACAGAGTCGAAAAAATCGCCAAAGAAGAACTGAATCTGGTCGAGCCCAAAAAAGAGCAGCTCGTCTACGATGAGTTTATTCACTGACTTAAGAAAAAGAATTTATGAACACCATCTATCAGAAAAGAGCGCGAATAAGAATTATCATTCTGGGCTTTTTCTTCATGATCTGGTTAGTCGGGCTAACCATTCGCCTTATTCAGCTTCAGGTTTTTGAACATCCGCGTCTGAAAACAGAGGTTCTCGAACAAAATCAAAACAAGAATACTATCAATCCCAAAAGAGGGACGATTTACGATTGCACGGGCAATATTCTGGCCCGAAGCCTCCCGATCCAGTCGGTCTTTTACTCCCCTTTCAAAGGCGAACCCTCTCATCTTCAATTCGAAAAAATACACAAGCTTAAGAAAATTTTAGACTTATCCCAGAACGAGCTTCAGAATATTTATAAAAGAATAGAAAAAAATTCTTCTTTTATCTGGCTAAAAAGAAAAATCGATCCAGCCAAAGAAGAAAAAGTGAAGGAACTCTCCCTTAGCGGGGTTTATTTCTTGGAGGAAAACAAAAGGTTCTACCCTCACGGAAAACTCGCCGCCCATCTCCTGGGAAGAGTTAACATTGACGATGTTGGTGCCAGCGGGATTGAGTACAAATACAATTCAGTATTAGAAGGAAAAAAGGGAGAACATCTTATCCTGAGAGACGCTAAAAAGAGAGAGTACCGGTTTGAGACTCTGAAAGAACCGGAAGCCGGAAAAGACCTAATCCTGACTATAGACGAAACCATCCAGTATTACGCAGAAAAAGAACTAGAAAAAGTTATGCGCGAAACTGAAGCGAGCTGGGGAACAGTTATCATTTCTCAACCTGCAACAGGAGAAATCCTGGCTATGGCGAATTATCCAACCTGCGACCTTAATAATCCTCTTCCGATGCCGCTCTCACTTGATAGAAATAAAGCCATCCACCACAATTTCGAACCCGGCTCAACTTTTAAGATCGTCACGGCCTCGGCAGCCCTGGAAGCAAGAAAAGTAAACCTCACAGATTCCTTTGACTGCAGTCAAGGGTCCATCCGGGTTGCAGGGAAGACAATCCGAGACCATGAACTGTTCGGAGTTCTCTCTTTTCCTGAAGTCATCATCCATTCATCAAATGTGGGGACAATTCAATTCGGTCAATCCATAGGAGAAGAAATTTTCTTCGAGACGATAAAAGCCTTTGGTTTTGGCGAAAAGACAGGAATTGACCTCCCTGCTGAAGAAAAGGGGATTTTCAGGCCGCTCGACAACTGGACCCAAATTTCCGCCGCCTCCCTTTCCATCGGCTACGAAATCTCAGTAACAGCAATCCAGCTGCTCCAGGCGATAAACACTATTGCCAACAAAGGTTTTATCATCAGCCCAAGGGTCGTCAAAAAAATTCTGGGTTCCCCTGACGAGGCTATGGAAAAGCCTTATGGGCGCAGAAGGATAATATCAGAAAGAACAGCTTTAGTATTAACCTCCATTCTTCAAAAGGCTGTCCAAAGAGGTACAGGGATAACCGCCCGAATTGAAGGCTACAAAGTTGCCGGGAAGACTGGAACAGCCCAGAAATTCGACCCTTCCATCGGGACCTATTCTTCCACCGTTCATACTTCCTCTTTTGCCGGTTTTGTCCCAGCCGACAATCCCGCTCTCTCCATGATTGTGGTCATTGATGGACCCAAAGGTCCATATTCCGGAGGGGAAGTTGCCGCTCCTCTCTTCCGGGAGATTGCCAGCCTGGTTCTCCGCTATCTGCGCATTCCCAAGCAAGGAGAGCATCTAAATACCATTATCGCCGAACGCCGCTTGAGGCAGGTCGAAAGATGAAGCTCAAAGACTTGCTCGAAGGAGTTCCGCGCGTGCGCTTTAACGGGAACGAGAAACAGGAAATTCAAGGAATTGCCTATTCTTCCAGAGATTCTCAGCCAGGCTTCCTGTTTGCTGCATTAAAAGGAGAGAAAAAAGACGGCTTTGAATTTATCGATGAGGCTCTCCTCAACGGTGCTGTTGCGTTTCTTTCAGAAAAGCCGAAACCAAAAAATTTCGAGAAAACCTGGCTTCAAGCCTCTGACGCCCGAGAAGCACTTGCCTTATGCTCAGCTAATTTTTACTCCCATCCCTCTCAAAAAATGAAAGTTGTCGGCATAACAGGGACAAAAGGAAAAACCACAATCACCTACTTGCTCGAGGAAATACTAAAAAAATCTCATTTCCTTCCTGCAGTAATCGGGACAATCTCCTACCGAGGTCCCAGCATAAAAATCTCCGCCGAAAGAACCACTCCAGAGGCGCCTGATTTGCAGAGAATGATGGCGGAAATGCTTGCTCAGGGAGTGACACACTGTCTGATTGAAGTCTCTTCTCATGCTTTAGACCTGCGGAGGGTCCTGGGCATAGGATTTGATATTGCCCTTTTCTCAAACTTGAGTGGTGACCATCTGGATTACCATCACACGATGGAAAAATATTTCGAAGCCAAAAAAAAGCTTTTCTTCCTCAACCATAAAAAAAGAACGGCAGTAATCAACTCCGATGATCCGTGGGGGAAAAAACTGATATCAGAGCTTCCCTCCGGTGTCGTCACCTATGGCCTCGAACCAGGCGCACAGGTAAGAGGGGGAAATTTCAAACTCACCGAAAGAGGAATAGAGCTTTCGGCTAAACATCCAGCAGGAACATTCCCGGTTTCCTCGCCTCTTCTGGGTAAGCCTAACCTCTACAACATCCTGGCCTCGATTGCGGCGGCTATAGCGTTGAACATACCTGTACCAGCGATAAAAGAAGGCATAGCCTCACTTCAAGAGGTACCAGGAAGGTTTGAGAAAATAAAAAATTCCCTCGGACTCCATATCTTTGTCGATTATGCCCATACTGACGATGCGCTCAAGAATTTACTGGAAACCGTCCGCGAGCTCAATCCCAGGCGCATCATTTTAATCTTTGGCGCGGGTGGAGACCGGGACAAAACGAAAAGACCAAGGATGGGAGAAGTTGCCGGAAACCTTTCTGACTGGACTATTCTCACCTCTGATAATCCCCGCTCAGAAGATCCCCTGGCTATAATCTCGGATATAGAAAAAGGCATTAAAAAAACCGGGACAAAGAATTATGAAATTCTGCCGGATAGAAAAGAAGCCATCGAGCAAGCTCTCTCCCTTGGCAAAAAAGAAGATTACATCCTTGTTGCCGGAAAAGGACACGAAGACTATCAAATCATCAAGGATAAAGTCATTCCTTTCAAGGATGCCGATGTCATAAGAAGCATTCTTGAAATAAAGGAGTCAGCCTGAAATTGGTTAATCTCCTCTTGAGCGAAACAGCAGAAAAAATGGGGGGAAAAATCCTTCAGGGCTCGCACTCTCTCTCGTTTCATAAATTCAACATAGATTCCCGTCTAACAGAGCCGGGTGAACTCTTCTTTGCTTTAGTCGCCGAGCGGAACGGCCATGATTTTATCCCCGCAGCAGTCAAGAAAGGAGCTTCAGGTGCTGTTGTTTCTCGTAAGATAGCCATTCCCGATAAGGACTTCGCTCTGATTCAGGTCAAGGACACTCTCGAAGCCCTCCATAAACTCGCTGGACAGGTTCTCTCCGAGCATCCTGTCAAAGTAATCGGGATTACAGGAAGCATAGGAAAAACAACAACCAAAGAGTTCACCTGGCGTCTCCTTTCTCGAAGTTTAAACGTCCTCAAGTCTGAAGGAAACTTTAACAACCAGTTGGGCGTTCCCCTCTCCCTTCTTAAACTGACGGATAAGCATGAGGTCGCGGTGCTGGAGATGGCTATGTCTGCTCCGGGTGAAATAAGAACTCTGACTCAGATTGCTCCTCCAGACATAGCTATCATAACCAACATCAAACCTGTTCACCTCCAGTTTTTCAACTCAATAGAAGAGATCGCCTTAGCCAAAAAAGAGATTCTCGAAGGGGCCAAAAACGACGGAACAGCGGTCCTCAACGGAGATGACTCCCTGGTCAAGAAAATAGCAGAAGACTGGAAGGGCAGGAAGATTTTATTCGGTCTTTCTGCGGAATGTGAAGTCCGCGCCCAGAACATCCAAAAAACTGGCTGGGAAGGAATGTCTTTCGAGCTAAGATACGGAAACAGGGAGGAGAAAATAAGCCTTCCTATCTTCTATGAAAGCCACCTTTATAATTTCCTGGCAGCTGCAGCCGCAGCAAAGGCTTTATCAGTACCCTTCGAGGATATTCTCCCTCAAATAATAACACTCAAGCTCATGCCTAATAGAGGTACTCTAGTTCGCTTAACAAAAAACATCAAACTTATAGATGATTCTTACAACTCAAATCCGGCAGCACTCGAAGCAGCTTTGAAGGCGCTGACTCCTCTCCCTTCCAAGAGAAAAATAGCGGTCCTGGGCGATATGCTCGAGCTTGGAGAAAAAGAGATTGAATACCATATCCAGGCTGGAAAACAAGCTGCAGAATGGGGATGGGACATCCTGGTAACAGTAGGGATTCTTAGCCAGCATATGGCTGAAGGAGCTCTTTCTTCAGGAATGCGAGCAGACCAAATCTTCTCTTTTAAAAATTCAGAGGAGGCTGCAGAAAAAATATCAACTCTCGTCCAGGAAGGGGATCTTGTTCTAGTCAAGGCCTCAAGAAAAATAGAAACAGAAAAAATTGTCGAAAGATTAAAAAAGGAAAGGCAATAACGTGCTTTATTATCTTCTGGTTCCGCTGAGAGAATACTTCATTTTCTTCAACGTGTTCCGCTACATCACGGTCAGAACAGCCCTGGCCGGAATAACAGCCTTTCTTATTTGCCTTATTTTTGGCCCATGGGTCATTAAGATGCTGAGAAAATACCAGATAGGAGAGGAGATTAGCCCTGACGGACCCGAATCTCACTTAGAAAAAAGAGGAACTCCCTCGATGGGAGGATTTCTTATCATCGGGGCGACAATAATCCCTGCGTTTCTCTGGGGTGACCTGAGTAATACCTATGTGCGACTGGCAATGAGCACCATGCTTCTATTTGGCCTCCTCGGCTTCTGGGATGATTTCCTGAAAATCAAAAGGACAAAATCTAAAGGACTCATCATACGCCATAAGCTATTCATTCAGATTGGCATATCCGCAGTCATCGGACTAATTCTTATATATCTTGGCCTCACAGGGGAGTTCAGTCTTCATTTAAGTCTTCCTTTCTTTAAGAAATGGGTTCCTTATTTAGGTTGGTTTTATCTCCCCTGGATTATGCTCATTCTAGTGGCGTCAACAAATTCGGTTAACCTAGCTGATGGACTTGATGGATTGGCCATCGGCCTTACCTTCATCAGTTCCAGTGCTTTCATTGTTCTTTCTTATGTCGTAGGTCGCGCTGACTGGTCTGAATTCCTGAATATTGTCCGGGTACCTCCTGCAGCCGAACTCACGGTGTTTGCAGGAGCTATGGCCGGAGCCTGCTTAGGCTTTCTCTGGTTTAACTGCCACCCCGCCCAGATTTTTATGGGAGACGCGGGAGCATTATCGTTGGGGGGAACCATCGGTGTCATCGCTATCCTGATAAAACAAGAATTTCTTCTTTTCATGGTGGCTGGAGTCTTCATCCTGGAAGCACTTTCTGTTCTTCTGCAAATTTTTTACTTCAAAATGACCGGAGGAAAAAGAATTTTCAAGATGGCCCCCCTCCATCATCACTTCGAGCTCATAGGATGGTCTGAGGAGAAGATCGTCATTCGGTTCTGGATAGCTGGCATCGTCTTTGCCCTCTTCAGCCTCACCGCTTTGAAACTGAGGTAAAATGAATCTGGAAGGAAAGAGAGTTCTGGTCGTAGGCTTAGGAAATACAGGCGAAGCTCTCTGCAGTTTTCTTCTCCATCATGGAGCTCAGGTGAAGGTCAGCGAAAAGAAGACACCAGAAGAGATAGGACAAAAAATTTCGTCCTGGGAACAAAAGGGAGTTACAGTAGAAGCCGGAAAGCACGACCAAAAATCCTTCATGGAAGCTGATTTGATTGTGCCCAGCCCAGGGGTTCCCTGGCTCCCAGAGCTTGAAGCCGCCAGAGCGAACGGAGTAAAGATCATCTCCGAAATAGAGCTGGCTTACAAATTTTTAAGAGGAAAAATTGTGGGCATAACCGGATCGAACGGGAAATCCACCACAGCTACATTAACCCAAAAAATTCTGGAAGAAGGGGGACTCAAAACATACCTTGCCGGCAATATAGGGACACCTTTAATAAGTTTTGTCGATAACAGCAAAGACGATCACATTTATGTTACAGAAATCTCAAGTTTTCAGCTCGAGCATACAGAAGAGTTCAGAGTCTCGGTTTCAGTTCTTCTCAACATCTCTCCAGATCATCTGGACTGGCATCCTTCCTTCGCAGATTATTATGAAGCCAAAAAGAAACTCATCATCTCCCAGAGAGAAAACGATATAGCTATTCTTAATCGAGATGACCCGCTGGTCTGGGCCTTAAAGGAGGAAGGGGAATTTCAGGTTTACGCCTTCAGCCGAAACGGCAAAGTTTCCCCTGGATGTTTTCTAAACGGAGACTGGATCGTTCTCGCCAACAAAAAAGAGGAGAAGCTCATAAAAACTTCTGTAATTCCTCTTCTTGGAATCCATAACCAGGAGAACATAATGGCCAGTGCTTTGGTAGGCCATATACTGGGTATCCCGCCTTCCAAAATAAAAGAACCGATCAAAAACTTTCGAGGTCTTGCCCACAGACTGGAAAAAGTTACATCTGTAAGAGGAGTTGATTTTTATGATGATTCCAAAGCCACAAACGTGGACGCTACCTCAAAATCCATCCAGAGCTTTGACCGCAATATCATTCTCATCTTAGGAGGAAGGGATAAGGGAGGTGATTTTAATAAATTAAGAAAACCTGTTAAAGAAAACGTAAAAAGGATCATCCTTCTTGGCGAGGCCAAGGAAAAAATAAGAACTGCCCTCAAGGGAATTGTCCCCATGGAGACAGTCTCCTCTATCAAAGAAGCGGTAAGTCTCGGTTATTCACGAGCAAAACCGCAAGAAGTGGTGCTTCTTGCACCGGCCTGCACAAGCTTTGACATGTTTCAAAACTTTGAAGAAAGGGGCGAGGTTTTCAAGCGCGAAGTGCTTTCCCTTGCCAAAGAGCTAGGGAAAGAGAGGCCATAAGAATTATGGAAATATTCAGACCTTACGGTTTCGACAAGCCTCTTTTCTTCACCACTCTCATCATGATCGCCATAGGGCTAATCATGGTTTACAGTTCATCAGCCATCCTAGCCAGCGAAAAACATGAGAATTCTTTCCATTTCTTCATAAACCAAAGCATTGCAGCTGGTATTGGAATAGTCCTCATTTTTCTGATGCTCCCCATAAGGAAGCCGTTTTTTCAAAATTTTTACTTTGTCCATGGACTTCTCATCGTCTCTTTTGTTCTCTTGGTGCTCTGTTTGCTCATGCCAGCCTTGGCTAACACAAACCGCTGGATCCAGCTCTTCGGCCTCAGGTTCCAGCCATCGGAACTGGCAAAAATCAGCCTGATTCTATTTTTTGCCTCCTACTTTAACCGAAAAAAAGAAAAATTGAATGAATTTCAAACTCTTATTTTCCCCCTGACAGTTCTTTTTCTGTTTATCCTCTTAATCATAAAGGAGCCTGATTACGGCACTGCCCTTCTCATCTTTATCATCTGCTCGATAATGTTCTTCATCGGGGGAGTGAAGTTCAAGCACTTATCTTATTTGGGAGTTCTATTTTTAGGTCTTTTTGCCTTTTATCTTTTCCAAGCCTCATACAGATTGGACAGAGTCTTCGCCTTTTTATCGCCTACAAAAGATCCTCAGGGCGCTGGATTCCAAAGTATCCAATCAAAGCTGGCAGTTGGCTCAGGAGGTTTCTTCGGCGTAAGTCTCGGAGAAAGCACCCAAAAACTTTTCTTTCTTCCCTGCGCTCATACCGACTACATATACGCCATCCTGGGGGAAGAGATAGGCTTTATAGGCGCCATATGCACCCTGCTTCTCTTTTTTGTTTTTTTCTGGAGAGGACTGGTGATATCCCAAAAAGCACCAAATTTCTTCTCGCAAATTGTCGCTGCAGGATTAACGATGGCCATCTTTTCTCAAGCTTTACTGAACATAAGCATTGTCCTGGGCCTGGGTCCGCCTACCGGCATCCCTCTGCCCCTAATCAGCTTCGGAAGGTCTTCTCTCATATGCACTCTTTTCAGCATAGGTATTCTTCTCAATATCTCGCAGAGAAGGAGTACCAGTCGAATAAGAGAAGGTGGGCTTGATAAATCAAGCCCCTACAAATAATAAAAAATGCAGAAACTAATAGAATATGCAAACCCTAATAAAAAAGGTGGGCTTGATAAATCAAGCCCCTACAAATCATTAAAATGAAGGAGAAAAAAATCATCATAAGTGGCGGAGGAACCGCAGGCCATCTTTACCCGGCCTTAGCCGTGGGAGATAAATTAAAAGAAAAAGATCCTGCTCTTCGTTTGACTTTTATCGGAAGCAGGAGGGACGTGGAAAAAGACATAATGAAACATTATCATGTGAATTTTGTCGCTTTGCCAATTGAGGGAATTAAGGGAAGAGGCTTGAAAGCCGTAAAATCTCTTTTTCTCCTTCCTCTCTCCTTCCTGAAATCTCTCGTTATTCTCCTCCGTCTAAGGCCCGGGCTGGTCATAGGGGCAGGAGGTTATAGTTCAGGGCCCGTTGTGCTTCTTGCCTCCATGATGAAAATCCCAACGCTTATCCTTGAACAGAATCTTTATCCCGGTTTCACAAACCGCCTCCTGATTCCCTGGGTGCGCCAAGCAGTCGTCTCTTTTAAAAGCTCTCTTCCCTCTTTCAAGGGAAAAGGAATATTTATTGGAAACCCTGTAAGAGAGGCGTTCTACCATCTCTCTCCCAAGGAAAAGTCGGAAAAACTCACAGTCCTCATCTTCGGAGGAAGCCAGGGATCTCATTTCTTGAACAAGGCCATGATAGCCTCTCTTCCTCTTCTCAAAAAAGAGATAAAGAATTTAAGAATCTTCCATCAGACTGGAAAAAAAGATTATGAATGGGTCAAAAAAAATTACGCTCAAAACGGGTTTAAGGAAGTATTTGTCGCACCCTATTTTTTTGAAATAGCCGATTATTTTCAAAAATCAGATTTAATCATAAGTCGA
>Ga0209635_10005232_pt1 | contig 10229 bp, 20 predicted proteins | sample DeeMarSWOR230_32_FD_187463 | JGI IMG/M metagenome (GOLD analysis project Ga0209635, IMG submission 187463) | Marine sediment microbial communities from White Oak River estuary, North Carolina - WOR-2-30_32 (SPAdes) (version 2) | ecosystem: Environmental > Aquatic > Marine > Intertidal zone >...
AGAAGCACACGCCGCAAGGTGTTACCTAAAGTGACACCAAAACCTGGCTCTAGAGGTTCAGCAAGAAAACGACCATAATTACCGATGCTTTCAACACAAGTTACAGTGGGGATAGACAATTCGGGCATAGTTCACCTCGAGTAATATTCAACAATAGCTTTCTCATTAAATCCAAGTTCAATATCGTCTCTGCCAGGCAAATTTAATACTCTGCCTGTCATGCTTTCTTTGTCCAAGCTTAACCAATCAGGGATAAATTTCTCCTCAATTTCCTCAGCTACCCTTTTATAATACTCGGTTTTTGTACTCGCCTCCCGCCACTTAACAACATCCCCCGATTTCACTAAAAAGGAAGGAATGTCTGTTTTGTTACCATTAACAGTTATATGGCCATGCCGAACTATTTGTCTGGCTTGGGCACGTGAATCAGCAAAGCCCAAGCGATAAACCACATTATCAAGTCTCCTTTCTAACAATATGAGAAGGTTTTCTCCAGTGGTGCCAGAGCCTTTTTTCGCCTCGCCAAAAAACCTTCGGAATTGTCGTTCCAAGATACCATAGCTAAAGCGAAGCTTTTGCTTTTCGCGCAATTGAAGTCCACGCTCAGAAATCCTGCTGCGCCCTCGAAATAGAGGACGCCTGCCAGGTGGAGTACTTCTTTTTTCTAAAGGACATTTAGGTGTAGCGCACCTTTCGCCTTTGAGCATCAGCTTGTCTCCGAAGCGGCGACATAGGCGACAAGCCGGGCCTGTGTAGCGCGCCATTTTATACCCTTCTCCTCCCTCGCGGACGGCAGCCATTATGGGGGATAGGAGTCACGTCTCTGATGGCTGTGACAGTGATTCCAGAAGCCTGTAAGGCACGAATAGCTGCTTCACGTCCTCAACCATTGCTCGGTGTGCCGCATCTCTAGCAGCTAGTTGAGCAGCATAAGGGGTACCTTTCCTAGAACCTTTGAATCCGGCAGTACCAGAACTCCCCCAGGCAACAACATTGCCTTGCATATCAGTAATGGTAATGGTCGTGTTATTAAAAGTGGATTGGATATAAGCCCTGCCTTCGCTAATCTTTTTACGGGCTTTACGGACTCCTTTCTTCTTCTTTGGCATTTGTTAAAAACAAGCTCCTTACTTCTTACCTATGCCACGTCTTTGCCCTCGACCTGCCACTGTCTTCCTTGGCCCTCTTTTAGTTCGGGCATTTGTGCGCGTTCTCTGTCCATGAACCGGTAACCTTACGCGGTGCCTTGTGCCCCGATAGCAACTAATTTCAATAAGCCGTCTTATATTAGATTGAACCTCCCTCCTAAGATCGCCTTCCACTTTGTACTGTTTGTCAATAACATCTCGAATCTGGCCGACTTGTTCCTCACTAAGTTCCTTAACTCTAAGACCAGGATCGATACCAGTGGCAGCCAAAATGCGCTGGCTTGATGTAGTGCCGATGCCATAAATGCTCTGCAAAGCTACCCAAATTGGCTTATCTTTAGGAAGGTCTATACCAGCAATGCGTGCCATTGCATATCACCCCTGCCTCTGCTTATGCTTTGGATTCTCACAAATAACCCTAACCACACCTTTCCTCCTGATAACCTTGCATTTTTTACATATCGGCTTAACTGATGCTCTTACTTTCATTTCCAGTCACCATACAAACCTTGCTATAATAAACCTTCTTAGTTAACCTGTCAAACTATTTAAGCCTGTAGGTAACCCTGCCCCGGCTTAAATCATAGGGGGAAAGTTCTATCAAAACTCTATCCCCAGGCAAAATCTTGATATAGTGTTTTCTCATCTTGCCCGAGATATGAGCCAATACCTGATGTCCATTAGCCAATTCGACGCGAAACATAGTATTAGGTAAAACTGTAATCACTTTGCCTTCAACTTCTATCCTCTCCTTCTTGGCCATTTTTACACAATACCTAAACAAGTACCTCAGCTTCATTATAAGTTATAGCAATGGTATGTTCAAAATGTGCTGAAAGACTTCCATCGGCTGTAAGCACCGTCCATTGATTAGCCGCCAATTTAGTGCGCCAATCTCCAGCATTAACCATAGGCTCGATAGCCAGAGTCATGCCCTCACGAAGCAAGGGACCTTTTCCAACTACAAAATTAGGTATTGAGGGCTCTTCGTGCAAGTCCCGACCTACTCCATGCCCGGTATATTCTCTAACCACAGAAAATCCTTTTGATTCAACATAATGTTGAATAGCAGATGAGATATCCCCTACCCATGCCCCACTTATCGCTTGAGCGATGCCTGACTTTAAACTACCTTCTGTGACCGCGATAAGGTCCTCAGCCTCCTTACTTATCCCTCCTACACCAATAGTTATGGCGGCATCGGTATGAAAGCCATTAAGTTTTACTCCTACATCTAAAGAAACGATGTCCCCTTCCTGTAGTATTCGTTCACCGGGAATGCCGTGAACTATTTCATCATTTACCGAAACACATAAATTCGCAGGGAAGCCGCGATAGTTCTTAAAAGAAGGTATAACTCCCCTTTTTTTCGATTCCTCGGCCATGATTATATCCAACTGGCTAATCTTAATCCCTGGTCTTGTTTCCGTTCTCAGTTTATCTAAAATAGCGGCGAGGATTTTACCACACTTTCGCATAATAGCTATTTCCTCGGTAGATTTTATAATTATCATTTATTTTACCCCTGCTTTGAGTGCAGAGATTATTTCTCCAGCTACCTCCTGCATTCCCAGGTTACCATTGACCCTAATTAGTTTGTTTTGTTTCTTATAATAATCAAGGATGGGAACAGTTTGAGCAAAGAAAATATTAAGTCGGTCCTTTATGGTTTCCTCCCTGTCATCAGAACGCTGATACAATTCACCACCGCATTTATCACATCTCCCCATCGTTTTAGGCGGTGAGCTTATCGTATGATAGGGTGTCTGACAAGTCCGGCAAAGCCATCTTCCACTCAGGCGTTTCACTAGTTCTTCATTGGGCACTTCAATGTATATTGCTTTATCTATGCTTTTTCCTTGCTCCCTAAGGGCTGCGTCTAAAACTTTAGCTTGATGCAAAGTCCGGGGAAAGCCGTCGAAAAGGCAGCCAGAGGCACAGTCAGGCTGAATAATTCTTTCCAGGATCATTTTTATGGCTATCTCATCGGGAACTAGTTCTCCTTTATCCATATAGCTTTTAGCCAAGAGACCAACCTTGGTTCTTTCCTCTAACGCCTGACGAAACAAATCCCCGGAGGCTATGTGAGGTAAATCCATCTCTTGAGAGAGGATATCTGTCTGAGTTCCCTTTCCCGCCCCCGGAGCACCTAGCATAATGGTGTACATTATTTTAAGAAACCCTCGTATCGGCGCATGGTTAGTTGGGCCTCTAATTGCTTCATGGTATCTAGAGCCACACCAACAGCTATAAGCATGGCGGTACTCTGGAATAGCAATGCTGAGACATTGGTGATTTTTTGAGCAATAAAAGGCATAACTGCCACTGCAGCCAGAAAGAGAGCGCCACCGAAAGTAATGCGCTTTATGATTGCATTCAAATAATCAGCCGTTGCCTTGCCTGGTCGAACCCCGGGGATAAAGCCGCTTTGCTGTTGCAAAGTTTGAGGCAGGTTCATTTGCTCGAATATAACCATAGTATAGAAGAAGGCGAAACCAATTACTAAGGCAAAGTACAACCCCTGGTAGACTACGGTATCAGCCTGAAACACACTATTGATTGTATTCCAGAAGTTGGGATTCTGGCCTGTTTGGTCCATAAAAAATTGAGCTATCGTGCCGGGAAGTTGCATTAAGGCTATGGCGAAAATAAGGGGTATCATCCCAGCGGTATTGACTCGCAGCGGTATGTAGGTGGAACCCGATTGGCGATACATGCGGCCACCGCGAAAAGTGCTCCGAGCATACTGTACAGGAATACGACGATGAGCTTCAACAAATATGACTATGAGTACCAGCATAGCTAAGGCTAGAATAAGGTAGGCGATCAACCCCTCAGGCTGTCCTTGACCAGCTTCGACAATGCCAGTACCTACTATTGTAGGCAGGCCGGCCACGATACCACCAAAGATTATTATTGATATCCCGTTCCCTATACCACGCTCGGTAATCAATTCACCCAGCCACACGAGGAACATCGTGCCAGCGACCATCGTTATTACTATGCTGGCTATGGTCAACGATCCGAGCGGCTCAATAGTAACTTCCTGGGCACGTAACACACTAAGCATACCGTAGCCCGAAAGGGCAGCCAAAGGTATAGTTAGCACGTGAGTAATTCGATTTATTTTCTGGGTACCCAGCTCCCCCTCTTGAGATAGAGCCTGCAGGCTGGGGATTACCGGAGTCAGCAATTGCATAATTATTGACGCAGTGATGTAAGGATAAACGCCCATGGCAGCCATACTGAAACTCGTCATGGCACCACCGCTAAAAAGGTCAAGCATGCCGAAGAGGAGGTTTCCCTTGAAGAATTCTTGCAAGGCCCCAATGTCCACGCCGGGCAAAGGAACGTGAGCTATAAAGCGAAAAACAACAAGGATGCCAAGGGTGAAAAGAATTTTTTGCCGCAAATCAGGCAATGTCAATATGTCCATCATCGCCTGGACGAGGCGTGGTCGGGTCGTTTTACGCTGCATTCTAAGCCTGTTTTACCTTCCCTCCAGCAGCAAGAATTTTTTTCTCCGCCGATGAAGAGAATTTGTTAGCGCTGACTAGCAATGAATGTTGGATATCGCCAGCGCCGAGAATTTTGGTCGGATGTTCCGGGTTGCTAATCAGCCCCGCTCGAAGCAATTCCTCAGGGGTTACCTCAGTTCCTGGGGGGAAAATGGCTAGCTTTCCCACATTGACAATATTATATTTAGTTTTAAAAACGTTAGTGAATCCCCTTTTTCGTGACAGCCGTTTTATCAAAGGCAACTGCCCGCCTTCAAAGCCAGGGCGCAGGCCACCACCAGAGCGAGACTTTTGCCCTTTGCAACCTCGCCCCGAATAGGTGCCATGCCCGCTGCCATCTCCTCGACCTACGAGCTTTCTCTTGCGCTTAGCACCTACAGGGGGGCTTAACTCATTCTGCTTCATCTACCTTTTCTTCCTGAGCTTCCTCAGCACTCACGTCTGTGAGTGCTGGGTGAATTGCCGCTTCCTCAGTTTTCCTCAAGTTAGCCAAGGCAAGCATCGTTGCCTTAGCCACATTGATTTTGCTTGGTCCACCTAATGATTTGCCAAGGGCATCTTTTATGCCTGCTAATTCAAGCACTGCTCGAGTAGTATTGCTAACAATTAAGCCGGTGCCCGGTGCCGCCGGCTTTAGTAAGATCTTGGACGCACCAAACTTGGCTAGAATTTCATGAGGGATGGTACCGTCCTTGATAGGCACCTTAATCAACCCTTTCCTCGCCATAGCGCCTGCTTTGCGAACTGCTTCAGGAACCGCTGCCGCTTTAGCTAAACCAAATCCGACATGCCCTTGGCCATCGCCAACTACCACTAAAGCTCTGAACCGTAGGTGTCTACCACCTTTGACAACTTTAGTCACCCGGTCGATGCCTAACAGTTTCTCTTCGAGATTCAGTTCTGAGGTATCAATTTTGGCCCCCTTCCCCCTTACTTTAGTAACCGCCTTCATAATCTAACTCTCAAAACTCCAATCCAGCTTTCCTAGCAGCCTCGGCTAAAGCCTTAACTCTGCCATGATATTTATAGCTACCACGGTCAAAAACCACCTGTCTGATCCCTTTACTTAATGCTTCCTCAGCAAGCAAAGTTCCCACTATTCCAGCTTTTTTGCCTTTTTCCATTCCATCGGTCTTGCTTCTTACCTGAGAGTCAAGAGTGCTCATTGAGACTAAAGTCTGGCCCCTAGAATCATCAATAAGCTGGGCATGGACATGATTCAAACTACGGAAGACACATAATCGAGGACGTGATATCGTTCCTGTTACTTTTTGCCTCACCCGCCTGTGTCGTATCTTTTTGATTGCTTTTGAATCTCTCCCGTTCATTATATCCACTATTTCTTGCCTATTTTGCCCGATTTGCCAGGTTTAAGACGTAGTTCCTCATTAAAGTATTTAATGCCTTTCCCTTTATAGGAGTCGGCAGGGCGTATCGCCCGAATTTTAGCAGCCGTTTCCCCGACCACCTCTTTATCAATACCAGTGACACGAATGCGATTTGCCCCCTCAACGGTGATACTAATACCAGGAGGGGGGTTAAACTCCACAGTATTGGCGTATCCCACCTGGAGCAACAGCTTGTCACCAGTTTTCTGCGCTCTATAGCCCACTCCATTTATTTCCAGAATTTTTTCAAAACCTTCGCTCACCCCTGTAACCATATTTGCCAAAAGGCTGCGAGTGAGCCCATGTAAAGAACGATGGATTTTACTTTCACTAGGCCGGGTTACAATCAAGAAACCATCCTTCAAAGCGATAGAAATAGAAGAGTGAAATCGACAACGGAGTTCTCCTTTGCTTCCTCTTACTACAACTTCGCTTCCATCGATCTTTACTTCGGTACCCTGAGGTATAGCAATGGGAAGCAAGCCAATACGAGACATAATTTACAACTCCTCAGTTAATTTACCATACATAGCACAGAATCTCACCGCCAAGATGCTGCCGCCATGCCTCTTGGCCAGTCATAATGCCTTTGGATGTGGATAGAATAGTAATACCCAAGCCCCCATAGATACGAGGGATTTCACGCTTTTCCACATAGACCCTAAGGCCCGGCTTGCTCGCTCTTTCTAAACCTAAGATTGCAGGCTGTCCATCTGTGTACTTGAGGTGGACTTTCATCATTGGCTGTGGTTTACCTTTAAGCACCTCATAACGGTCAATAAAACCTTCTTCCTCAAGTATTTTGATGATAGAAAGCTTTATTTTAGAGGAGGGTACAAGTACATAATCATGATCTGCCATGATAGCATTGCGTATCCTGGTTAACATATCAGCGATGGGATCAGTAACTGTCATTTCTCTTTCACCAGCTTGACTTTCTTATGCCGGGGATTACGCCAGTAACAGCAAGTTCCCGAAAACAAATACGACACAAACCGAATTTGCGCATATAAGCACGCGGCCTGCCACATAACTGACAACGATTACGTTGCTGTACCTTATATTTTGCTGGCCGTTTTGACTTGACAATCTTAGATAACTTCGCCATATCAAGTTCTCCTAAAAGGCATGCCCATTAATTCTAGCAAATCCCTGGCTTCATCATCGTTTTTGGCCGTAGTAACAATGGTTACCTCAAGGCCGCGAATTTTATCTACCTTATCGTAATCAATCTCAGGAAAAACTATCTGTTCTTTTATACCCAAGCTATAATTTCCTCGGCCATCGAACGAATCCCGTGATGCTCCGCGGAAATCTCGAAACCTCGGCAGAACAACATTAACCAGTTTGTCAAAGAAATCGTACATCCGTTTACCTCGCAACGTCACCATTATCCCAATAGGCATACCAGCTCTCAGCTTAAAAGAGGAGATAGACTTTTTCGCCCGTGTGGTCACCGGACGTTGCCCTGAAATCGTAGCTAGATCTTTTCCCGCTTCTTCAAGAGCTTTCGCATCCTGTGTTGCTTCGCCCAAACCAATACTAAGCACAATCTTTTCCAACTTAGGCAGTTGCATTATATTATTATATCCAAGCCTAGCTTTAAGCTGGGGAGTTACTTCGGCCAAATATCTTTCCTCCAAGCGAGATTTCACAATCAAACCCCCTTAGTCAATCACCTCTCGACATGAATTGCAAATTCGCACTCTTTTGCCATCGGCCAGAAAGCGGAAACTAATGCGCGTAGGTTTGCCACACTTATCACACAATAACATTACGTTGGATACATGGATTGGAGCTTCAAGCTCAATTATGCCAGCTTGTCGGGCAGCCCTGCGGGCTCGAGAGTGGCGCTTAATCATATTAAGTCCCTCCACTACCACTCTATCTTCGTTGGGAAGGGCACGGCGGACCTTCCCCTTTTTTCCCCTGTCCTTGCCAGCAATCACGATGACAGTATCGTTTTTCCTGATTTTCATTCTAAAGAACCTCTGGGGCTAAGGATATTATCTTGGCGAAGTTTTTATCTCTAAGTTCTCGGGCTACGGGACCAAAAATGCGACTGCCTTTAGGATTATTTCTATCGCCAAGAACGACTGCGGCATTCTCATCAAATCTGATATAGGAGCCATCAGAGCGGCGATAAGGCTTAGCAACACGTACAACCACAGCTCGCACTACCTCGCCCTCTTTCACCATCCCATGGGGCACCGCTCGCTTCACCGTGGCTACAATGATGTCACCTATTCGGGCATATTTTCTTGCCCCAATAGGCACATTAATGCACATAATCTGCTTAGCCCCAGTATTATCGGCTATCTTGAGTCTAGTATAAGCCTGAATCATTTCTTCTTCCGCTTTGGTCTGGTTTCAACCGTTTCCCGCTTAGACATTATCTCCGTTACCCGCCAACTCTTCTCCTTGGACAAAGGGCGAGTCTCGACAATCTTCACTTTGTCTCCAATTTTACAGGCGTTATTTTCGTCATGAGCCTTATATTTTTTGGTACCTATGATAGCTTTCTTATAGAGTGGATGGACTTTCCTAGTTTCCACAGCTACCACCACGGTTTTATCCATTTTGTCACTCACCACCAAGCCTTCTCTAACCTTTCTTTTCCCGAGATAACTCATCCTATGCCAAGCTCCCTTTCCCTTAAAATAGTCTTGATTTTAGCAATCCTTCTCTTCACTTCAGGAATCTCCCGATGATTCCCCAACTGTCTAGTGGCCAAGCGAAAACGTAGGTTAAAAAGTTCCTCATGAGCTTCTTCGAGCTTCGTTAATAGCTCTTCATTGCTGAGAATGCGAATTTCGCTAGCTTTCAACTTTCTGCCTATCCTTCGTGACAAAACTAGTTGCTATAGTAAGCTTGGAGGAGGCAAGATGGGTTGCCTCCGAAGCCATTTCCTCACTTACACCAGCCAATTCGAACAGGATTCTACCTCTCTTAACTACGGCCACCCAGTGTTCCGGAGCGCCTTTCCCACCACCCATCCTTGTCTCTGCAGGTTTTTTAGTCACAACTTTGTCAGGGAAAACTCGTATCCATACTTTACCCCCACGATGCAAGTGGCGTACGAATACGCGACGGGCTGCCTCAATTTGTCGCGCTGTTACCCAAGCGGATTCCTCAGCCCTCATGCCAAAGTCACCAAAAACAATGGTATCCCCACTCTGGGCGCCGCCCTTTAGCCTTCCTCTATGTACCTTCCGATACTTCACCCGTTTCGGCTGTAGCACTTTTCTCCTTCACTTCAGGCATAATATCGCCCTTATAAATCCATACTTTTACCCCAATACGCCCCATTATAGTATGGGCTTCAGCAAGACCGTAATCGATATCGGCACGTAATTTATGCAACGGCATTTGACCTTGGTGAATCGTCTCAGTCCTAGCAATTTCAAGTCCACCGAGCCTTCCACCACACGTTATCTTTATTCCCTGAGCACCAGCTTGCAAAGTTCGAAAAGCTGCCTGCTTCATAGCTCGGCGGAAAGGGATTCTCTCTTCAAGCCGCTCAGCTATACTTCGAGCTACCAAAGAAGCTTCAAGCTCAGGGTGTTCAACCTCTCTAATAGTCAATCTAATCTTATCCCCACTAACCTTCTCCAGTTCCGATTTCAGTGCTTCTACATTTTGTCCCCCTCGGCCAATCAAGATGCCAGGGCGAGCTGAGTAAAGAGTTAAATATACCTCGTCTCCCGGACGTTCAATTTCCAGCCGAGCAACAGCTCCTCCAGAACATTTTTGCTCCACAACCTCCCGTAGCCTTATATCGTCTAACAAAAACCGGGTATAGCTCTTCTCAGCATACCACCTAGCTCGCCAATCCCGGTTGATACCTAGCCTGAAACCACAAGGATGAACTTTTTGTCCCAAAACTATTCCTCCTCTTCAGTAACGAATACTGTAATATTGCTAGCCCGTTTTAAGATAGGACTCACTCTCCCTCTCGACTGAGGGCGGAATCTCTTCAAGGTATGCCCTTTATCAGCAAATATATCAGCAATTCTAAGCTCAGCGGGCGACATTTGAAAATTGCTTTCAGCATTGGCTACTGCTGATTTGATTACCTTAGCCACGGCTTTGGTTGTAGGGGTAGGCGAAAAGCTAAGGATAGTCAAAGCCTCGTCGACTTTTCTGCCTCTAACCATATTTATCACTAAACGCAC
>Ga0209635_10005242_pt1 | contig 10217 bp, 8 predicted proteins | sample DeeMarSWOR230_32_FD_187463 | JGI IMG/M metagenome (GOLD analysis project Ga0209635, IMG submission 187463) | Marine sediment microbial communities from White Oak River estuary, North Carolina - WOR-2-30_32 (SPAdes) (version 2) | ecosystem: Environmental > Aquatic > Marine > Intertidal zone >...
CAACAGTAAGAGGCGACTTACTATCCTCAAACGTAACTATCCTGTAATCCGACCTCAAAGCCGCATCAATCCTCTCCTCCTCAACCACCAACCCAGCCCTCTCCAAAGCCGAAACAAGCCTACTGCGCCACCCCTTTCCAACAACAGCAACCACAACATCAAGATCCACAGTCGTCCGAGCCCTACCATAATAACTCACCGCCAGAGCTCCAGTAAACATATACTCCAACCCAACCGCGTTAAAACCACCAACAACCCTTCTAACAAGCCCTTCGAAACTCTCCACCGCCTACACTCCACTCCTCCGCCGCTTAGAAAACAACAACCTCTCTCTAACACGCTCAACGACCTCCTCCTCACTAACATCAGGGTCACCATCCCTAACACCATCAGCACAAACCCGAACACAAACATCACTCATACCAACAGCAAGATTTACCCTCTCCTCAGGCCTCAACTTCCTCACAGACAACCACACCACACAAACCTTAGCCTCCATTCAAATTTAAAGCTTCAGCCCTTTAATCAAACCCCCTACTTTCTCTCGATCCTTCAATAACTCCTCGATAATCGCATTAACCACCTCATAAATCCGAAAATCATTCAACAAAGCCAACTTCCGAATTTCTCTATGCAACTCTGCACCCAGTCTCTTAAGAGGAGGCGCACAAGCCTTTTAGGATTCATACGAGTTAGTTTACGCTTGCGCCATCATCGTTATTGGATAGCGACATAAGGTCGAGAAGAAAATGACGTCCAATGAAAATCAAGTTGAAGCAGTACTCTTTGATCTAGGAGGAACACTAATCAGAACCACAGAAATTCCAGAAGTAATGCAGAAAATACTCGAACACCATGGGATCAAACGTTCATTACAAGAAATAACCCACGCATGGCGGGAAGCAGATAAAGGACTCGATTTCCGAGATTTGACGACGCTTCTTGGCGAGTTTTGGGTCAGATGGAACATGCGAATTCTAAGCAATCTCCAGATAAAGTCAAACATACGAACACTAGCAGAATTCATTGCAACCCACTGGTGGGACTATACTAACGTAACCCTTTATCCAGACGCAGAAAAGGCACTGCCACTACTGAAAGAGAAAGGCCTAAAGACAGGGATCATAACAAACGGACTGCAAAGCGACGTGGACGCAATAATGCCCAAAGCGGGGCTACAAAACTTCTTCGACACAGTTGTTGTTATTGACACTCTAAGAAAGATGAAACCAGATAAAGAAGTCTTCCACCATGCCTTACAGAATTTGGACACTACACCCTCGGACGCCATTTTCGTCGGGGATGAGATAGAAGCAGACTACGAGGGAGCCCAAAGATCAGGATTGACCCCCTACTTGATTGACCGCGACGGCAAGACTCACGACCAAAGATTGAACAAAATAGCCAGTTTAAATGACCTTTTCAAACTAAACATCATCAAGTAGTCAAGTACGAACGCTTCAGCGTTTCTTTTATGTTGAGGTGATTCCACCTACTCTTTCTTTGGGTTCATGTACGAGAAACAGAACTACAAGTAGGGCCATAACTGTGAAGCCAAGACTTATGAAGAAGGGAGATTGTGGAATGGAGTTCTCGTATAGATAGGCCCCTAGCAGCATGCTTAGACCCATGACTATGTAGCCAAAGAAGTTGTTGAATCCAACTACTTTGCCTCTGTTCACTGGTTCTATAAGGTCGGTTGAAAGAGCCATCACTCCTGACATTATTAACATTTGAGCGAATCCGAACAAGCACATAGAAATCATAACAGTTACAAAGTTGCCAAAGGCGAAAATCACTGTGCCCACACCTAGCACACCTAAGCCGAGAACTATCGGAATCTTCCTACCAGCTTTGTCAACCAGCATGCCGATTGGAAGAGAAGCTGCAATCATAGTCAGCAGAAGCGGGATGAAGACAAGCCACCACTGCTCCTTCGGTATTCCAAGCACCTGATTTGCGTAAAGCGCGTTAATCACGTTAGTGAGCGCCATGCCAAACATTACGAGAATCCTCACTGCAAATAGCCACAACACTGTTCTGGGCACCTCTTTCCAAACAGCAAAGCTCTCTTTAACAGCCCTTGGATACGAAGAAATAAAATAGCTGAAGCGGATCGGTTCTCCATTCGTCATCGTTTCCCTTAATCTAAGCCGCCAAATTGCTGCGATCACGAATAAAACAGTCATAGTCAGGTAGATTATTCTCATACTCCATTCTAATCCAAGCTGCAACAACAGAAAACCTGCAATAATGGGGCCTGGTGTATTGAAGGTTCCGTGAATAAGCTGGATTATTGAGGAACCCATCCCCCTGCGTTCGGGCGGAAGAGAATCTTGAACCATAGCAAACAAGGCTGGTTGATAGATTAAGCAAAGACTGCCCACTACTGATCCTATCAGGATGAAGTGCCATGTTGGAGCAAACGCAAAGAACAAGTACGACAGCGCCATCGCAAACGTCATGGTCGTGATAAGCCAACGTCTACCATACTTGTCTGCAAGGTAGCCACCGGGGAAAGCTACTGCCGCCATGGCAACAAAGTTGGCGAGACCTATCAGTCCTAAGGCTACAGGAGGACCCTGCAAAGTGTCATTGACGTAATACTGAAAGTTTGGTTGCGGCATTTCCATGGCCAAATCCATTATAATCCAGCTTACTACGAGAATTTGGTAGTTGCCTGTGATGAAAGAGAACTCCCGCCACAGAAACTCCTTGAACCGACCGAGAACGTTCCCCAATTCTACGCACTTCGCTCTTTCGAGAACCATGAACACTTGCTCATATAAGGCTTAGCTTGCCCACCACACATTGATGACAGCAACATTGCAGCAAGTAACTGGAAAAGGGAGAGAAAACATCTCAGGTTGACAAAATAGAGTTTGTCAGAAGCCTATGCGATTGGCAACGCCTTATTTAATCCGCTAAATCTTCTATGAGCTGGTGTGAGTCTTGAGAGGGTGGGAAAAATATCAAACTGCAGAGGAAATGGAAATCGGTCGAAAATACGAATATGCCCCTGCATTTCTTCCATTTCTTCATAGATGGCTCAACCTTAAGCCCAGCATGACTGTTGTTGACGTTGGGTGTGGAAGTGGCTACTTCAGCCGCATCCTTGCCCGTGGTCTCAAAGGAGAGGGAAAAGTAGTTGGCATCGATTCTGGCAAAACGCTAGTTCTTGAGGCAGAAAAAATCGCGCAAAAAGAGGGGTTCTCAAATATTGAGTTTAAGGTTGGGAACATCTACAAGATTCCAACACCAGACAACTATGCTGACCTTGTAGTTTGCCACATTGTGTTGTGTAACATTCCTAGGCAGTTTGACGCTATCTTGGACATGAAACGAGTCGCAAAGATCTGTGGAAAAGTGGTTGTTATTGACCCTGCCAAAGGCGGAGGAATCTACTATCCAGACAAAAGGTTGAATGAATTAAATGAAAAGTTTAGAAACGCATTTGGAACCGCGCTTTACAAGGAATGGAGTCAAAAACAACACGACATGACTAAATACATAGAGAATGTCTACCTCAGACTTCCACAGCTATTCCTTGAGGCCGGATTGACAAATATAACCTTAAACGGATACCTTTCAACTTTCCTGCTTTGTGACACACGACACAGCATCAAAGAGATACAGAGATGGCTAAAGGCCAGACTTGACTTGTGGCAGAAACTCAACGAACGAAATAAAGAGTGCGCTCTACTGGGCGGCATGAGCGAAGAAGAATTCAAAGAATTATCCCAACGATACGCTGACTACTTAGACAGCTTGGTTAACAACCCTGAAAAGATTAGGCACACTGCAGAAGTGGAAATAGTTTCAAGAGTCATAGTATGCGGCAACAAGGTTTGAAGAAAAGCAAAGGACTACGATTTTGAAACCTAAGTTTATTATGAACGTTCGTGCGAAAAGGAAAGCGAACAGAAACAACGCAATCAGTGTGACTGCAGTGAACTCTGATTACCTTACTGACGAAGAATACCAGACATATTGGCTTAAGTTGGAAGGGTTGAGGAAGGATATTAGCGAGAGTTTAGAACTAAATACAGGAATGAAAATCCTAGATGTGGGAACTGGTTGGGGTCTCTTCGCCATAGAAATGGCAAAGCATCTCAAAGAGGGAGAAATAGTCGGAATAGACATCACGTTTGAAGACGTTAATATGGCTAGAAAACTTGCTAAAGACGCCAGAATCGTAGGCATCGTTTCGATACTGAAGATGGACGCCGTAAAGCTCTCTTTTGCAGACAACTGCTTCGACCTAGCTACAAGTTTTCTTGGTATGAGAGACATTCACATGACGCGAGGGAAGAAAGGTGTCAGGAAGGCTGTTGAAGAAATGATTAGGGTAGTCAAACCGAACGGAAAAATTGTTCTCTGTGTTACTCCGCCTGAAGATATGGAGACAAAAGATCGGAAGATTGCCGTGAAACTGGAAGGAAAAATCTTCGGGGCTGAGTCCATGCCTAAGAAATTCTATATTGACATATTCGGAGAAAACAATGTTGTGTTAAGGGAGACACGAGCATTTCTAACTAACAAGAAGCTCACAGCAGGTCAAGCGAAAACCGAGCTTAGAGAAGGAATTGAAATTGCTAGAAAGATTTACGGCAAAAAGGTTCCATCGTTTAAAGAAGTGTGGGATAGATATGAAAAAGATATCGAAACCGTTGGATATGGTATGTATTCGAAAATCATGATGCTTGCAGCACAAAAGCTTGGTGTCAAGAGAAGTTCTTGCTGCTTGAAGGTCTAGCTTGGTTTTCTGTTTATAAATCGCTTACTTCGCATTACGACCGTTTTGTTCTTTTGTGTGTTTCGCGTTTAATTGTTGTGGAAATGCTTGTTAAGATTGCTGCTAGGATTATGTAAGGCATCAAGGGCTTTGCTGTTGTATATCGTTTGATTGGGAGTGAGAAACCTCCAATTGGCACTGAAATTATTGTTACTTTTCGGCTGGTTGTGTCTGTTTCTGGTGTTGCTCCGGGTGCATAAACAGTTATAGTTACATAGTATATTCCTGGACTAATGAAGCTGTAATAGAATATTGGAGTAGATGTTGTTATCTTGATACCACCGCCAAAGTCCCAGCGATACTCAGTGATTGGCATTTCATGCGTGCCATTCCATCCTGATAATGAGGCTGAGGCATCAAACTTTATAGAATCACCTGTTGAAGCTGTGTCGGGTGTTGCTGTAAACTCTGCTTCTGGGCCATGTGGTTGAACAACTTGTATCTGCCTTTGTTCAGTGTTCCACAATCCTTCAGTATCAGTAACACTAAGCGTAACTGTGTAAATGCTTGGATTAGTATATGCGTGAGTAACTATTTGTCCACTGGCTTTTTCTCCATCACCAAAGTTCCATTCATACTTGGTTATTGTTCCACCGTTTGGAGTGGAAGATGAAGCGTCAAAGGCCACAGATTCACTTGTTTTCGGTATTGATGGAGTCCAGATAAAACTGGCTACTGGTGTGCCCGTACCCCAAGGGTTCATCAGCGGATATCGATCTTTATTGTCCTCATCAATAACACAAGGTGTATCTCCTAATCCATCGCTCCCAGTCTCATTCTGACATGGACCAACGTACAAATCTGTTCCATTGTAGTCACTCCAGTAATTGCCCCCAGACGGATAACCGCAGTCCCAAGTGTTAATGAAAGACTCCCACCATAGTTTGTAAATTTTGGCTTGGTACCTATTATTAATAATATTATTGTGATAAAACATGTTATTTTGGCAAGAACCCATGGAGATTCCATGGAACTTGTTATCAGCAATATTATTGTCATAAAACGTGTTATTATGAGAATACAGTAAGAAGATGCCATTCCCGCTCAGAGTTTCCAGAAACACTGTGCAGCCCATAATAGTGTTGTTTTGGATTGTGCAGTTTTCAGAATACCAAAGCATAATTCCATTGAGGCTGTTGATAACATTAACTTCTCTAACGCTACAATTTCTTGAATTATATAACAGAACTCCTTGCCCACTATCTGCAACTGTAAGATTTTCAACAAGAATGTTTTTGGAGTTTATTATCGCCACGTATCCTGCATCTTCAGGTACTTCTCTGTCATGTTCACCGACCCAGTAATAGATAGGTTTTCCATTCACAGTATTAGAGCTATCCACATCCAGACGGCCAGGATTCTCAGGACGAACAACGAAATTGTAGCTGTTGTTCATCATCTTATTGTTTCTAAGAACGCCACCGTAACGGGTAAAGTATAGAACAATCCCTAAACCGTTGTTTGAGACATTGTTGGAGTCTAAAGTGTTGTCTCCACAGTACCCAGCAACTACGAAGCCATCTGCCCAGTTGCCTGTTATTATGTTCTTGTAGAAAGTGTTGTTCATTGATTTGTAAATTCTTATACCTCTTGCGTTGTTGAAAAAAATGTTATGACTGATAGTGCAGTTATCAGCTTCCATATAGAGTCCATCTGTTCCCGGGTTAAACCATGGATTAAGCTTGCTGCTATTTCGTATGGTGAAGCCACTAATATTTACACCTGAAGCAAGTATAGTAATCGGAGTAGTATTATTGCTACCGTCAATAATTGTTGTCCATTTTTCTTCCCCAACAAGTGAAACTCTTTTGTTCACAACTATGCGTTCATAATATGTTCCATTCCTAACGAAAATAGTGTCTCCTTCATTTGCATTGTCAATAGCTTCTTGTATTGTTGGATAATCATCTGGGACGGTTACTGTTCCAGCTTTGACTGGTTGAGCGTTAAACGCCAGCGTTAACATGCCTATTAACAGCAGTGTTAACGTTATTTCAGAAACTGTTCTCTTTGGCAATCCCTCTCCCAATATTAAGGGGTCTAACTTTCAGATAATCTTTGCGGAGCAATCTTCTATTACTATTGATGAATAAGCATATCACTTGACAAAAGCTATGTTATCCCGAAGGACTTTGTGTTTGCTTCGTATTTCTTTTTTCTAGCGCGCTTTGTCTTCTTCAGAATCTCAACGTGCTTAACCTTTCCAGCTTCTTTTATGTCCATTTTAAGCCCATCCAGGATTTCTTTAGAGCCTTCATTTTCGTAGCGGACTATTAATTTTGGAATTTCCACATTCAGTGGAAGCCTAAGCTCTGACTTCAATCTTCGAATGGTTGACATCGCTTCTTTCAAGAGTTTCCATGCCCTTTCAGCTTCTTTATCCATCAATTTTCCATTTATGGTTGGCCACTCCACTTCCAACATTGTCTTGTTAAAGATCCATTGGCCTATTTCTTCTGCTATATGCGGTGCAAAAGGCGCATACAAGCGAGTTAACGTCCAAAGAGCCACGTATAACGTGTATTGAGCAGACTTTTTCATCCAGCCTTTCCTCGGACTGTAAAGCCTATTCTTGGCTATTTCAAGATAATAATCGCAGAATTCGTGCCAAACGAAGTCTTGAAACTCTTTCAACGCAATGTTAAACTGAAATGATTCCATCTCTTCAGTTACAGCCTTTATCAGCTGTTGCAGAAGGCTTAGAATTCCCTTGTCAACCAAGTACAGTCTAGGCGTCTCTTTCGGCAACTTATAATCCCCCAAATTCATCTGTGCAAATCGACAAGCATTCCAAAACTTCTGCATGAAACTGTAACAATGCTTAACGTCTTTCCACTCGAATGAAAAGTCTGAGCCCACAGACGCCAAAAGAAGCGCTTGCCTCAGAGCATCAGCTCCATACTTTTCCACAACCTCTAACGGGTCAATTGCGTTGCCAAGACTGCTCGACATAGCATGTCCATCCGAGCCAAGTATCATGCCGTTCACAAGAATCATCTTGAAAGGGAGTTGACCGGTTTGCAGATAGCATTGCAATATTGAGTAGAATGCCCAAGTGCGGATTATCTCAGAGCCCTGCTGACGCAAGCTGAGCGGATAATGCTGCGGAATGTTTGGCCAGCCAGCAATCACTAGAGACGTGATGGAGCTATCGACCCAGCAGTCGCAAACTTCTTCGGCGCCTTTTATGGCTTTGCTGCCGCACTGTGGACACTTGTCGACGGGTGGCTTTCCTTTGGCTGGGTCAATTGGCAAATCCTCTCTTCTAGGCGCAATAACGTGATTGCATTTCTGGCAGTACCAGAATGGTATGGGTGTGCCGAATTTTCTCTGTCTCGAGAAAAGCCAGTCCCATTCTAGGCCTTCAGCCCAGTCGATAAGTCTTTTTTTCGTGTGCGATGGAAACCATTTTATTTGATGTGCCAGTCTTACGATTTCTTCTTTAAGGTCTGTTATGTGAATGAACCATTGAGGTTTTGACAGAAATTCTATAGGTGTTTGGCATGTGGAGCGTTCCATGTGAACTAGAACGTTGTGTTTTATTTCGACCGTCTTTGAGATCGCACCGGTATCCGTGAGGTCGACTAAAATAGCTTTTCTTGCTTCTACAATGTTCAATCCATCGTACTTTCCGCTGTTTACGATTTTTCCTTCATCATTGAGCGCCTCGATTGTCGGCAGCTTATATTTTAGAGCAGTTCTGACGTCTTGTTCGTCGCCGAAGGTGCAAATCATAACTAAACCTGTTCCGTATTCAGGATCTGCTGATTCATCTTTTATTACTGGCACTTTTCTGTTGTAGATCGGAACTTGAGCTTCTTTGCATGCAAGGTGCTGGTATCTTTTGTCTTCTGGGTGGAAGGTGACTGCAACGCATGCGTGGAGAAGCTCGGGGCGGGTTGTGGCTATTTCGAAAAATCTATTTTCTACTTTGAATTTTATGTATACTAGATTTGTCTCTTCTCTTTTGTAGCCTAGTTCCGCGTCTGCTAGGGCTGTTCTGCATTTCGGGCACCAGTGGATTGGATGTTTAGTACGGTAGATCCTGCCCATTTCATATAGGTTTAGAAGTGCCAACTGAACTTTACGGTGATAGTTATTGTCCATTGTTTTGTATTCGAAAGACCAATCTGGAATGCAGCCAAGGCATAACATTGTTTGTCGCATTTGCTTTATCATTTTTTTAGTCCATTTCTTGCAGGCATTTCTAAATCTGCCAACGTCATCAGGTGGGATTCCAAACTTGTTTTGCACTGCAAGTTCAGTAGGTAGTCCCTGCGTGTCCCAACCTTGCGGTAATAAAACGTTGCAGCCTTGCATCCGCTTGTATCTTGCTGTTACGTCGCTTAAGATGCATGCATAGGCTCTTCCAATGTGGAGGTTGCCTGAAGTGAAATGTGGTGGAGTGTCAATCACAAAAACAGACTTATCAGCAGCTTGTCTGTTGAAAAAGTATTTTTTGTTATTTAGCCATTTCTTTTGCCATTTGCCTCCGACAAGTTTTGGGTCGTAATGCTTTGATAATTGTCTAGACCCAGCGATTCCTCCGCACTCCTGTTCCCCAGTAAACTACTGTGCAATCAGGCTTTTATCAATTTCTCTTGAACGACAATTCGCAAATACTCAACAAAGCTTCCTAATCTTCTACCCAAATCTCATTTTTGAGGGGAATTACTAACTGCCCGTCTAGGGTCATTCCTAAAGGTATGGGAAACTTGACTTTATAGCAGCGCGCGCTAATGGAACAGTTTTTTATTTGACTATTCGAACCATCACTTGTAGATATCTTTCTGATCGATTTCAAGCTAAGGCCAACCTAATCGAGAATTAGACTTAAAAACCCATAAAGACTATAAAACCTCAAAGCATATCGTACAGCTAGAGGAGTCTGCGGTTGACAAAAAAAGCCTTTGAAAGACTTGTGCTTGAATCCGTAGATGACGCTCTGGCTTCCCTTGGAGACTCTGCTAAGCAGGCAATTTACTTCCACCTTGAAGACAGATTCAGAATCGAAAAAAATCAGATTCCTCAACGCGTGGAAGACTTCGCGGATGGGCTTGAGAAGATATTTGGAGTAGGAGCCCAATTCCTAGAAATCCTAATAATGAAAAACCTATATGAAAGAATCGGGCAACCTCTTGAATGGGACAAGAGAAGCAAAGAACTTATATTCGCTGATTATGTTGCAGCTGCAAGACGCAGCTTTCTAAAAGAAAGAAAGAAGAGCTAGGCGTTGCTGCAAGAATAGGTTTTTAGAAATACATATTACCACACGCGCTATAGTAAGCTTTGATTTGTAGCAGCAAGCCCCACAGACCTCCGTGATAAGAGAAGAACTACCTATTCTGCTGCTTCTTTTTCTTGAAGTACTCTTTCATGTGGTAATAAGGATCGTAAGTCCTTCCAGGGTCGAGCCAGCCAA
>Ga0209635_10005247_pt1 | contig 10211 bp, 8 predicted proteins | sample DeeMarSWOR230_32_FD_187463 | JGI IMG/M metagenome (GOLD analysis project Ga0209635, IMG submission 187463) | Marine sediment microbial communities from White Oak River estuary, North Carolina - WOR-2-30_32 (SPAdes) (version 2) | ecosystem: Environmental > Aquatic > Marine > Intertidal zone >...
AGGCAAGCAAGTCCTACTTCGGCGAGCCGGTCTGCCAGACTATTGTTGCCGGCGACATAAATGGCGATTGCAAGGTCAATTTCGCAGACTTTGCCCTTATGTCTGCCCACTGGCTGGACGAAAGATGACGGACGAAAAGCGTCAATCCAGGTAGCATTAGCTCCACCGCACAAACTCCTCTACGCATAACCTCATCAACAAAGAATGGGGGTGAACCAATGACCGAGTTAGCTATTCCACAAGCTCCACTAAGTGCTCAAACGGCAGCTCACGTTTACTCGCTGCTTCGACGATCCAGGCCCCGGACAAAGCGGGACCTCAAAAACTACGTCAAGGTTTTTCTTGGTATCAATATTCCTGACAGAAAGATTTGCCCTGAACACAGCAGTCCGATGGATTATCTCTGGCACAGCTTCTCAGCCGACTTCGCCGATTCACAATGCACCAGCGACGAGGGACGAGGGACGAGGCGAAAGGCGTGGCAGCCTCAAGCCCAGCCTGGGGATGGCATGATACGGACCAAAAACGCCGACTGCATTGTCTGGGCCAACCGTGCCGGTGGCAAGACCGAATTAGCTGCCGTCGCCACACTCTTAGACTGTGTCTTTAAGCCAAGTTGCCAGGTCCGGATACTGGGCGGCTCAGGCGAACAATCCGGCAGAATGTACGAATACTTGACCAGCTTCCTACGTAATGGCTTCGAAGAGTCTCTGCCTACGCCTATACTGAAAGGAAAATGCCGCTTCGCCAACAACTCAGCCGTAGAGGTCTTAACACAGTCCGCCACAAGCGTCCGCGGCCAGCACGTCCAGAAACTTCGCTGCGATGAGGTCGAGCTTTTCGATGACGATGTTTTTGCAGCCGCGAAGTTTACTACGCAGAGCACCACGAATATCGTGGCCGCTATGGAACTCATCAGCACTATGCACCGACCCTACGGTTTAATGCAGAAGCAAGTCTCATCCGCAGGTCAGTTCGGCACACCAGTCTTCAAATGGTGCATATGGGAAGTCATCGAGAACTGCACCGAAAGAAACTGCTCGCAGTGTCCTTTATGGACCGACTGTCGGAGCAAAGCCAAAGATGCCAACGGTTATCTAAAAATCGATGATTGCATAACGCAGATGCGGCGGGCCAGCAGGGCAGGCTGGGAGGCCGAGATGCTCTGCAAAAGACCGCTGCTGGAAAATGTCGTCTTTGATGAGTTCGACCCCGCTAAGCACGTGCATGCCATCGATTATGATCCCAATCTACCGATATACCGCTCGCTCGATTTCGGTTTTGTAAATCCGTTTGTGTGCTTGTGGATTCAGATTGATGGCGCTGGTGTCGTGCGGGTGATAGATGAGTACGTTCGCAGCAGAGCAACGATTGATGTCCACGCAAACGAGATAAAAAATCGAACGCCCGGCAGCGAAGAACGCGTGGCGGCTACCTTCTGCGATCCAACTGGTGCCAGCGTAAATGATATCACCGGCACAAGCACTGTTCGGGAATTGCGAACGCTCGGAATAATGCCCCGATTCAGGCGAAGCAGCATATTGGACGGTATTGAGCTTATCCGTCGTGCGATCCGCTCCGGCGATGGCAAAAGCACGCTCGCCATCTCGCCGAGGTGCCAACGACTCATAGAGGCGATGCAGTGCTATCATTATCCGGAGACTGCAAGTGCCGCCGCCGCCGAACTCCCGCTAAAAGACGGCCTTTACGACCATCCAATCGATGCCCTGCGATACTTCTTCGTCAACTACAAACACAACTCTAAAATGACGTCCAGACGCTATTGAACCGCGAAAAATTGGGAAAAATACCGGAAAACAAAGAAAAAGTCTGTTTTACAGAATAAACATTGCACTTCTGGCCGATTTGTATGGTATAATATTCTGGAAATCAAAAGGAGGCCAAGAATGGATATCGGACAGAGATTAAAAATCGCAAGAGAAGCCATTGGGTATACGCAAGAAAAGGCCGCATTCGAAAGCGGAGTAGGCAAGTCTTCCATTTGCGAGTTCGAGAAGTCCAAACGGGAACCAAAGTTTTCGCAGCTTGCTAAACTGGCGGAAGCTTACCGAAGAACAGTGGAGTTCTTCTTATCCGACGAGCCCGTCATCGAAAACGTAATGCTCTGGCGTGATCCACCAAATACCGAGGAGATGAAAAAGACAGAGGCAAAATTTGACCAGCTTTGTGAACAGTACAGAAACCTTGAAATACTTATGGACGAAGTAAAACAGGCTAACTTACCAGTGCCTAACATTACTGAACCCCAAGAACTCGACTATGATCAAGCAGAGTTGTTCGCAAAACATGTTCAGGAACAATTTCGTCTGGGTGATGTACCAATCGCATCACTTAAGAGAATCTTGGAAGAGACCTACTATGTAAAAATATTCTACCTAGATTTTTCGGGAAGTGCCATATCAATGGTATCACAGAAACTTGGCCCTGCAATTCTTCTCAACAGGAAAAACAAACAGTGGAGGCGCAGCTATGATCTCGCTCATGAGCTGTTCCATGTTTTGACGTGGGACCTTTTCAGAGCGGGGAGCAAACGTGAAAGCGAAGATGAGAAAAAGCTCGCCAACGCATTTGCAAGTCGGCTTCTAATGCCAGAAGAATCTATTAAAGACAGAGTTAAAAAGAGTTTAAATGATCGCAGCCAAATAAGCCTTGACCAATTGGATGACATAGCAAGGGAATTCGATGTATCTTTGATCGCCTTAATTTATCGCATAGCAAACATTTACAGAGTTGAAAAGCAAGACACTGCTAGGTATATCGATGTTGCTGAAAAATATCTCAAGTCCTTAGAATCAAGGCCATCCTACCAGCCAAATAGGTTTCCGGAAAGATATTGCGATTTGGCTCAAAGAGCTCTTAACGAAGGGAAACTATCTCTTATGCAATTTGCTAAATACATGGGAATAAGTTACAAAAAGGCCCGGGAGTTCCTCATAGAAGGCGAGGATTTCACGGATGAAAAAATTTCGATTTCTGTTGCTTGATGCCGGACCGATTATCAAACTTTTCGAGTTGGAAATCTGGGACAGTTTCATTAAGAATTGCGATGTCACTATATCCCAAACAGTGGCAAACCAAGCTAAGTATGCAAGCCAAGAATTTGAAGACGTGTGTATAGACGTTGAGCCTTACAAAGAACAAGGTCTTATCAAAATCATTGATGTGACCCCTTCTGTAGTCAAAACGTTCTATCAGAATTTCAATCTGCGATATAAAGCTGACATCCACGATGGCGAAAAAGAAACCCTAGCCTTTCTGTGCGACTCTTCCGAAGATTGGCGAGTATGCTCAGCGGACGGAGCCGTCTTTAGAGTTCTCGGATTGCTTGGAAAAGGCAACCAAGGGGTCTCCTTAGAAGAGGTTCTAAACAAGATCGGCCTGTCACAGCACTTGGAGCCGAAATATACTAAAGACTTCCGGGTCAAATACACTCGCTTGGGCCAGATAGACTCGGTTCAAGACCAAGGCCTTCTGTAGCGTTTCAAACGTAACCACAAATAGACAGTATTAAGGCAAAACACGCCGAACAGAATACTGAGCTAATCATATCCACAATTCGGGGTCTGTCATCATTAGACAAGGCAGCTTAGGAATCTGGCGCTTGAGCCTATAATGTTCATGGTAACAACCAGAGTGGAACTCAGACCGCCCCAATGTCTGTGCACAAAAAAAGACAGGGCTGAGGTGCGGAGGGAGAGGAAAAGCGAGATAACCCCAGCCCTGTTAAGTGCTCTCATAGAATATTATATCAAAAAATTCTACCGGACTATACTATTCTTGTCAAAAATTGTTCGTATCCGGCGAAAATGACACGTGCCAAATAACGACTCCAACGGTGGCCTGCTAACAACGCGCCCATCGACATATAATAACCCTCGACTCGCATTTCATCAAAGATTTTACTAAACCACTTACACAGAAGCAAGCAGAATTTCACCATAAGTGTAAAAAAAAACAGATTCGAGATTACACTACTCTACTCTTATGCACAACGTGCTTCAACTTTGGTCAAATACATCGCTGCGACTAAAAGGCGAGGAGAATCTTCGCCAAAGCTGAGTCTATCAATCCTGGTTGCAGTAACAGAGACTGCGTGGCGCCGGCACCGCACTGACCTCGCCCCAAAGATGGATGAGCCATCGCGTTTTTACCGTAATGCCAGAACCCGACTTCGGAAAAATCAACACCAGCGACCTTTTATGCCTAACTCCCATTACTGTCAGAAAAAGACGCTGAGGAATTCGATAAGCGTCAAGGATAGCACCAGAAAACCAACTCCCGCACATAAGATCGCTTTCTCGGCTCTTGTGCCCTTGCCAAATTTTTCCGGCCAGAATTCCCACACGGCCTGTTTTTGCCAGATTTGCCTTTGATTTACCTCAAAACTCGTTATAAGTAATAGGTGCTGAAACCTATTTCCGTGTGTACCGGCAAACCAAAAAATCTTGATGAAAGGTCTGGACTATGAGGAACAAAATTCTGGCAATACTGTTGATCCTAACCGTATCAACGGCGGTATTGAGTGGCTGCAAGAGCAGGAAGCCACCAACAAAGGCCCCCGCGGAAACGGATGCAAAGCCGCCGGCAGAACCCGAAGCCGAGTCGATGCCAAAGCCCCAGGGCAACCCCGAAGCTGAGAAAGCGGCCACAGAATCTGCAAGAGCCTGGCTCAAATTGATAGACACTGAACAATACGCACAAGGCTGGGAAGAGGCCGCATTGTATGTTAGAAATCTCGTGGCCAAAGACGACTGGCAAAAGTCTCTGCAGGCGGTAAGAAAGCCTTTGGGTAAATTGGTCTCCAGAGAGCTTAAGTCCACACTCTACACAACATCAGCTCCAGGAGCACCGGACGGCGAATATGTGATAATCCAGTACAACACAAGCTTCGAAAACAAGAAATCCGCCGTCGAAACAGTGACACCCATGCTGGACAACGATAACAAATGGCGAGTCTCCGGCTACTACATTAAGTAGCTGCACAGAATATGTCGTCGCGGACTGCTCTACTTGGCCATCGAACTCGCACACAAAATACCTATACTCTAATGAAGGGAGTTTGGCATGTTTCGTCGGAAGCGTGAAAAGGTTCTACGTTTGGCTATCGCAATTGTCGGGGTCCACCTGTTCTACTCGGTGGCATACGGAAAGCTCCCCAACTTTGAACATCACCGAATTGCTCAAATTGGAGACAAAATGGGCCAGACGTCTTTGGTAGATGTCGACAAAGATGGAGATCTCGACTGGATCGCTGGCTGCCGAAGCGGAGATATATGGTGGTTCGAGTACAAAGGCCCGAACGACTGGATCAGACATATGCTCGGCCAAAAAGCCCCAACCGATGTTGGCGGTACTGCATTTGACATCGATGGTGATGGGTGGGTGGACCAAGCTTCCGGAGAGGCTTGGTACCGCAACACCGGAAAACCACGCGAGGAACAGTTCAAAAAATATCTCAACGGGGCTATAAGTTCGCATGACAATGTGGCTGCGGACATCGACGGAGACGGTGAACTTGACCTGTTGGCTATGAGCGACAAAAGCGGCTTGTTCTGGTACAAGATGCTCAGCGACCCGACAAGAAAATGGAAAAGCTACAAAGTTGGCGGAGGAGTTCATGGTGGAATCGATCCCGCAGGTGTTGCTGATATTGATGGTGATAGCGACAACGATATTGTCCGCTCAAATGTGTGGTTTGAAAATGAAGATGGAAAAGGAATCAAATGGAAGGAGCATAAAAACATTGACTTCGGGCAACCCGGCGCAAGATTCCCTCTTATGACAAAGACATGGATAGTCGACCTCGATAGAGATGGAGATAATGACATCGTCCAGGCTGAAGGAGATTGTGTGAGCGGACGTGTGGCATGGCATGAGAATAAGAATGGTCAGGGCCAGCAATGGACCAGACACCTGATTGCGGATAAAACCGCGCAGGACCTTCATTCGCTCGCCGTGGCAGACTTCGATAACGATGGGGATCTCGATGTCTTTTCGGGCGGCGGTCCACTGACAGAAAGCCCGCCACATAAATGGTTTATCTGGGAGAATCTGGACGGCCGAGGCCAAAACTGGAAAGCCCATATTATCCTCACCGGCCCACGCTGCCACGAAGCCAAGGCAGCAGATGTTGATAACGACGGCGACATCGATATCTGCTCCAAACCATGGAATGGCAACGAGCACATTTATCTTCGCAACATGCTCAAAGAGCAGAGCGGCAGTTAGGACACGCATCGCTTTCGCAACGAAGCATCAAACCCAAACAATCTGCAACGGCGGATATTTACACCCATTCTACTCGGACCGAATTCACAGCGACCGGTCAAATCGCCAGCCAACCCATAGGCAAATATCAAAAGCCATTGTTGACGAAGCAACGCTGTTCAGCTATCTTAACCCATGTAGCCTTTAGCGTACTGTGATCGGTCTGTTCTGCAGGAGTATGCAGAGTACGACACAAAAGACATAAGTTAAACGAGATGTTGAGATGCTAAAAAGAACACACACTTGTGGCCAGCTTCGGCTAAGCGATGCGGGCAAAAAAGTTAGCCTATCTGGTTGGGTCCAATCCTACCGTGACCACGGCAATTTGGTATTTATCGATGTACGGGATAGAGAAGGCCTGACCCAATTAGTCTTTGATCCTGAAACCCAGCCACAGGTTCATAAACTGGCAAGGACAATCCGCTGTGAATGGGTAATAGCTGCCAAGGGTGTTGTTCAGCCGAGAAGCGAGGGCATGGAAAATCCTAAGCTGCCGACCGGACAAATTGAAGTCTCCGTGCAGCAGCTCGAAGTTCTTAATGTCTCTAAGACGCCGCCATTTGAACTGGATGGCGCTAAAAAAACTAGCGAGGAGCTTCGCCTGGCAAATCGATATCTTGACCTGCGTCGGCCTGAAATGCAGCGGAAGCTACACGTACGTCACAGGGTCACGAAAATCGTGCGCGATTATTTCGACCGGTTAGGCTTCTGGGAGATTGAAACGCCAATGCTGGCAAAGAGCACGCCCGAAGGGGCAAGAGACTTCCTCGTACCCAGCCGACTCCACAAGAATTGCTTCTATGCACTGCCGCAATCACCGCAGCTCTTCAAACAAATCCTGATGGTCAGCGGCGTCGACAAGTACTTCCAGATAGTGAGGTGTTTTCGCGATGAAGACCCACGTGCCGATCGACAAGCTGAGTTTACCCAGATCGACGTCGAGATGAGTTTTGTTGATAGCAATGATGTCATCGGCGTCCACGAAAACCTGATAGCAAAAATCTGGAAGCGGATACTGGACGTGGATGTGACTGCGCCGATGCAGCGAATATCCTACAAAGACGCTATAACCGATTACGGCACCGACAGGCCAGACCTCCGTTTCGGCATGAAGCTTAAAGATGTCTCCGACACTGCAAAACACAGTACGTTCAAGGTATTTACGTCAGCCATTGAAAATGGCGGGATTGTGAAAGGGCTCTGTGCCCCAGGCGAAAAATACTCCAGAAGCGACATTGAAAGGACGCTTACCAACTTCGTGGCTGACTACGGTGCCAAAGGACTAGCCTGGACAAAGGTCAAGAAGGAAAATGAGAGACTCTCGCTCGCCGGTGGTATTGCTAAGTTCTTCAGTGACGAGCTGCAACGGCAAACAATCGAATGCTTCGAGGCAAACGACGGCGATCTGCTTTTGCTCGTCGCCGACAAGGAACAGATTGCCAACAAGGCTCTGGCCCCCTTGCGGTGTAAACTTGCACGGGACCTGAAGCTTTACGATCCCAACAGCTTTGAGTTTGTCTGGGTAGTGGGCTTTCCGCTTTTTGAGTGGAACGAGGACGAAAGACGCTACGATTCACTGCACCATCCGTTCACCGCCCCTATGCAGGAAGATTTGAACAAACTCGAAACCGACCCCGCTAACATTCGTTCACAGGCCTACGACATTGTCGTCAATGGCTGCGAGATTGGTGGCGGTAGCATTCGTATCCACGACCCAAAAGTTCAGCGGAAGGTATTCGGGCTGCTTAATATATCGGATGAGCACGCAGAGCAGCGATTCGGCTTCTTCTTGAGAGCTTTACAGTACGGTGCGCCGCCGCACGGCGGCATAGCGATTGGCCTCGACAGATTGGTTATGCTGCTCACCGGCACAGACAATATTAGAGATGTCATTGCATTCCCAAAGACTCAGCGAGGCCAGTGTCTTTTGACCGACGCGCCCAGCGAAGTGGACCAGAAACAGCTTGACGAACTGAACCTGCGAACGCAAAGACATCTGCACGCAATTGAGCGCGAGTCTGATGAAAAAGAAACGTAGTTGACAGCGAAGTCTGAGCTTATGCGGATTGTTCCAAATCACATTTGGCGAAGCCTCTTGAAGGTTCTGGGCTTATCATCTGTCTCGTTGGCAAGAAAGTGCCAGCTTACATTCGGCGTGGCGGTGGTCTTCACGCTGGCGATTGCACTTCTGCTGCCACGTATCTGGATGGGCCAACTTACAAAGAAGGATTACCTTGATACCGAGCGAGCCAGAGCTGAGACAGTGCTATTTAGGCGCCACTTTCAACTCAAGGACTCCGGCGAATCGGCTCTTGCCCCCTTGGACAATACCGGGGCTGTACTGGATGTTAATAGACCAGAAATACGCTGGATCCCTTTCACGAAGGAAAGTGAAGGTCCAGGCGAAGTTACGTCCCAAAAACAGTTCCAGCTAACGGACAAACAAAAAGAAATGATCGAAGTCCTTAAGACAGACGAAAGCAGAAACGACAACATCAGCTTTGAGAAAAAGGACGGCGTTCTTCATAGCAATTACGTAAGAATCTTTAGAGTAACCGATAACTGCAAAAGCTGCCATAATCCGGAAGGTTCTGCCAGCGTTTTTTCACGAAGTGAGATAGGTGCGGTCGTTGTTGAACGACCTGTTGGCGAGATCAGCAAAATTGCCCTCTTAAATTGGGTCTGGATAGGCGTGGCAGGGCTTATAGCAGGAACCGGGGCAATCGTTGCATTTTATTGGATCACACAGCGATTGATCCTTCGGCCAATCCGACAACTGCGCGCGATCGCAAATAATGTGACCGAGGGAAATCTTGACATAAGAAGTGCAATAAAAACCGGAGACGAATATGAGAAGCTTGCCGACGCCTTCAATAATATGCTCGACGGTCTGCAAGCGGCTCAAGAGAAGCTCCGGCAGGCAAACAAGCGGCTCGACGCCAAGATAGCAGAGCTCTCCGAGCGGAATATCGAGCTGTTCAAGGCCAACAAAGTAAAGAGCGAATTCCTGGCCAACATCTCCCATGAGTTCAGAACACCGCTCAACGCCATACTCGGTTTTGCACAAGTTTTGCGCGAAAAACCCGGCGTTCTGAAAAAGGACAAGGGCCAAAGGTACGTGGAGAACATTATCGCTAGCGGAAACAGACTATTGAATATGATTAACGACCTATTGGATCTGGCAAAGGCTAAGGCGCAGAAGATGGAACTGCATGTGGAAGAAACATCTGTGCCGGAACTCTGCAAGGCGGCAGTAGCATCTTTTTCGCTGCTGACAAAGGAAAAGAAAATTAAAGTCAAGCTGCAGGTCGATCCTGATATGCCCCCTATCATGACAGATGCCGGCAAGGTTCAACAGGTACTCTACAATTTCCTGAGCAACGCCGTGAAGTTCACGCCCCAGCGAGGCAGAATTGAAATTCGAGCCAATATGCTCGATGACAATACACTCCGCATCGCTGTAACCGATACTGGTTGTGGCATTGCCAAGCTCGATAGAGACAAAATATTCGAAAAATTCCGGCAGGCTGACAGCTCTCTGACCCGCGAATCACCTGGTACCGGTCTTGGACTGACTATCAGCAGGGAATTAGCCGCTATGCTTGCAGGCAATATTGGCTTAGAAAGCGAGCAGGGCAAAGGGTCAACGTTCTGGCTCGACATCCCCATTAGCCTCCCGCAAAGTGGAGGCCTCCTCACCGAAGAACAGAAACAACCCGCATGAGGGGGCGCTGAGTGGAAGCCAAAGATCAGAATGCACCCACAGTTGCTGTTTGTGTTGTTTGTCGTTAGACTACGCAGAAATTGGATAGCCCTTCTAACTGCAAGGAGATAGCATGAATACATAGTGCACTTCGGTCGGTAATCTACTAAGGTTACCGACCAAGATTAGCAGAGATTTTATGAGGTGCACTATGAGAACT
>Ga0209635_10005248_pt1 | contig 10210 bp, 6 predicted proteins | sample DeeMarSWOR230_32_FD_187463 | JGI IMG/M metagenome (GOLD analysis project Ga0209635, IMG submission 187463) | Marine sediment microbial communities from White Oak River estuary, North Carolina - WOR-2-30_32 (SPAdes) (version 2) | ecosystem: Environmental > Aquatic > Marine > Intertidal zone >...
TATTGCCCAACAAGAAAGACAAAACCAATTTTCTGCGGCTACAGCATTGCCATCTTTCTTAGGTGGGTTGCCTGGTGTTTTTGGTGGTGCGTTGGCTCCGTCTACTGCTTTGGCAGGTGTAGGCGCACAACGAGAGGGTATTTCGGGTCAACCTTTACAAGAAGCCATTAGGCGGTTTGAGTATGGGCAAAACCTTCCCTACAACCAACTTTCTGGCTACTTATCCTCTATTTACGGTTCGCCACTTGGCGGGTTCAGCGCACAACCAAATATGCCTGGAAGCTCAACATTGCAAGACATTGGTGGCGCATTAAATGTTCTTGGTGCAATTCCAAAGGCAAGAACGGGTTTAGAAGCTGGTCTCGACTTTTTTGGCTTTAAGTTCTAATGCTTAACTACCAAACAGTAGACTTCATGGCTGGTCAGTTAGCTGACCAATACGCCAAACAAAAAGCCGCAGGGTTCTCTTACCCAAATGAAGAAGAATTGCCTAAATTTTTCCGAGGGCAAGCGGCCAAACTTGCTGCCAATGGTGTCACAAGTATTTATGATGTTGGCACACAAGAGCGCGAAACAGAAAAAATTATTGATTACTACGAGGATGGGTCTCCAATATACGGCCCATCTACAGAGCAGTTTTTAATTAACAAGCAAACTGGTCAGGACATTAGAGATGTTGTTCTAAAGCCGACATGGGAAAAAGACCCAGAGGCTTATCGTTTTAGAAAGCCAGTTACTTTAGAAACAACCCGCGCTGGATTTACTCGATGGGGAAAAGATTTGTCTGTAGAGGGCCAAGGAGATTATGGCCTTAACTTTGTAGACGGTGTTCCTGTTTACACTCCGTTTTGGAAGGATACAGCTACAGATCCAGGTGCAATTATTATAGCTGGCGCACTTTTGGGTGCTGGCTTGTATCAGTTAGCTGGTGCTGGTGCTGCGGCTGGTGCTGGTACGGCAGCCGAGCCGGACGATCCTGAATCGCTTTGCCGTGCTGTGCTTGCGTTAACAGGGAACCAGGCACAGAGGGAGTGTCTCGGGAGGAACGGACGGCGCTTTGCTCTTGTCAACTGCTCACGCCAGATTGTGGCCGGGCGCTACTTGAGTTTGCTGGACGATGTGGTCAACGATCGTGAAGGACGGAGCTCCGGACGCAGGTTCAGCCGCCGGAGGGAACTGGCAAGATTGGAGGTGTGACCTGGTGATTCTCGATAGCCTGCGCGCAGTCCTCAGCAGTCTTCCATTCTGGGTGGCGGTGGCAGGCACAGCTCTTCTCACCCCCGTGGCCGGTCGAGTGGGGCGGAGAATCGGTGCGGTCGACAGCCCGGGACAGGGAAAGATCCATACCAGGCCGATCCCTCGATCAGGAGGCTTGGCGTTGGCCGGCGGCCTGCTCGTGGCGGTGCTCGGGGGGATGGCAGCAGGCAGCGGGGCGATCTCTTGGTCGCGGGAGATGATAGGGGTATTGACCGGTGCAGGCATCGTGACGTGCGTCGGCCTGTGGGACGACACGAAGGGCACTACCCCACTGGTTAAAGCAATCGGGCAGCTGGCGGCAGCTGGCTGTCTCGTTCTCGTTGGCATCAGGCCGGACTTCCTCCCGGCTCCGCTGGCTGTCATCATCGTACCGGTTTACGTCCTGGGAAGCTCGAACGCGATGAACCTCATCGATGGGCTCGATGGGCTTGCGACTGGCGTTGCCGCTATCGCTGCGCTTGGTTTCGTCGCAGTCGGTATGGCGGCGGGAGTTCCTATCGTGAGTGGACTCGCGCTTGTTCTCTTGGGAAGCTGTCTTGGATTCCTCCTTCATAACTTCCACCCTGCGAGGATATTCCTGGGAGACTCTGGATCGAATCTGATCGGCTTCTTGCTCGCCGTTCTCATGATCGGCGTCGTGACGGACCGCCACGATCCGCGTTGGTTTGTAGCGCCGCTCGTCATTCTCGGCCTACCGATCGTCGACACTGCGTGGAGCATAGTCCGTCGGCGCCGGCAGCGGCAATCGATACTTGCGGGTGATCTCGGGCACATCTATAACAGAATGGTAGAGCGTGGCTTAGGCCACCGGGGAGCTGTCCTTGCCTGCTACGCGATCGGGGTCGCCTGCGTAGCATGTGGGTTGTTGATCGTGGGATCGATCGGGAGGGGACCATCGTAGGGTGGTACGCAGAGCCCAGACAGAAACGAGATAGTGCGGGATTGTTTCACAGGACCAATAGACGAGGAGCGAGGCAATGAATGCGTTCAGTCGACTGCAATCACGCGCTGCGATCTTCGTCGAGCTCTGGCAATTCATGCGGGTGAGGCGGAAATGGTGGCTCGCTCCGATGTTGATGTTGCTCATCGTGATGAGCCTGCTCATCGTGTTGGCTGAGGGATCTGCCGTAGCACCATTCATCTACGCACTCTTCTGATACGGAGGCCCAATGTCCCTCTCATCGCGCAGGATTCGGCTCATTGTTGTGGATTTCTTCCTCGTTACCTTCTCCACGCTGGCCGCTTTCGTTCTGCACTACGACGCACAAGTGGGCGAGATTGACCTGAGAGTGCTCTTTCCAGTCTGTCTTCTAACGGCAGTCTTCAGGCTCCTGGCCTTCTATCGGTCGAGACTCTATGAAGGCCTGCTCGATTATGCAAGCATCGGGGAACTCATAGGTCTTTCGCGGGCTGTCGCGGTTAGCTCGGTCCTATCTGGCGTCGTCCTGTTGGCGACGGCAGGGTCGATGATCCCCTGGACCATCATCGTGACAGATGGAGTCCTCTGCTTGTTCATCGTGGGCGGAAGCCGCCTCGCGTGGAGGGTGTTGCGGAAGAAGATCACCGGCAGAGGCGACACAAAAATAGACCAGCCGACAGGGAGGACCCGCGCGCTGTTCGTCGGCGCTGGCGATACAGGAGAACTCGTCGTGCGCGAAATGCTTCGGCGCCCTGATGTTCGGTATGTACCGGTCGGATTCGTCGACGATGACATCAACAAGATAGGTCTGCGGATCCATGGCATCCCCATTTTGGGAACCACGCAAGAGATCCCGCAGCTCGTGGCGCAGCACGACGTCGACGAGGTGATAGTGACAGTTGCCTCTGCTTCCAGGGAGTTGCAACGGGGCGTTGTCGATCTCTGTAAGAGATCGGGGCGTAGTGGTGTGCTGGTCAAGACCGTGCCGGGCATACGTGATCTCATCTGTGGGGATGTTCAGCTGAGCAAGATTCGCGATGTGAGAGAGGAGGAGTTGCTAGACCGGAGCGAGGCGATGGAGGATGAAGATGAATCAATAGGCGATGCCTACCGGGGGAAGTCGATCATGGTGACAGGTGCTGCAGGCTCGATCGGACAGGAGCTGTGCCGGCAGCTTCTTCAGTTCGACCCAGATCGGCTCATTCTGTTCGACCATAACGAGAATAACATGTACTTCCTGACGCTCACACTCAGATCGATGGGGCGGGACACCCGGGTCGTGCCGGCGATCGGAGATGTTCGGGACGAGCCACGAGTGAGTGGCGTCATGAAGCAGTATCGACCCCAGATACTCTTCCATGCTGCGGCCCACAAGCACGTTCCGTTGATGGAGCTGTGTGTCGGAGAAGGAGTGAAGAACAACGTGCTCGGCACTCTGAATGTCGCCAAAGCAGCAGACCGATGGGGAACGGAGCGTTTTGTGCTCATATCGACTGATAAGGCGGTCAACCCTCTTAATATCATGGGCGCGACCAAACGCGTTGCTGAACTCATCATACAGTCGATGGCTCAGCAGAGCAGCACTTCATTCACGGCTGTCCGGTTCGGGAATGTTCTGGGGAGCGAAGGAAGCGTCATCCCTCTGTTCAAACGTCAAATCCGCCTCGGCGGGCCCGTGACCGTGACTCATCCCGATGCGGTGCGCTATCTCATGACGATCGCTGAGGCCGTGCGGCTCGTGATACGAGCCGGAACGCTCGGCGGACAGGGAGAGATTCTTGTGCTGAAGATGGGTCAGCCTGTTCGCATTCTCGATCTGGCCGAAAACCTCGTGCGTCTCTCGGGCCTCGAACCAGGGCGCGACATCGAGATCGAGTATGTCGGTCTGAGGCCAGGTGAGAAACTTCGCGAGGAGCTGTGGAATGAGAACGAGCATGTCGAGCCGACTCCGTTTGAGCCGATCTTGAGTGTCGTGCCAGCTTCCTTCGATGGCAGGCGATTCTGCACGCGGGCGGAGAGATTGGCGCGCCAGGTCGTCGACCTGGACCGAGACGAGGTGATGGAGCGGCTGACCGCACTCGTTCCCGAGTATCGTCCTGTGGGCCGGGAGATGAGGCAGCACATAGCAGAGCTCCGTTCGGACTTGCCGAGACCGGGTACAGCGCAGCCGTCTGTCCTCAGACGTTGGCCCGGACCGTTAGACCGAGATTATGCGGGAACGAACGTCGGTGCGAACTATCAGGGTAGATGAACAGTCCCCTCGCCACCGATCAGGGGGTGCAGATGATTCACGACATGCCGGCGATTCTCGGGGGAGAGCCGATTTTCGATAAAGAGATACCACTGGCCCGCCCTACCACCGTCGGGTTTGACGTCGTGGGAGCGGAGATCGCTGACGTGCTCGCGAGCGGGCTGATGACGAACAGCACGCATGTAGCTTCACTGGAGAGACTGGCTGCAGAGTATCTGGAAGTCGACGAGGTTGTGGCGGTTTCGTGCTGTACATCGGGTCTGATGCTGGTACTGAGGGCTCTTGATCTTCGGGGAGAAGTCATACTCCCGAGTTTCACGTTCGCAGCGACTGCGCATGCCGTCGTCTGGAATAGGCTAGAGCCGGTCTTCGTCGATTGCGACCCGGAGACCTACACGATCGATCCCGCCTGTGTGGCGGCGGCAATGACTCCAGAGACGTCCGCGATCATCGCCACATACATATTCGGAAATCCTCCGGACATGACTGCATTGGAGGATATTGCGCGTGACCGCGGACTGCGCCTCATATTCGATGCTGCCCACGCGTTTGGCAGTTACTACGGAGATCGCCACGCTGGCACGTTCGGCGATGCCGAAGTCTTCAGTCTCAGCCCTACGAAGCCTCTCGTGGCGGGAGAGGGGGGGCTCGTCTCGCTCAGATCCGGCGAAGTTGCCAGGAGAGTGCGGATGGGCAGGGACTACGGGAACCCGGGTGACTACAACTGCAGGTTCGTAGGTTTGAATGCCCGCATGCAGGAGATCTCGGCCCTTCTTGCGAGGAGGAATCTGGAGCAGATCGAGGGGACCGTTCGCCGACGTGGCGAGATCGCTCTGCGCTATCGTCGGGCGCTGGCGTCGATTCCCGGCATCTGTTTTCAGCACATACCTGAATACTGCCGCACCACATACAAAGATTTCTCTCTTTTCATCCAACCCTGTGAGTTCGGGATCGATCGAGACACGCTGGCCGAGGCACTCGGCCGAGAGAACGTCTCGACACGGAAGTACTTCTGTCCGCCGGTCCACCTTCAGGATGCGTACGCCGGGTGGCGGGCAACACAGAGAAGTCCACTTCCTGTGACCGAACTCCTATCGGAGAGTCTCCTCTCGATTCCGCTGTACACTGCCATGCGGGACGAAGAGATCGACGGCATCTGCCGGGCGATCTGGCGCATCCATCTGTACGGAGCGGAGATTGAGATCGCCAGGCAGGAGGAAGGATCAGGCCAGGATGTCGTCGATGTGTCAGCGGCACAAGGGATTACGCCGGTACGCAGAAAATGAACTGGCCGTGCAGAGAGGTATTGCGGGAAAGCCGATAATTGGACAGATTTAGATATCCTCGTTTCTGTCATAGTCTTGAGCCGTCGCTGGCACTTCGGGCTTTTCCTGCGCCTGGACCGATGGTCTTTGGAGGTGGATCCTGAACAGGAGGCCAGGTTGTGTGCGTAGTGGCAATAGCGAATCAGAAGGGCGGGTGCGGTAAGACGACGACGGCCATCAATCTCTCTGCCTGCCTTGCGCTAGAGGGAAAGAGCGTCCTCCTTGTTGATCTGGATCCCCAGTCTCATGCTTCTCTGGGACTGAATGTGGATGTGGAGGCGCTCACGAAGACCGTCTATGAGGTGATGGCCGGAGACGGCGACGTTCCTGCGACTCTGGATGAGGTTCTGGTCCAGCGCGGCGAGAACTTCTGGCTCGCTCCCTCCTCACCCAGTCTCTCCAGGTGCGAGCGCCTGCTGGGGCGCGGGCGAGGCGCAGAACATCGCCTGCGCGTCGCCTTGTTGCGTCTGGAGCGCGACTTCGACTACACCGTGATAGATGCTCCGACCAACCTCGGACTGCTGACGCTCAACGCTCTCCAGGCAGCCCGGAAGGTGATCGTGCCGATCGAGCCCAGCTTCTTCGCCCTCCACGGCGTCGGCAAGATCATGGAGATGGTAGAGAGTATCCGTGAGAACTCCGGCCACGATCTGGAGGTGCGCCTGCTCATGACGTGCGTCGATAGCAAGATGAAGCTTTCGCGCGAAGTCATCGATGAGGCGAAAAGGCGCTTCCCAGGAAAGCTCTTCCTGACAACGATACACGCAAATGTGCGATTGAAGGAGGCGGCGAGCTTCGGGTGCGCGATCAGCGAGTACGACCGCAACTGTCAGGGCTTTCAAGACTACTGTTCACTTGCGAGGGAGGTGATCGCAGATGAGGAGAGGAGCCTTCAGGAAGGATCTGTGATCGACTCAAGGGGCCCGCGTCGAGTACCTGAAGGCATCTGCTTCACGCTCGTCGCGCCGGATGCTCAGTCGGCTCATCTCGTCGGTGACTTCAAAGGGTGGGTCCCCAATTCGGTTATCATGACGAGCCGAGACGATGGTGTGTGGACGGCAGTTGCACCACTCAAGCCCGGCAGATACCACTACCGGTTCGTGATCGACGGCCGGTGGGTCACCGATCCCAGCAATCCGGCTGTGGAGACCGACCGATTCGGACGATTGAGTTCAGTCGTTGAGGTTGAGTGAACATGGGAGAGAGAAAAAAGAGGTTCCTCTTGCATCTGTCATCGCCGAGCTTGGCCTCGCTTGATGAGAAGCAGTCCATACTCATCTTCCGATGGCTACTTGTCTTCGTGCTTGTAGCTCTCATGGTATTCGGGACAAGAGGCCTGCGGTTTGCCTCGGCAGGATACTATCTCGCCATCGCAATCTTCGTCTCAAATCTCGGCCTCCTTGCAATCCCAAGGAGACGGTTCCGCTCAGCGGCCATGTTGAACATCATTTTCCTCGCCGATACCGTGTTCGTGACGGCCGCCATTTACTTCTCGAGTGGATTCCGGAGCGACCTCTATCTCATCTACTTCCTCGTCATCTTCATCGCTGCTGCTGCGGGGAGACATGCCTGGGGTTCGATGCTCACGGGCGCCGTAGCAAGCATCCTCTATGGATGGCAGGTCTTCAGTTCATCCGGAGCGGCGGCGCTGACTGAAGGCGCATTTCTCATCCGTATTCCGTTTCTGTTTGTCATTGCTGCAACGAGTAGCCTGCTCGCGCGCCAGGCAAGGCTGCGCAGGAAAGAACAAGAACGCCAGCAGCGTTTCATCAAGGACCTCCAGCACCAAGTCGAGGTCGCCACTATGGTGGGAGAGAAGGCGACCCGGGATGCTCGCACGATGGACAGGCACCGCGAGAGCATCCTGAGCAGCATGACGAGCGGGGTCATCATCGTCGATGGTTCTGGGAGCATCACCAACTTCAATAAGGCCGCTGAGCAGACTACGGGTCTGGAACCTGGCCGAGTACTCGGTAGGCCGTTCACCCAGGTGGGCCTCCCCTCGCCCCTCGCCGAGATCCTCGTCGATGCCCATTCGAGCCATCGCCTATCCTTCGGCAAAGAAGCCGAAATCGTGCGAGAAGGCGAACCGGCGATCCAGCTCGGCATAACAACATCGCTTGTCAAAGAAGAGGGTGACGGCCCGTGCGGCATCATCGCCATATTCAAAGACATCACCGCCACCAGATATCTAGAGAAGCGAGTGAGAGAGGCACAACAGCTGGCAATCCTCGGGGAGATGGCAGCCTGTGTCGCGCATGAGATTCGAAATCCTCTGAACTCGATCAATGGATTCGCGCAGCTGATCCGACAGAAGTCATCCGAAGATGACAAACGGAGAGAATATGCTGAGGTCGTCCTGAGGGAGGCCGAGCGCATTGACCGGATTATCGAAGATATTCTGGGTTTCGCGCGAAAGAGAGTTCCCGACTTCAGAGCCACAGATATAAATGGGCTGTTAGATGACGTGGGACGAGCGGTTCGCGAGAAGAGCGAGAAGAATGGCGTGTCGATTGAATTCCTGTTCGCCTCGGGTCTGCCGCCGATCGAGGTGGACGGGAATCAGATGAGGGAAGTCTTCTTCAATCTACTGCACAATGCAATCGATGCGAGCGAGGGCGGAACTACTGTGGAGGTCAGTACCGGGATCGATGACCAGTGGCTGACGATAGAGGTTGCCGACCAGGGGTGTGGGATGAGTGAAGAGGTCAGAGAGCGGATTTTCGAGCCATTCTTCACGACGAAGGAGAGGGGCACGGGTCTTGGATTGGTGGTCTCGAGGCGGATCGTCGAGGGCCATGGGGGAACGGTCGCAGTCGCGAGTGAGGAGGGAAGGGGTACTCGTTTCACTATCAAAATCCCTCGAAAAGATGGTGGGTACAGGGAGCATCGAGAGACGGAGCCTGCCGCCGTAGCGCAGACGCAAGGCATTGACTCACAGTGCTAACCTGCCTGAGAGGTGTCCAATGAGAACCAGGGATGAGAGATTGGGGGCCATGACCCGGCGCCGGCTGGGGGGGGCTGCGGTGTGTGGGGCACTCATTTCCGTCCTGTTGGCGTGCAGTCTCTCCGCGGACGAAGTCCCCGGCGAGACAGAACAGAGCATGGCCTTGATCGGGAAGGGCAGGGAGCTCCTGGCCTTCAGGGAAGTCGAGGTCGTCACGCTGCCGGCGATGCGTGCCCAGTCGCCAGAGGAGGCCCAATCGAGTGTTACCGTCCTGTCCGGCGAAGACGTGAAAAGATGGGGCACGTTGGGACTGGCGGATGCATTCCGGGGGATCGCTGGGATCGATGTATTGCGGGTCACTCCGAACCAATGGGAGGTGACAGCACGTGGGTTCAATCAACTCCTGTCCAAACGGATGCTGGTTATGGTTGATGGGCGGACAGTGTATGCGGACTTCCACGGCCTCACGCCGTGGGATGCACTGCCGGTGGTTCTTGAAGACATCGAGCGTATAGAGATCATCCGTGGTCCGGGCTCAGCCTTGTACGGGGCCAACGCGTTCAATGGGGTGATAAACATCGTCACCAGACCAGTCGAGTCATCTGTCGGCACAAGGCTGGCGACACGGATCGGCGACCGCCATTTCTTCGAGAATTCGGTGATCCACGCCGACACGATTGGATCTTGGGGATATAAGTTCACAGGTGGATGGCGGCAACGGGAGGTTTGCGAGGGAGCTGCACCGTACGCCATGAAGAAAGTAACAGTGCTGGCACAACGAGGGTTCGGCCAGAACGCGATGCTGACCATATCGGCCGGCGCAGTCGACGGGCAGTTCCAGTACTTGATCGACCACCTCAACTACAACGAGATAGATGGTTGGACCGGATACGGCGAGGTGGATCTTGACGTTGGAGAGCTCTCGCTTCAGATGTTCACTAACGTGATATCGTTCAGTCAGACTGATTCGATCTTCGACGGGAGTTCGGATGGCCGGATCATGACCTACGACGGCGAGGCACAGTACTCGAGGATACTCGGTCCGGGGCAGCGGCTTGTCGTAGGCGGCTCGATGCGCCGGAATGACATAAGGTGCGACCTGCTCGGAGGGGATCGTGTCCAGTATCTCACTGCGGGGTACGTTCAACATGAGTGGCGGCCGACACAGCACGTTGAGATACTGTTGGGAGGGCGTGCGGACTACCATGAGTTGACAGGTGAGCACCTCACCCCACGAGCCAGCATGGTCGTTAATCCGTGGAAGGGGCACTACATCCGTGCGTCGGGAGGATCTGCCTTCCTCAATCCCACGTTTCTTGAGTCCTACATCAGCTACGTGACGTCATCAGTGCCAGGATTCGATCTTTCTGTCCGGGGCGATGAAGGGCTTTCGCCCGAAACAGTCATATCCTATGAGCTTGGATACCGGTTTGCGAGGCCGGAGTTCACCTTGCGGGCTGAGGCGTTCCACTGTGAGCTCTCCGACCTGATCATGCGGAAGGTCGTTGAGA
>Ga0209635_10005249_pt1 | contig 10207 bp, 13 predicted proteins | sample DeeMarSWOR230_32_FD_187463 | JGI IMG/M metagenome (GOLD analysis project Ga0209635, IMG submission 187463) | Marine sediment microbial communities from White Oak River estuary, North Carolina - WOR-2-30_32 (SPAdes) (version 2) | ecosystem: Environmental > Aquatic > Marine > Intertidal zone >...
CGGTCTGCCAATTCCCTTGTAAATTCAGACCATTCCTGCTGAGAGCCAGCGGCAACACCAACTGCTTGCTGATAGGAGCGCACGCCCGATTCCATTTTGAAGTTAACTTCGGCATATTGCGCAAATTCCCTTATTCCCTCCTTGATGGTTTGGACCATAAACTTCCAGCCCTTTTGGAGGAGTTTGAACAGCGTATAAGTAGCCAGAATTTGAGGGCCTAATGCTTTCAATTGGCCAATGAATTTTTGGACAGAAAAGATATTTTGGTCAGCTTCTTTTTTGGTATCAGCGAGTTGCTTTCCGAGCTCTTTTAGGGATGCTTTTGCGCCATCGTATCCAAGACCTAATTGATAGGCTTGCTCAATGGCCTTTTCACAAAGAACAGTCCATTCGACCATCTTGGAGCGTGGGATTTCTTTACCTAAACTACGATATTTACCAACAACCTGCCCGAGCGTTTCATTCACGAGCTCATTTAATTTAGCATGTTCCTGGATAAGACCTTCTTGAAAATCCAGCGAATCGGAGAAGTCGTCTATTGCATCTTTGGCTTCATCAAACTTAGCCTGGAGATCGGTAAGTACATCGCCCTGACCCTCTAATACCTCGCTTGTTTCCTCAACGCCAACCGTAACGGTTTCCTTCCATCCATCAACCGTTTGTTCAATCTCGCCGAATCCAACCTCAATCTTCTTGGCGGCTTGATCAATACCCTTTTCAATATCTGATAAGAGTGTGTCTGTTTTACCTACAACCTCAACGGCTAGGACTTCAATCGGTTCGGCTGGCCCCACCATCATTCCACCTCACATTGGAGATTCCAAACATGACGCCCGCATTTATAAGATCAGGCAAGCTATTTACTTGAAATCCCTGACTTATCGCGGTAACTGTCATGATTCCATCATCTTCTCTTAGGTCCTCTGCCACATCTTCAATATCCCGATGGTGCATAAGGGAGATCAGACGAAATATATCAATTGGATTTTTTTCCTTGATTTGACGCACAAGGGAACGCGTAATTTTCAGAGGCTCTTGCTCTGTGGCAACGATCTCCTCTGAATAGTGCGAAAGAATCTTAACGACTTCAATCGCTTCATATATTGTCATCGGACTAAGATTGGGCTCAGTGTATAGTTTCGTCCTCATGTTTGGCCCTCACAACGTTGCCAACTGGCAACATATCCTTATGAAGCTGTGTGATAACATGGATTGGGTCGCGACGCACAACCATCCAGGAGGGCCTACGAAGAGGTTGATATACTGATTTTTTGGTCGATTTGTTGTAGATGTAGGCTACCTCGGACAGCGCGTGCAAAAACTCGCGGTCCAATTGTTCGTCCGCCAATATCTCTTGAATAAGCGCAATGGCTTCTTCTGGCCACAAATTTTCAATATCTTCTTTGTGCCAATTGTAGGATTTAGCCAGAAGATGTATCCATGTGATCTCGCCTCTTTTTGGGTGGTCCCAAGGAGGAGGCACAGAATCACGAGCTGGTACTGATATTAAATTGTATTCGTCACCAATAGTGTTAAGCTCAATCAGCTCTTGATAAACGCGAACAATATCCATCCAGGGCGTTATATTAAAAAGCCCTCTATCGTAATCCTTCATCGAAAGAGCAATGTAACGGAACAACGCATCAGCCATTGCCCCGCTATCTTGTACCTTTGAGGCTTTCCCAAGATCGCGGAGAACGGTTTGCATCTTGAGATACTTGCCCAGGCGGGCCTTCGTAACATTGTACTCTAGCCCGCCCAGGCTGATGACTATGCGCCTATCCATTACGTCAAGATTAAGTTATTGCACTCGGGTCGTAACGGATGATGGTTGCAAACTCTTGGCCACTAGGCATCGTTGAGTCAGAAAGACCCCAAACAGCGATGCCGCCAAGCATCCACTTATCGCCACTCACCATTGCGATTGTCCAGGCATCTACAAATTGGGCACGGTGAATGGTGACAGACACCCAATCAGCCGCATCCTCATCGTAGACCTTGGGAAGATAGACATGGTAATAGAGATTGTTGTTGATCGTGCCGATACCAAACTTCTCCCAAGGCGCGCTGGTCGTAACGGTTGAGCCACGAATGATAGGACGCGTGGTCGTCAGTGGGAAGAGCGCCGATAGAGCAAAGGTGAATACAATGTGATTGCGTTTTTGAATCACCGCCCTATCGCCAACCTGATCGCATCTCACCGAGTTAACTGTGAGGTCATCCGCAAGAGCAACATCTTCATAACAGGCGAGCTCATAGACAGGATATGTAGTGGTTCCACTCAGGCCCCAATAAAATCCGTCACCATCAGGATTGTGAAGATAGTCAGCGTTATAGTCCTGATAGTAGATATAAGGCGCGCCCTCAATAAAGATTTCGTCCTGTGAGACAATGTTGCCCTCGGGAGTTCCAGTTAAGAGGGCCATAGCGATTCCTCCCTGCCTAATACTTAGGCAAAATCAAAGTAGATGCGCCCGCCCTGAGAACCACAGCACCCGCGGGCTTCACTGTCGTTCTTGCTCATGGCGAATGGCACATCTTCACTAACCACCTGTAACACATCCCCAGCTTTTTCCCAGACATACTCATTTCCGCTGGGACAGCCTCGGAGAATTAATCTCCCAGGCCAACATGATACGATGGCTACGAGACTTGGTAATCCTAAGTTTATATCGGCGGCCTCGCGCTTGACCTCTTCTGGGACTGGCTCGGGTGTCGCTTCCTCTGCCTTTGAGACGCGCTTGGGTTTCCGAGTGGTTGATTTCTTGCGCCTCGTGGTAGCTTTGCGCTTAGGCTCTTCTACCACATCGGTCACTTCCACTTCCTCCGCGATCTCCGCGGAGATTTCTTCAACTGGCTGATCTTCCCCAGGCTCCTCGGGTTCCTCCAGCTCAGAAGAATTCCAATTTATTTTTTCCTCAGGTTCATAATCCATGATCTACTCCTACGGAGAGTGCCATGTTGGTTGAGCTGAGTTAGGATAAACGGTTCCTTGAAACATGCACTCAGCTCTCCACAAATTATTTGCTATCCTAATGGCCGAATTCAGTCCAGACGATCTCAGCCAAGAAGTCCATGTATCAGCCTTGAAAAAGCGCTTATGATATCTGGCGTTTACAGCATGGGCCAGCTCGTCACATGCTTTACTTGAGCCGCCTTCCGCATAGCACATGACGGAAAAGATCAACCGAGCGTGATCACATTGCTCCCTATTTGGGATTGGGTCTTGCCGCCTGATGGCCACCCTAATATTGGGATAACCAAATTGAGTGCCCTGGTATTGATCTTCTCGAACCTCATCAGAAGAGCCGTTTTTCAACTTTGCAGTTATGTTCGCGTCCAGCTTTGCATCAGCGACAATATCTGCTTGAATGACGTTATTAGCGATCATGTTTTAATCATCTCTGCCAGTAAAGCACTTAGAAAAAGATTTCTGCCATCTTCCCTTGTCTCTTCAAGTGCCTTTCTCAAATAACCCTTGCCTCCGTGTGCTGGCCTTACACCTGGATGATAGACTCGCCTGAAAATAAATTTGTCGGTGGCTGGGTCATAATTGGGCAAATCCTTTGGTCCATCTGGCCAATGAAACGCGAGTGCTTTCTTTTCGCTTTTGCCAGTCCAGAATCCAGCTTCAATTAAGATCAGCTCTCGCTCGGCTGGGTCTAGGGCATGTATTCCAGAACCCAATTCGTGAGCCCGAGCATATTCAACATTTGTTCCGACTATGTTTCTAAAAACTAATTCGTTCTCTTCTGGCTCATCGGCATGGATGCTGGGCGAAAGAAAATATGTATCAACTGGTGCATTTTCCCTTGCTCGCTGTGCCACCAATTCCGACCAAGCCGTAATTCCTTTCAGGCCACCAACGATCATCTTGTGCTCTAAGTGACCAGGGCTGTTTTTCCTAGTTACCCTTGCCATTACATGATCTCTCTTGTGCGGGTGCGATCAACCCTGGTTGTTCTCACCTTGATAAAACGCTTCCTGTCCTTTGGATGTTGGGGCGAGTTTAGAACAGCCTCAATACGCCATCGCTCGTTAATGTTCGGGTGATCTGCAGGCCCCGTTACTTCAATCTGATCTCGCTCATATAAAACCAAGCTACCAGGGCGAGGCCTAAGAAAGATGTCAGCAATTCTCGGCGTTTCCAATCCCTGCTCCAGCATGAGTTGAGATGGAGGCCTTATGTCCATATAGCCTCGGATATTGCTTGCTAACACCGTTCCAGTTTCAACAGCTCCACCTACTTCATCATCAATGAAGCTAACCCTGTAAATGGTAAACTTCATGTGAAGGTTTTGCATTTAGAACCTCAAAGCACGCTTCTTTTTCAAGTGCCTAACCAAGCGAGCCGCCATATTCATTCGTGCGCTTGCGCCCATGGGTGTCATCAACAAGCTCGCTGGGTTAGGGGTTTCGTTGTATCCCAACGAACCCCATTTTATGACACCTGGAGCACCTGGACCACCAACACTTGCCCCAGGGTCTATGATCTCATTCAAGAATTGCTCAGCAACCATCGCGAGCGCCATATGTAAACTTGTGTCTACGGCTGATATGCCTGTTGGCAAGCCAGCTTCATAGGCAATCCTAACTTGATAAATGTCTGTTAGCTGACAGCCGCAATTTAGTATCGCCAAATTCCCTATACAGTGAAGGTCTACATAGCCGTACATGCCATCGCGCAATCTGTGGCATCCAGCCTGATTTTGCAAACCGCAAGTGCCCGTGCCTCCACCGTAAAGAACATCCACGCTTTTGATCTGATGCACTCTTTGATGCGGCAAAACAATAGTTGCATTCGCGTATTGCCCTGGCCACATAAAAGTACCTGTGATCGTTGTCGGGACCAAAGGCGTTCCGAGCTCTTGAATCATCGTTTGTTCAGCGGCTAAATAAGCCGCCGTTCTCTGAGTTGCGGTTCCAGTGTACAGAGGGTCGCCTATGTAAGCAAAATAAACTGCATCTGTCAAGATGACAGGAGCTAGATGAACCCATTGGACATCTGACATTGTTTACCCTTACTTGGGCGGAACGAATCCTGGTGGCATTTCATGAGGCTCAGGAATTCTTCCAGCGACATGAATTCCACTTTGCATCGCCTTCCGAGCCATATCAGCCTCAAAGCCAGCTATCATCAACCGCCCTTTTTGTAGCAAGTAATCGCCAATCGCAACGAGCTGAAAAGCGTCTACTTGAAAAAAGGAAAGGTCCGCAATACGCGCAGTATTGCCAGAAAACTCGACCAGTATTTTGCTATTTTCGGTAGCTGGCGCATACCGAGGGTCGAGCTTCGGCTTGGAATCCTTATCGGTCATCACTTCCCTCCCTAGCATATATTAGCGATTTAGTTGGGTTCATTCAACGGCATTTGCACCGTTGAATATTTAGTAGTATTTGAAGACGTCCCACATCAGAGCTTGCGCCCAGCGGCCTCTAAATACAGTCGCGTTAAGAGCAAGATTAAATCCGCCCTTTCCTGCTCCATGTCTGATGCTTCCACCAACATAGTGTTCGCCCCTGGCGGATGGTTCAAAAAGGACCTTATATCCGAGCTGGCGGACCATAAAGCAGTATTCCATATCCTCAAACGTGCCCGACCCATAAGCCTCCGAAAATCCACCAATCTTTTGCCAAAGGCTTCGGCGCGTAATAAAGCAAGCGCCCGTTACGGCCTGCATCTCTCTCCGCTGATTGACCTTGGGATGTTCAGGATTCCACCCCAAAAAAATATGGAATGGGTCGCCGCGAATATCAAAAGCCATTCCAGCACTTTGCACTTTACCGCCAGGACCGTGCGGCGATTCGTCCATTGGGAAGAGAAGCATTGGTGCGGCAATTCCGATTTGTGGGTCATCAAGCGCCCTCACGAGCTTAACGATGGAACCTTCAAAAAGAGCAACGTCAGCCGTTAAAATGAGAACCAAAGGTGATACACCTTTATTCACGCACATATTGTAGCCGCCAGGAAATCCTATATTATTGTCCAGTCTTACAAACTGGTCCTGTGGCCTCAACAGGGCTTTTATAGGCTCAGATTGTTCTTGTGGCGTGACGATGCTTTCATCTTCTCTTCGCCAATCAGGAGTACCATTATCAAGAACGATGACCCGATATCCTTCATTCAATCCCTCGGCGGCTCTCTCAATTGACGAGATCGCTTTACCGCAAAGACCCCACTCGCCAAATACTAGAATGCAAATATCAACTAAAGCCTTCGGTTTCTTGCCCTGTCTCTGGGCTCGGCCCTGCTTCGGCCTCTTGATTCTCACTCGCTTCCGTCCCATGTCCAAAGCTCCCTTCTGTAATAATTGGAATCGGTCTTGGTGCTGATGCTGGTAGGCCAGCTATATCGGGTGGTTGATCTGGCTGTACCATTGAAATTGCCCTCTCAATAGTTTCATTCAATATATTTCCAGCTCGCCTCCAGTTTCTTTCTAGCGCATATGCTCTTCCAGCCTTTATGATCTTTTCTTTCTCGGTCTGTTTCATTTTGGATAACTTGATGATCTGATTTACGCCTTCTTTTATGCTCGGAAATGCTCTATATGAATTTCCCCAGGGGTCTATATTCCAATAATCCACAGGAATGGTTAGGCCCCTTTTGCCCGTATGTCGCCCCTTTAGCCACCTGCCATCTTGACAGGCGCTCCAATCTGGCTCCTCCCATAAGTGCTCGGGAATGGCCGTACAATTGGTTGCAATCACTGGTAGACCACAGGACATGGCCTCCAAAACAGGCAAGCACAAACCTTCGGCTTTAGAGGTCAACAGGAAAGCATCGGCGGCGGCATATAAAATCCAGAGCCGATCAAACGGCAAGCCCTTATCAAACTTTGTGAAGTGTTCGGTTAATCCCATATACATAGCCAGATCGTCCAACTTCCAGCCGACTGGTGAATTTACGCGGGTTACAAGCATCCATTTGGCATTGATCTTTTTACGAGCCTCAGCGATCATCTTCATTGCAAGGCTAAGGTTTTTTCTTTCCTGATTGTCGGCCACTGTCAACACAACAAAATCGTTGTCGTCAAACCCAAGGGATTTTCTAATGGCCCTTCTCTCTTCCTCTTGAGGCATCCGCCAAGAATCACAATCGATTCCAACGGGCAGGTATCCACCATCAACACCAGCATCTTTCATCATCCTTGCGCCAAATTCGGAGATCACGAGGCTTTGCGTCATCTGACTCAAGATATAAGCCCAGGATGTGTTGAGTGGACCGCTTTCAATTGGGAATATTCCGATATATGGAGCCCCGCCGCGATCTACTTGCAACATCCTCTCTTGAAGAGGAATATCAAGCGCCACAACAATGGCTTCTACTGGATGCCATTGGCCAGCCGCGGCCATGGCCCTGAAATTGTAGATGATGGCTGGAACGTGCTGGCCCCATTCCGATTGTCTTACTGGAATGATTTGAAAAGGCCAGTTGTGCTCACTCATATCATAGCCAATTCCAAGAGCCGTTACGAGTTTATTGTGTCTCGTTGCCAACTCATTGCAAAGGCTCACGGCAATGTGCATGTATCCAGAGCCCCTAAGATCAAAGTCTGAAAGCAAAACGATCATCTTGACAATTCTCCCTTCTCAAACAATTCTTCCCACACGCCCGCGATGCGATTCCAATCAAACCTGATCTTGGCCGCCGCAATCATGGGCTTTAACCTGTTCTCAAGAAACGTTCTTTCCGTTGTCACCAAACCAGCCACCCTTTCGGAAAACTCTTCTACAAACATTGGGCTTGTCGGCTGTCCCGTAATCTGTATTCCAAATTCATTGGTTGTCGCAAGAGCTCCAACTGGTGTCGTCACTGGAAAACATCCAGCAACTTGGGCCTCGGCAACCGATAGACAAAACAGCTCTTCATAAGTACAGGGATAAGGAAGGACCTCGGATTGGAGCTGATACTTCACGAGCTCGTGTCGTGGTACTTTCCCCAAAAACGTGACATCTGGCATACCAGCCCAATCCAACCTGTGTCTTGCATTCTGGGCTCCCACGCCCCAAAGCCTGTAATCGCTTGTGATTATCAAGCTCGCTTGTGGGGCTGTTCTTTTAATCAGGGGCCAAGCGGCGTGTAGTATTCTTAGACCACGATCAGGAACACTACAAAAAATCATTTGTCCAGGAACCTTCGCGACCTCTATGGAATAATCTTTCATCCTAACACCTAGATCAATGTGGCCTATTTTGTTAGGGTCAATTCGATATGTCTTGATGTGATATTGAGTATGGTACGGACTGATCGTGACACAATACCTCACCTTTTCCGCGAGAACGGTAAAGCTACCAACTGTGTATTGATCTGTAGACCACCAAAATATACCTAACTCAGCCGTGGCATTGATCATGAGAGGGTTTGGGCTCCTGAACACAATCAAAACATCCCTCTTTGCACGAGGATTGAACATCTTCCTTGGAATATAATTCACACCTTCATAATCCCCTGGACTTAGAGGGTCATTGTAAACCCTAACCTCATGGCCGCGCTCGGCGAAGGTCTGCATCAAGGACATCATAGCAAGCTCGGCCCCGCCCACTCCTTTGCCGTAAATGTCTGGCGGAATAACACCAATTGGGCTCCCATCATTGGCGATCAGATCAATATTTAGAGCTTCCATTTATTGTCCTCCAAGAAAGTCCATAATCGCATCAAACATATAGACAACCATTTCGTTTGTAATCCCTGGCCAAACACCAATCCAAAAAGTATTCTTCATAATAATATCGGTGTTGTTCAGGTTTCCGTATTTGACGAAGGGCGCATTTTTATAGGCTGGTTGCTTCAAGAGATTGCCGCCAAACAAATAGCGAGTGCCGATCTTGCGCTCGTTTAGAAAGCGCACAAAGTCATCTCTTGAAAATGGTGCATCCTCTCTAACGGTTATGGGAAAGCCAAACCAAGAGGGCTCTGAGCCGTATGTTGGTTGTGGTATAGCAACCATATCTTCATATGGCACTAGAGCCGAAAATAAAAAGGCGAAGTTGTAGCGCCTTCGTTCTGTAAATTCTTTTAGACGCTTCATCTGAGCCAGCGCGATTGCGGCTTGAATATCCGTACTCTTTAGGTTGTAGCCGATGTGACTGTAAACATATTTGTGATCGTAGCCCTTTGGAAGATCACCAAATTGTTGATCAAATCTCTTGCCGCAAGTGTTCTCTGCTCCTGGCTCACACCAGCAATCACGGCCCCAATCTCGCAGGCTTTCAACAATCTTCTTGATTGAAGGTTGATTGCAAAGCACGGCCCCGCCCTCGCCGCATGTGATGTGATGAGCTGGATAGAAACTCTGAGTTGACATAATTCCAAAAGAGCCTGTCCGCTTTGATCTCAGAGTGGAGCCTAACGCATCGCAGTTATCCTCAATCAAATAGATTCCATTATCTTGCCATTTTTGGTAAGTATCTGCAATGGGAAGCGGATTGCCGAGCGTGTGAGCCAACATGATTGCGCGTGTGCGAGGGGTAATTGCATCCTCTATCATTTCTATGCTGGGTACATAGGTTCCGATCTCAACATCTATCACGTTGGCCACAAGGCCGTTTTGAAAAATAGGATTGACAGTTGTGGGAAATCCAGCCGCCGCAACGATCACTTCATCTCCTGGCTGTAGCCTCGCGGCCTTGAGCTTTGGTGATAGTAAGGCAGAGATCGCCAACAGATTAGCGGAGGAGCCAGAGTTGCACATCGAGGCATATCTGACCCCGACATAGCGAGCAAGCTGTTTTTCAAATTTCTCAACCCATCGGCCCTCTGTAAACCATCCATCAAGCACCGCACTAACACCATTGGCGATCTCTGGACCTCCCACAACTTTACCGCTGGCTGGTATGTACGTTTCGCCAGCTACAAACTCGGGATTTTCAAATTCCCTGTGACCATAAATTTTGGCCAATCCCGCGATCTTCCTTTTCAACTCCGATTGTTTGCTCATGACATCCTCGGTCTGTATCCTGGTAAAAATCTAGCGCAGATAACGTCAAATACACCTGGAGGCACACACTCACAACCCAACAGATCGGCGGCGGCTCTGTCACGAGGTATATCGCTGACAACCATCGTTTCGTCTGGAGTTTTCTCATGGCGGCTCATTAATAATCTCATCATATGGCAATTGCTGTATGTATCGTCATCCGCACAAATTTCATAATCCTTGGCTCTAAATACCGTTTGGGCCGAGTTGATTTCGCCGCTGACGATACA
>Ga0209635_10005251_pt1 | contig 10205 bp, 5 predicted proteins | sample DeeMarSWOR230_32_FD_187463 | JGI IMG/M metagenome (GOLD analysis project Ga0209635, IMG submission 187463) | Marine sediment microbial communities from White Oak River estuary, North Carolina - WOR-2-30_32 (SPAdes) (version 2) | ecosystem: Environmental > Aquatic > Marine > Intertidal zone >...
TGGCGTGAGGACCGGTCCCTTCCGCTGTCGGCGTTCGAGGACTACCACAGCCGCTCTCCTCGCAGGCCGCCAACCCACCCCGGCGACGTCACCACGAAGTGGTTGGCTTCCGTCCTGAAACCGTCACCCGTGCAGAACACCGCGGCCGTGCCGGCGAGCCCGAACTGCGCCCTGTGCTGCCTGAGGTGCTCCGGTTGGGCGTCTACGTCCTCGATGATCACCGCGCCGGATACCTTCATCAACTGTGCCAGAAGGCTTCGGCCGCTGGGTGTGATCAACGCGGCGGGGTTGAAACGCCGCACAGGAAGATGCCATGCTTCGTCACGGGCAACGTCGAGAGACCTGCTCTGGAGGATGAGCACACCTCTGAAGTAGTCGCGAAGCGAGAACTGGGGATAGATCGTGCCTCCTCGTGCTTGCCTCCGGACCGTCGAGACCATCAGACAGCGGATCCCGTCCGGCTGGGAGTGCGGCGCAAGACATCGGTGGGGCAGGCAGTTGAGCGACAAGCCGTCGCTGTTGTCCGGCTCGATCGGATCGATCATGAAGTTGCTGGCGTTGTCGAGAACGCGGCAAGCGAAAACCCAGCCAAAGGGCCCGCTCTTCCGGAGCCACTGGTCGTCGTCAACCAAGGCCCGGTAGTCCGCGGTCGTCCACTCGACGTGAGTCACGCCGGCACGGACTCTCCCGAGCCCGAAGGAGCGCCCGAAGGCCGGCGGATTGGCGTCAACGAAGTGGAAGGACGCTTGAGGCAGCGCTCCCTTCATGCGCGCCAGATACGTCCAAGCCTTCGCGAGGAGCTGTCCGGTGCCCGCACCCAGATCGAGGATACAGATCGAGCCCGATTCCGTTGCTGTTGCCTCATGTCGAGCGTCGAGCAGCGGCGCCAGTATCCGTCGGGCGAGGAGCCTGGCGCGCGTCTTCCAGTACGGGTCCGCTCGCTCGCTGACGAGCCTGGTGAAGCGGTCGATGGGGATGAAGCTGTCGGCCCTGCGTGGGAGGTCTACAGCCGGGCTGACGAGAACGCGCTGTGCCGGAGTGCCGGAGATCTGGAGCTGTCGGTAGTGGTAGTAGAGGTCTTCCTGCCCCGAGGGCATCAGCAGCGGGACGTGGCGTGGCGTAGGCATCGTGGGATCGACCGCCAACTGCCCCAGTAGGAACACCGGGTTGCGTGAGGCGACGGCACAGGCTGCCGTGCCGACTTCGCCCACGGCCTCCAGCAGGAGCGTCTCGAAGCCTACGATCCTGCGGATGGCCGAGAGCGGGTCGGGCCTGCGCGGCTCATCGATCGCGATCCGCATTGCATGGTGCAGGAGCCCGAAGTACCGCCAGCAGTACGCCATCTGGCACAAGCGGTCCGCCGGATGCTGCAAGACGTTCAGCCAGGCCTTCTTGAGGCGATTGAGCCGCTGCACGAGACGGAGGTCAACTTCGAAGAAGGCCCGGCAGGGCTGCGAGTATTCCTGCCACAGCGCCGAATCCAGCGCAAGGCGCGACCGCTGGGTCGTCAGCCGGAGAGGTACCCGCGGCCGACAGCACTGGCAGGCCAGGTCCTTCCGGTTCTCCGCCCTCGATGTCCCCGAAACGATCAGCATCCCCCTATCCTAACATAGACCAAACACACTGCAAGGAGGTTCTTCCGGGATTTGCGCGGGCAAGACGGCGAGATCGTGCTGCCTGTCGGGCACCCATCTCGGAGCACACTCAGAACGTCGGCAGCGATGCCACAGCGCCGGCAGTGTCGGCGAGGCCGAGGTGCGTGTAGGTGTTCATTGTCAGCCGGATGTCGCTATGGCGCATCAGTTTCTGGGCCACGCCGGGCGAGACGCCGTTGCGGGCGAGCAGCGTGGCGAACGTGTGCCGGAGGCAGTGGACGTCTACCGTGCGGCCCTGGGCGTCGCGTTTGGGGATCCCCGCCGCGGCAAGGTCCAGGTTGAACGTTCGCAGCAGGTTCCGCCAGTCGATGTCGAACAGCGGTGTGTCCGGCGGAACCGCTTCGCCGTTGGCCTCGGCCAGACGGGCGATGTGCTTCCGCAGGTCGTCGGCCAGGTCGCCTCGCAGGGGCAGCGTGGCCGCCCGCCCGCTCTTGGCGTGCTTACCTTCGACATGGACGTGTGGGTTGTCCTCGTCGAGGCACAGGGCGCCCGCCCCTGTACCAAGCAGGATGTGTCCAAGACACAGACCTGGATGTCATTGAACGCACACACATAGCTGCCGGGCCTGGGGACAGGCTCGACCCCCGATTTCGGGCGCGCGGCCCACAGCAGCGGGCGCGTACTCTCGCCGCGCCAGAACTGCGCCCAGCGTTGGCGGGCAAGCTCGAAGTCGGGTTTGAACTGCAGGTCCCCTTTGTTCTGTCGGGGCCCTATCCGTTCCTGCTTCTGGCGCCCGCCAGAGGCGTCGAGGAGCTGTTGCCTTCGTTCCGGAGGCAGGTCGATACGCCCTTCAACACCGATTTCGTCACCTCTGCCTAGGATGCACGGATGATGAACGCTTCGTTCTCTCCGACGCTCAGAGTAATACCGCCGTCGGCAACCGCCACTTCGCCGGCCGGCTCGTGGCCCTCAAGGGTGATTCGCGAAAGGCTGACCTTGTCGACATCTTTCCAGTCCGGCGGCAGTTTCCAGGTCTTGCTTTCGTAGCCTTCCTTGCTGTAGGCGATGATTGTCTTCTCCTCACACCATAGCGCCGGCATGCAGATGTCCGTGCCGTCGATCATCTGCTGGTCGCCCTTGGGGGAGTTGTTGTTCTCGTAGTACCAGGGCATGAACTCCAGGCAGAACTGATCGAGCAACTCGACGGGATCTTCCGGAATCGCCTTGACCCCGAGCCTCATCGGACTGATGCAGTAGAGCTCGTTGGGCAGGTCTTCAATCAGCTCTTTCTGGCTGCCGGCGAAGGCCCATGGCTGCAATCCGACAAAACGATCCACGCGCATGCCGAGCACCCATTCGGAGGTTACGTCGATGCCCCGATCGCGCCAGTAGCGATAGATCTTCCGCTGGGTCGCGGCTTCCTCCTCCTTGGTATAGCCGAGATACGGGCTGATGGGGCCCTGTTGATCCGCCTTGCGCGCGCCCAGAAAGGCGTCGATCTGGATGGTGGCGCTGTCGACCAGCTCCGGCAGCATCGCGATCAGGTCATCGATCCGCTTCTGCGCCAGACCGTGCTTCCACTCCTGGGTATAGCTGACATGGTAGCAGTCCATGCCGGACCAGACGTTCCCGCAGATGGGGTTGCCGTCGGTGTCCTTGGCGATGATGTCCTTTTCCACATACTCGTCCCACAGTGGGCTGTCCATGTAGGCGTCGAACATGTTGATGTGCAGGCTCACCCGGCAGTTGTACTCCCGGGCCTCACGCATCAGCCACCGAAGGGACTCGACCGCGGTTTCGTCCTCGGCGCGCTTGAGGTGCCGGTTTACCTCGGCCCACGAGGGGTACTTCGAGTCGTGCCCCTCGAACTGCCAACCGGTGAGGTAGACCACCTGCGGGACGCCGCAGGTCAGGTAGTAGAGGCGCTTGATCACCTCGAGCGTCTGCTCGAAGGTCAGGAACAGCTCGCTCATCTTCCCCGTGCCGTCGCGCAAAGCGTGCATGACCCGATAGATCAGCGTCTGGTGATACGGCAGCAGCCAGGGCCGCTCGGGTTTCATGGTGATGGTATAGTCGTAGTATTCGCCCGACGGTTCATCCTTCATGCCGTCTGCTCCATTCCGCATCTCATTCCTCGCTTTCTAGCCGCGCCCTTTTCGCTTCTTCCAGGCTCATCATATCTCGGGCGGCGGTGGACTGTTCGATCTCCTTGATCATGGCATCCCAACGCTTCTGAAACTTGCCGGCATTCACGGCTTTAATCCTCGGAAGGGCATACTTGGCATTGGCGCCGTATTTCGGCAGAACCGCCATGAGCATGCGTATCTTAAACCCGGCCTTGCCGGTCTTGGCGTTGAGGATGTCAAAGGCGGCCTCAATACCACCCTTGATGTTGAGCTTCGCCAAGAGCGAGATAGCCTCCGTCTGGGGGCCCAGGTTATGATAGGAGTGATAGGTCAGGTCCTTGTCCTCGATAATGTAAAGGACCTCGTTGGCCACGTGGTGGAAGTCCTCGAGCGGGATGTTCGCGATCAGCTTCGCCCCGGAAGTGCGGCTGGTGGCCCGCCGGTGCTCGAGCAGCTTGTGGACCGCTTTGTAGAACAGGCCCTTGTCCTTCACCAGGCCCGCCGCGTAGGGGTCCTTGCACAGGACGTTCAGGCTGCGGCCCACCTGCTCGTCGATCTTGCCGAGCGGGTCGTCCGGCTCCTCGGCCACGATGAACTTCAGCATGTCGTGGAAGTACGGATAGGCCGGTTCTCCCAGCCAGCACAGGGCATACGCTGCAGCCGCACGCAGCCCCGGATCCTCACTCGTGTCGCGCAGCACAGCCCCCAGATCACCCAGCACAGGCAGGGCCTGCTCTGGCGGGCACTTGTACCCGAAATAGCCGATGGCACTGTGCCGCTGCTGTCTTGTCCCCTCCTTGATCATCTTCCTGATCGATGCGATCAGTTTGTGCTTTCTGGCACGAAGCGTCCATATGGCGCCCAGTCGCACCTTCGGCATGGGGTGGCCGAACAGGGCCAGAAGTTGCCCGTCGCTCTTGCCGGCGAGGTCCATGGTGGCCAGGGCGATCGTGTCACTGACCTCCCGGCCCTTCAGCCAGATGGACGGGGCGGCATCCCTCCCGGTGATGTAGAGCTTGCGGCGTCCAAGACAATAGTTCAGGAGGTGCGATCCGGCATCGCTCAGCCCGCGATAGGAGAAGGTGCCCTTACTGTAGCCGCAGCCGTCATAGGTGAAGTTCCCGTCCCAGGTTCGGTTGAGCGTGTGCAGCCAGCGGGTCTTCTGAAAAAAGGCCGCTGAGATCTCGGGGCCGGCGAGGTTGGCCCCGAGACCCGTCCAGAGCTGGTTGAAGTAGTGGCCGGTATGGCCGGTCTCCATGGTGTTGTGTGCGGCGGCCGACATTCGGGAGAAGAAGGCGACGCCGGGCCTGTTCCCGTGAAGGGCCAGAGCCACCGCCGCCAGGCCGCTCATGCCGTTGTTGTTGTACGATTTTGGGTTGGGATCATGCACGCCGTACGGAAGCGTGCCTCTGCCGATGAAGCTGGCGTAGAAGGTGTGGGTCTGCTTGATGCCTGCCTGGACTTCGGGGTGCTTGACGCCGCACTTGTCAGCCAACAGCAGGGAGATGAACAGGGGCAGGCTCGACTGATTCATCACGGCATAGCCGTGGAGGCGGCCATGCAGTTGACCGCGGTTGACGTCGGGATCGGCCATGCGGTGTCCCCAGAGGCCGGCGGCATCACGCCCCTGGGCGATCGCCACCGAATAGGCCCGGATCGCTGGGAGAACATACTCATCGCCCGTCAGCAGGTAATACTCACAGAGAAGCAGCGCGGTGTAGCCCCAGTACCAGGCCTTGCTGGTTCCTTGGAGCGTGAGCTTGAGGTCCGGCTTCGCCCAGTTGGCCTGATGAAGGGCCTTCTTCACGACGTCAATGTACTTCTGCTCGCCTGTCGCCAGCAGCCCCAGCAGGCCGATCTTCAGCCTCCCGAATCTCTCCGTCTTGACCAGATAGTCAGCGGTCTGAGTGATGATCGCATCGGTCTTGGGGCAATGGTACGGAGCGGTCTTGCTGTAGGCGCCGAGCACCTTGAGTTGCAGGTCGACCTTCCTCCCGCTCTCCAGCGTCAATGTCAGGACGCCCTTGCCCTTCTTGGTCTCGGCCCGGTCAATCGCGTCGGCCAGTTGCCGGCGCGTGTTGCCTTTGAAGGCCGCCCCGCCCGCGGCGACGATCACATCACCAACCTCGATCTTCCCGTCTGCGGGCGAGCCTTCCTGCACCTTCGTGATCTTGATGTTGGTCGGCGAGGTGACACCGAACAGGCCGGTCGGCCCAAGGTGATGTTCCTTGTGCTCATAGTGCCGTGCATAAGCCGTTCCGTTGATGAATGCGGCGGCAACCAGCAGGCCGATGATCTTCTGTTGGATTTCCATTCTGCGTTCTCCTCTCCCGGAGGCGCGATCCCCGTCTATGCTCGCACAATCGGCGTCCGTGGTCCAGCGTTGACCGCTCAGGCCACCGTAATGTTCCAACCGGCCCTACCTATATGCCTCGTTCACGACCCGATCCATGAAGGCCATGAGCTGCTTGCGGACCGCAGCGGCGCCTTCCTTGTCGCCGCGCTTCGCCATCCACCATCGGCCGATCTCGTAGGCCGTGCTCTTCCCCTTGATCTTCCCGGGCCGGGTGACCTTCAGCGCCAGAGCCTTGCTCGGGATCGTGTAGAAGAAATGCGGATCGGCGCCGTCGAACTTGTCCTTCCAGCAATTGGCGAGGGCAGAAAGCTCGGGGCCGTAGTTCGCGCCCTGGTCTTTCTCAAACATCGTCTCGCTGCACAGGAATATGATCCCTTTGAAGCTGCCCGGAGTAAAGGAGTGAACCAGGACGTTGTAGGTTTGTGAAGCCGTGGTGGTGCTGGAAGACGAGAGGGATGGATAGGTCCCCCACGCGGGCGCGTCATCGGGCAGCTTCTTTGTCGCCATGATCTGCGGAATGAATTCGCTCCAGTACTTCTTCCAGTCCGTGATGTAACGCCGGACGTTGGCGTCATAGTAGGGATTGCCCGGCCATACCGAGGCCAAGGCCCTGTAGTCCTCCTTCAGACTCGGCACATGCTCGAGACAGTCAAAAGCGATCCAGCCCTTTAGTTGTGGATCGTGGCCATGCATGTAGACGACACCCACCGGCTTGCCGGTCCTGGCGTGAATACGCTCTCCCACGGCCCTCGCAACGCCGCTGCCGGCGTTCTCCCATTTGGAGGCGAATCGGTTCTTCTCCGGTGGTGTGGTCGAGACCGCCACACTGTAGCGGCTCGGCCTGGGAAAGGAGGATCGCTTGGCCTTGCGGGCCATGATGCGCACCATGCCGTTGGTCTGGCCTTTGACGCCCAGGTCGCCGGGGGACGCGACGTACCAGACATCCCCCACAACAATGTTCCTGCAGACCCGTTCGTGGGCGGCTTGGCCGTCGATCTCAAAGACGACCCTCAGAGTCTCGGGCTTGGCACTGGCTTTCATGGCCGGCACCCTGCAGCGCCACTCACGCATCCCGGGGGTAACCGGTATGGTCTTTTTGATCCCGGCAAAGCTGAACTTGATTACCGCCTGACCCTCGGCCTCATAGCCCCAGTTGTGAACCGCCGAGCCCCAGAAGGTAACCGGCACGCCGGCCTGGATGACGGCATTCTCACGAAACTGAGTGCTCAGGAGGGGCATCTTGCGATACTCATACCTCTTGCCGACCGTCGAGGGATCCGGCTTTACCCCGGCAACCTTGATCGGCTTGTCGGGCCAGGTCCTGCTGGTCACTAGTTTGTGGTCGTAGTAGATGAAGGGGCTCATCGGCAGCAGTGCGCGGTTGTAGAGATTCGGCAGCCAGCCGACCCCATTGCATCCGTACGCCACGCCGCGCGGCGCCGAGACGCCCGGGGCCGTGAGGATGACCTTCTCGCCGTCGATCTTCATCCTGGCCCGGTGCCATACACGGTTCTTGTCCGCGAGGTAGAACAGCGTCACCTTGTCGTCGCCATTGGCAATGACGGTCGGCTTGGCGATCCCGGGCCCTGTTCTGGGGCTGGCCTGCGTACCCGTCTCGGCGACAACCAGCCCGCCGTCGGCGTGGTCGAACTCGACAATCAGCTTGGCGCCTTCGACCTTGTAGGACTTGAACATCGGGCCGTCGGCCACGATGTCCTTTCCATATTGATTGCTCAGCGCGTGCCGGGCGAGGCGCTGTCCGGGAACCGTCTTGCTGTAGTAATGCACCCCGCCGGTGATATCGATCTGGCTGGCCATGTTGGCGTTGGGGATATCGCGCGCAAGCCAAGTACCCAGGCGCATCTCGGCAGCACTGTTCAGGCTCAACCCGTCATTGTAGCCCTTGGGGCAATAGAACTGGTGGAAGTAGACCGGCAGGTCGGGCCTGTTCCACACCTTCCGCCAGCCCCGGATCATGGCATGCAGGTTGTGGTAATAGGTAATGCCGCCGCCCATGTTGGCGTAGCCCTGGTTCCAGATCCCCCCGCGGATGGCATAGGGGATCATGGGGTTGAGCCTGGCGTTGAACAACCAGGAAGCATCCCTATTACCGGCCATATTGCCGGGCGTCCGCAAGGAGACGGCTTTGGCCGCCTGACCGTTCTTGACGCGTTTGGCGTTCTCTTTGAGGGTGCCCTCGATTTCCCGGTAGTACTTGATCCATGCTGCTTTGTGCTCAGGCGTGGTGGGGTCGGTTTCGAGGATCTTCCGATAAACGCTTCGGGTGTACTCGTCCGTCCCGCCCGCGAATCCCAGGCGCGGGGTCCAGGCCTCGATGGTCGTGGAGCTGAACGAGCAATTCAGGATCCCGATGGGAACGCCCAGTTCCTTGTGGAGCTCATAGGCGAAGGCATAGGCAATGGCACTGAAGTTGCCGGCATCGCAGCTCCACCGGCCTTCGGCGTGCTCGATCGGGTGCAGTACAGAGTACAGGTTGGCTACCTTGGCCTCGCGAATGATCGGCGGTTTCTCTTTGCCCCCCTTCACCCGCTCGGCGATCTGCTTCATCAAAACGCGGCCCACCGAGCACTTGTTCGCAGGCCACTGCATGTTCGACTGCCCCGACGCCAGCCACACCTCGCCGACCAGGATGTTCTTCAGGATGACCCTCCTGCCTGCATTATCGCTCATGACCATTTCCGCCGGGTCGGCATTGGCCTGGAGCGGATCGAGTTGGAGCATCCACTTGCCGTCTTTGCCGGCGGCGGCCGTCTTCGTTTGGCCGGCGAACTTCACCGTGATCTTCGCGCCCGGTTTGCTCCACCCCCAGACGGGGACGGCCATCTGCCGCTGCAGAATCGCGTTCTCGGCAAAGGGGGCGCCCAACTCAATGGCGGCGGGCGATCTGTCTGACGCTTCCTTTTCTGCGGCGCCAACCGGCGAACTGCAGATGCTCCAAACCCAAGCCGCGCACATGACAGACGACAACCATCTCGACACCTTCAACTCAGTCTTTCCCATGTTTCTTGCTTTCTTCGGGTTCGACAAAGTGACCGTTGCTATTCCGCACGGCGTTGATGGACGCGCCATGATACGCTCGCGCCAAAACAGCGATGTTGCGCTCGTCGCCCTTCAACTCGCGTATCGGGCGCGCCAGTATGCCTTCCAGCGGCACAAGGCCGCTCATCTTTGTCGGTTTGGTGAAGCCATAGAGCCCGACACCGGCCTTCAGGGCTTCCGGCACGACCTTGGTCGCATCTCTCCGGTTCCATCTGGCCAGGCATGTGATCAGGCGGGTGTGTTTGCCGATCATCGCTTTCACGGCATGGATGCGTTTCATGTCGCCGGACTCGTTCATCAGCCAGTCCGCCTCCTTGTACATGTCCGAGTTGACGACATGAGGGTGGTTCATATGGTTGCTGGTCAACCACACGATGCACTTGGGGTTGGCGGCCTTGGCGGCCTTGCGGATGGTCTTCCAGCAGCGGTCAATGGCCTTGCGGCTGTAGGCGAGGTCCTGCTTCTTGGTCAGCTTGTCTTCACCCGGAAACTCCTCCCCCATCAACTGCTTGTAGAGCTTCTTCTCGCACGCCAGCCATTTGCCCTTGGTGGACCTCCGCCCGGGCTGCCACACCCAGTCGAGCATGAACCCGTCAATGCCGGTCTTGCGCACCGCATCGGTGATGGCGGCGGAAAGGTACTTGAGATACTCGTCGGTGTACGGAATATGATAGGTGCTCGGGGTCCCGTAGCTCAGCGTGGGATGATCGGTGCCCCATCTGGTGTTGGCGCCTATGCAGAAGTAGCCCATCACGAGCATGCCTTCTTTGTGTCCCAGTTTCACCATCTCGGGCAGGAAGTCGTGCTTGAGTCCGGGTTGCTCCGGAACGAATCCGTTCTTGTACCAGGCGTAACCATTGCAGGATACGCAGAACGTCTGGATGACGTTCGCCCCCATCGCCTTGTACCAGGCCACGTGCTTGGCCGGATCGGCATTGCGCCACGATCCCGGCCTTGCGAACCGCCTGCGCGCGCCCCAATTGAAATCCAGACAGTAGGCCTTGATATCCTTGATCTCCGCAGGTGCGGCGGGGACCTTGGCGCTGCCTGGACGGCCCGCAAGAGCCG
>Ga0209635_10005253_pt1 | contig 10199 bp, 12 predicted proteins | sample DeeMarSWOR230_32_FD_187463 | JGI IMG/M metagenome (GOLD analysis project Ga0209635, IMG submission 187463) | Marine sediment microbial communities from White Oak River estuary, North Carolina - WOR-2-30_32 (SPAdes) (version 2) | ecosystem: Environmental > Aquatic > Marine > Intertidal zone >...
GACTCAGTAGAGAGAACGGTCCCGGGGCTGGACGGCGTGCTCAGTATTGATCTGGGCAAGCGCAGCAGGAAGGTAAAGCAGAGAGGTGTGCTGCGCGCGAAGAGCCAATCGCAAATGAATAACAGGGTTATAGCAATATCAACTTTCATAGATGGTAATACACACAAGTTGGTGACTGGCGGTGACGGGGAGTTTGACAATCTTCGGATGGATACATTCAGGGTAATAGACGAAAGGACGAGCGGCAACGGGCTGGTTATTGATTATGAAGTCGTTTATACGCAATTGGTGGTTTAACAGGCATGGCACTTGTCAGTGGCGGCATAGAAAAGGTACGGGCGTTCGAACTGCCTAGTGGTATCTGGTCAGACGGTAGTTATGCCGGATGCCCACGAATAGCTCTGGTAAAATGGCACTCGCGCCTGCTCAATATGTTTTACCAGGTTTACGTCAATGGTCGTTATGCAGGGTCAACGCTTGATGGTCAGCAGCGCCAAATGATAGTTCAGATACCCACTTCGTTGGAGACAGCAGTGCGAATTGAAGTTTTTGCTGTCGAAGGTGAACAAGCAGATATTGATTTTGGCAGCGAGATTGAGTCATCGATGAGCCAAAGTGGTCGTGTGAAGATCAGTATGCTGCGCGACCAGAATCTGCCGATTGGTGCCACAGCTCATATCTACTCTGACGGGGGCAGCGGCGAAATCGATTATGCCAACCCACTTAATGATTTGCCTGTACGAGTCTGGCCTGCCTGGCAAGATAAGGGAGGGTTCGGAATGAGCAGATTCGGCACAAGTGACTTTGGGTTTGACGGTTCGGCGGCTGTAGGGTTTGGCAAAGGGGTCTTCGGCAAAGGGTCTTTCGGTATCGATGCCGATGTATGTGAATGGATAAGCCCACCTTTGGAAACAGGTGTATATAAATTTGCTATTAAGGTCACCGATGAGGCGGGAAGTGAAGGCGAGGCGATCGAGACAGGGCAATTAACAGTGATACCTGGCGCGCAGCCCGCCGGGCGGATGAGCATTTCTTCATTCGACAAACAAGAAAATCAATTGGTACTGAGTATTTCGTAGAGAATTACAAGGAGAATATTATGGCCGAAGTATACCCGTCCGACAATGAATTGTTAAATATCCAGTCTGACACTGAGACCGGCGTCGAATACATACCAACCGGTACATCGCCTTATTATCTGCAATTCAGGAAGCTGCTCCATCGGCTGCTGCTTGCTATGAGGCGAGCAAATGACTTAAGAGTCTATGATGAGGGTGGGCTGGATATTGGCGTCAAAAAGGGCAAGTTCTGGCTGGATACAGAGCTGGTTGGCTACGACGGCTCGTCGGGCAATACTTTAGAAGATGACAAAACCGATATTTATGTTTATCTGGACTCAAGCGGCAATCTTGTAACAAACGAGTACAATGGCTTTCCTGATATGGCAACGACGCCGCATATTCGGTTGGCGGTAGTGAGTACGTCAAACGGCGATGTCACATCGATAACGGATTCTCGCGTGGGCCATAATTTTGCTATGCCGTATGAGGCTGGTGGGGTTACGAAGAAAATTGAGGCGCACACCAGTGATGACACGCTCGCGGTGGCCGAGTCGGGTAGTATTCACAGCAATCTCGGTGCGACAGGGCTGGTCACGCTTACACTGCCTGCATCAGCACCGGAAGGAACGGTATTTACATTTGCCGTCCAAGCGGGACAAGAACTACGGATTGACCCCGGCACGGCCGCAATCAGAGACAACAGCGGTCAAACCGCTGATAAGTACAAGGCAGCAGACGCGAGCGGTGAGAGCCTTGCTGTTGTGGCCGACTCAAATGGCGACTGGGTGACTATAGCGAAAAATGGGACTTGGACAGAGGAGGCGTAAATGAATCGCGAGGTCCGCAGGAAGAGAATTAAACAGCTGGTAACGCGAAAAAGGTTGGCATAATGGCAATTGATTTATCCGCAAACTGCGTAGCTCGTTGGAAACTCAATGAAAATGCAGGAGATACCGACGTCGAGGATAGCTCGGACAATTCACACGATGGTAGCGCACAGCGAAACACGTCACTTATGCACGTCAGCAGCGGGCAACCGCCCTATTTGAACGGTGCTTTTGACTGTAATGGTACGAGTGACTACATCACCGTTCCGGACCATGACGCTTGGGATTTTGTTGGCAAGGATTTTACGGTGGCTTTTTGGTTTAGTACAACGATGACCGGAACAGGATTTTTTGTTAATCATCGTAAAAAGGGCAACTACAACGGTTGGGATATTTGGATTCAAACTGGTCAAATTTGGGTGAGAATTAGCAAGGGGACAACGGGTGTCGGCAAAAACACATCTTCGACGTACAATGACGGCAACTGGTATTTTTGCACAGTTGAATTTGACCGTGACGGGACCCTTAAGATATATATAAACGCGAGCCCGGTCGCAATATCTGACCCAATTATGCAAATCAATGACATATCAAACAATGAGGATTTATGTATTGGCAGCAGACTCAGCCAGCATGCATATTTTGATGGCCTTATGGACTGTATGATGATTTTTGATAAGTTGTTGTCATCGGGTGAGCGAGCTTACTTGTATAACAACGGCTATGGGACCGAAGGACTGAAAACGGCATGCCGGTCCTTGATTAGGGGCTCTTTGGCAGAAGGGAAGTGGGGATTAGTGTAATGGGAGTTTACTTGGGCGATTTCAAAGAAGACTCGACACTATATTTCTGTTGGTGCACGAATGACAAGAACGGGGCAAGCATTACGCGTGCTACTAACGGCACCATTAAAGTTCACAAAGATGATGACACCAGCGAGAGCACATCGGGGGTAACGGATACTGAGGACTTCGATGGTTTGACTGGTGTTCACAATTGCAAGATAGATTTAAGTACCGATGCTTTCTATGCGGAAGGACATGATTATTCAATAGTCCTGGCTGGGGCTACTATCGACGGCGAGACGGTCAACGCTGTGCTTGCAACATTTTCAATTGAGAACAGATTCGCAGGCAGCTCGCTTTTTGAGAAGGCGGCCAAATTGCTCGTAAACAAAGCTATCCAAAACAAGGTTACAGGCACAATTGATTACTACGATGATGACGGTGAGACAGTTCTCCTGACTCATACACCTGCGGATGGAGAATCTACATTGACGAGGGCGCCAAGCTAATGGAGATACACTGGTTGAGAGAAGCGTTGTTTGCCGGGCAGACAAGCAACGCGTTTAAGCTGGGCACGGTGTTGACTCTGGGCTGGTTCTGGTCTCGGGTTGCCGGCTGTTCTATACTTTACCGAGGTGGCAGTATTGAGACTATCGATTTTCGCAACATACTGGTTGTGGCCGAGGCAGATGCTTCTGAAATTCAGCCGCCCGACTATCTTCAGCACAACGGCAACTCGACATATTTTTATGTGATTCGCCGGACCAACAATTGTGGTGCTCAAGAATATACCTTGGCCGCCTCAGTTAAATTTTCGATAGATGCCAATGGAGATATGGCCAAGCCGAGGCCGAATAGTGTTCTTGCTGCAAGGGCCAAACAGGTAACTGGTAATAAGGTTCAACTGCTCTGGTTTTATTGCCCCATTGAACAAAAGTCACGGCCGACGCATTTCAAGCTTTACTATGATAGCGGGACCGGTCAAATCGATTACGAAAACGCAATCGCCTCAAGAAGCTACGCGGGTCGGCTGTTCTACAGTTACCGGAGTGACATGCTCGACGAAGACACGTATCTATTTGCTATAAAGGTTGAGGATGCTGCTGGCACAGAGGATGCTTCATCAGGTCACATTAAGTTCCAGCTCGATACTAAAAGCCCCGACACAATTGATATTGTAGGTGCGGAAACTGTATAGCAGCCCTAAGAATTCTAATGTCCAACAGAATCGACTTTTTCCAATCAGCTCAAACAAAACTGACGTTGCCTGCAGCCGCATTTTTGATTTTGCTTGACGGCGAACTGTGTCCTTGGCTTGAGCCTATAGAGATTGTGAACGGGCACTGGCCAGAATTTAGCTGGGCCAGACTGGCCTATAATCCTGCCGCGTACCCACAAGCAGAACTAATAGCCATTGAACTCATAGAAGCTGAACTGGCAATTGGCAAGCGAGTTTGCATTCGTCAGGTCTACAATGGCACCGCGCCTAGCGCATCAGCCTTTAGCTTTCCTCTTTTCGCAGGCCAAATAGAAGGTCTTGAGACAAAGTTGGGCTTTAACGGTGAGAGCGTGGAAATTATAGCCAAGGATTTTAGTGCGAACTTAAAGCGCATCACTGCATATGGCCAGCGGGTAGGCAACTTTTATGACTCGACTTTGTTTCTGGCTGGTGCTGACACCACTTTTAACGAAGACGGGAAGGCCAATGCTTCGATCGAGCCAATAGAACACAACGGTTGCAGTTACACGGTGTTCTGTACCGAGCCGTCGGCGGGCAAACTCTGGAGCTATGCGGAGGTAATTCACTATTTGCTCTGCGAATATCTACCAAGCGGCCACTTGCAGACGCCGACCATTGAGCAACTGCTGACGCTCTCCGAAAGTCAAGTAGTTCGCGACCTTGATGTCACCGGATTAGACCTGACAGAAGCGTTACAGCGGTGTTGCCACAGAATAGGTTTGAAATTCAAGTTTGTCCCTCGGCCTGTGCCAACCGGGCCTGAGCAAGCGATTGTGTTCTACCGACCGGGTAGAGGCAGGGTGGTTGAGTTAAACTGCCAGCGTCCGGGAGAACAGCTCAGTATAACAAAGACAAATATTGCACGTCTGCACAGCAGGAAAAATTTCTGGCCGATAACACGCAGATACATCGGTCAAGGTGACTTCAAAATCCACGAAGCTACATGTGATCTGGTCAAGGCATGGGAGCCTGCCGACGAGGACACCGACTATGATAGGTTCTCGCCCTCGACAAATGCTGACTTCTACAAGGTAAAGGATGTATATCGCAAGTGGTGTCTTAATGAGGCAGGTGACTACAGCGGCCCGCCTTATAATCAGGGTGATGCGTTTGACTTTTCAAAAATCTTTCAGAGCACCAATTTCGCCCGTCGGCGCAGGCGCTTCTGGCCGAGCCTTACCACCGACAAGCAGGGTAAATCGCTGGGCTATTTTCTGCAGGTATCATTCGATAACGGCCTGCACTGGTGGCAGTATCTGTATGCGTTTAATTACCTGCTCAACGAATGTGGAGTGTGGCTAAGCAGCGACTATCTTGATGCCGACACATGGGTGGCAGCCTTAAAAGGGGTACTCAAGTTTAGAATAACGGCATCAGTAATCAGCGACGAAAGGCTCAGCTGCGTAGTTGCCGATGGACCTATCAATTCGACGGTGCCTGTGGTTGACCATATCATTACACTGCCTCGCTGGTTCAAGTTCCGCCAAGTCTCAAGTTGCAGCATCTTCAAAAACACCCCGGACGAATCCCTGGGCGTTCCGAACGAAGTCGATGATTCTACCGCCTTGTACGAATTCATCCGTAAAAAGGCCGAGGCTGCGTCCGCCGTAATCGAGACAGTTGATATCCAGACACCTTGCCTGGCATTTGATTACAGAGTCGGCGACAGGGTGACTGCAAGCCCTGAGAGCCGGGACCTGCTTAGCTGCAGGAGTGACAACCGCAGTGTCCACTGGATAGAGCGGGTACAGATGGACTTTGAAAAGCAGTGTACGAACCTTAAAATCGTCCGGCGAAGGACCTAACAGATATGAGCAAACAGACAAATGTTGAAACTGCTCAGCAGGCACTGGAAAGACTTGCCCGAAAGGGTTTAGAACAAGCTACAGAGACATCGACTGTGGCTTCACCCGGTGCCCGTGCAACCGCTTGGGCTGTTAAGGTCAAAAGTAATTCCTCATATAACGTCTACAACGTCCGGGTAGTAGAGATAGGCCAGCCGGGGTCACTTCCCACAGAGATTGGCAGCGAGATGCAGGCGATAAACTTGGCTGAATCATTTCTACAAACAGGCCAACTTCCGGCCGGAACCTATGTGGCGATGTCCAGAGTAGGAAAAAAGAACGTCTTCTGCGCGCCGGTCTAAAAACATTCGATTTTGGATTCTCAGTGAGGACTGAATAATGGTTGAGGCAAATTGCAAATCATGGCGTCTTAACAAACCAGCAAATCTTTCGATCCTGATACAGCTAATATTTCTGGCCTCCCTGATTGTGGGCAGCTGGGTCAATTTACAGCACCAGCTTGATTTGTTGCAGCGCGATGTAACGATGCTGCTTCAGTGCCAGAAGAGTTTTGAGCAAAAACTTGAATCGTTTCAGACAAAAAGCCTCTCTTGCGAATACCGCCTGCAGGCAATCGAAAAAAGCATTTCTGACGGCGATATCAAACAGGGATGCTTTAGACCCTGACCAATAAGACAAAACCAGGTTTCTTGGCGCTTCTGAAAAAGCAAAAGGTACAAGTAATAGGCACACCAAGCCACCAAGAGGAGTTAACACAACATGTTTATCCGAGCAGAAACACGAACGAAACCCATACGTACACTTATTACCACTGTTTGTACGAACCTATCGAGAAGTGACGGTCGGACAAGGTCTCATAGTGCGATTACTGCCAAATGACACAGTTACATTTTCTATAATCACAATGGTTTTTAAAAATACTCCAAACCTCAGATGTCTCTCGGCAAAGGCTGATAGACACATTCTTGTCAAAGCTGCGAATGGTATCGATTAAAAAATTGTAAAATTCTGTACGCTCTTTGCGTGGATAACGGAGTTTGCTATCTGAGGCGCCTTTAATGAAATTGCGTCTGCAGAGATTTCGAGCGCGACTGCCATACATCTCGGCAGCAAAGCGAAAATGGCTGGGCAGAAGCCTCAGCGTGCCGAGTGTTATGTTTTCCGGTCGGATGGCAGTCAGTATTCTTTCAATTAAGTCGGCATACCCAGCCTGCCAGTCCGGGTACAGGATACCGGGGTCGATGCGAAACCGTATCCGATAGCCGTGGTCCTGGCACAGTTTAGCCGCGTTGATACGCTCGTCAAGACTGGCTGTGCCCAGCTCATATGTTTCGATTATCTGTTGGCTGTTCAGGCTCCAGGAAACAACAGTATGGTCGTTAGGTTCAATGGCTAACAGGTTATCAATATTGCTGCTCTTAGTTAACAACATCAAATAGGCATTAGAAAAACCTGCAAACAATGGAACTAACATCGTTGTAAGGCCGGTTATGTGGTCGAGCGCGAGACTGTCGAGCATTTCGCCCATATTAAAGGTGACTTTGCCCCGACAACAGGCCAAAGTCTTTCGTATTTGCTTAAACATCGTCTCGTAATTGATATTAATCTTAATAAATGGAGCAAACTTGCGATAAACAAACGCTAAGTAGCAATATGTGCAGTAATAGGGACAACCGTTGGAGATGGGAACCAGCTTGTAGTAGGGCTGGCAACAAACATCTGAGCAGGCCTCATTTCGCGTCTTATCACAATGTGAAAAACTTCCTGGCTGACCATCGAAATACCCTACAAAAGATGATGTTTGCCCTATCATTAAGGTTCTTTTTCCACTTAGCAGTGCTTGAGATAGTGACATATCTGGAAAGTGCCCCCCGCGCTGTCGCTCTATTACATGAATCTCGGCCGATGGAAACAACTCTAAAATTCGCTGTGCCTCAGGATAGTCCGCCACTTTCTTCCACAACAATATAGTCTTAGGTTTAAATCGTTTTGCTGTGTCCATAGGTAAGCTTTCTATACTAACCGCAGAGCCTTTCCCGGTCAAAGTAAACGCATTATAGCGTAAGAACATGAAATGCATCTAAAATTAAGGAGAGAAATTATGAGAAAGATTGTCGCAACATTAATTCTGTCATGCCTTTTGTTGGTTGGCTGCGAGGGTCTGCGTTTTGCGCCGACCGAGGCGCAGAAACAAAACGCTTGGCTGCACAACCGAACGGCCGCAGTAGCAGCCGATACTGCAAAAACGGAAAACACCTCCGGGAAGCTGCAAGCCCTTACCACATTATCAAAATTGCAGAGTGGGGCTTTCGTATCTTACTACGGCCTGCCGAAAGAGCTCCCGCAAGCCGATACCGCCGAGGACATACTTGCGGAATCGAGCTTCCAGCTTGCGCAGACCGCTTTGGCCCAGTCCGCCGAAAGACCCGATGCGTTTCAGGTAGCTGATAATATGTTTGAATTGGCCATCGGCATATCAGCTCTATTGGGCGGCGTGTACGGCACAAGAGCCGTTCGGTTCTTAAAACAGGCCCAAACAAAATCTAAGGCCCTCGAGGAGATTGTCGCAGGCAATGAGCTTTTTAAGGGCCGGCATACAGACCAGGCTGGCGCATTCAAACAGGCCCACCGAAAACAATCACCCGAAACACGCCAATTGGTTGCACAGATGAAACCTTAGCAACGACCGTGGCGCCGCGTTGCTGATGCTCGACAATCCGGAGGGTTGAACTCCCACCAAAAAAGCCTACAATGGTCGCCGTATACTATAGGTTGGAATCAATAGGCCAAAGGGTGCCGCCCTGATGATTGTCGGTGTGCTTACTGCTCAACTGCATATGCAGGGGATAACCTCGCTCAAGCAAAAGCGAAGTATCGTAAAAGGTCTAATCGGCCGGCTCAAAAGCAGGTTCAATATCTCCATCGCCGAGGTCGACCATCAGGACAACAAAACCTCTGCTGTGGTTGCAGTTGCAATGGTCTCAAACGACACCCGCTTCATAGACCAGCAGTTCGACGCGATAATTTCTTTTATGCGTAAGGACGGCCGCTTCTATCTCGGACAAATCGAAAGGGAAACCTTTTAGCTTTATACAAGTCAGAATACCTTATCGACGATAAGCCTTGCTCCCAGAAATACATCGAGGGCCATTGCCGAACACAGGATAACCATCCGCAGCCAGTTAATACGCAACCTCGTACGTGCCATAAAGTAAACAATCGCAACTGCAATCGTACCGAGGATGTACATCGTGGCCGCTGCCACAAGCAGCTTGGCGTATTTTGTCCCCAGGCATCCAAACATCACAAAGTATTTGGTCGCCAGCAGCAGCATTACTATCGAAAATGCACCCATAATTACCGCGGTCACCAAGACCCATTTCCTATCAGCATGGCTGGCAAGGACGAGTCCATGCATCCCCTCGCCTATAATCACCGAACAGCACAAGACAGCAAGGGCCAGCCATATAATCGGGCTAACGTCGAGAAAGGCCGGACAAAAGGCCAATACGGCACCAATACACAAAATTGCCAATACCGCGAACCGCCTAGCTGCCAGAAGCATCCAAAAACCCATGATAAAAGCCGCCATTGGAACATGGTAAAACCCGATTAAAGTCATGTCGTGCTCGGCCATAGCAAGTGGAGCCAAGAGCCCGCCCAAGTCAGCTAAGCCCAATTTGACCTGCACCGGAATTATGAATAACCTAAAGTAAGTGACCAACTGGAAAAATAACACTATCGCCAAAAACGGCAACGCACAAAGAGGGACCCTCAACCATCGCCACCTGCCCTTGGGTCCAAACGCTGCAGGCAAAAACAGCCATGGTATACCTGCCGCCAGCAAACCCGCCGCCGGATGGTAACAGGCAAGCCCAAGCGAAAATGGGCTGAAGCCATAGATAGCTCCAGCAAAAAATGAACCACAGAATGATGCTACCCATCGCCGACTCAGCACGAAGCAGCCCAGAGAGGCCAAACAAACATTTACAACAAGAAGATATTGCGGCTTGTTGAAGTTTTTGAAATACGGTTGATACAGATAGACCGCAAAGCCAGCGTAAAGAATCGCAGCGGTGGCAAATTTAATGTATCTCTTATTTAGTGCCTTGTAAATTGCCATGGCCTATTGTCCCTAAACCATGTGACAAAAACCATCTGCAAACTATTTGCACACTACTCTCCGGACCAGATAGTAACTGTGCCTTTCTTAAGACTTCTTCGCCGTGCTTGGCCACCTGCTGTATCTATCAAATCGGCAAAATCCCCGAAAGATGTGCAGCCTGAATCGTTTAAGATTCAAAATAGTAGCCGTAGAGATGCCAGTCTGTCAAACTCCCCATTTCGAGGTATTTTTACGCTTTTTCGGTTGATAAGTAACCTTCTGATGGCATGAGTCTGAAACGAGTAAGGGCCTCGCTGGCCGTTTTTATAATCTCCGTTGGGAGCCTTTCACCCGAATAAATCCGAGGCGGTGCAAT
>Ga0209635_10005260_pt1 | contig 10189 bp, 10 predicted proteins | sample DeeMarSWOR230_32_FD_187463 | JGI IMG/M metagenome (GOLD analysis project Ga0209635, IMG submission 187463) | Marine sediment microbial communities from White Oak River estuary, North Carolina - WOR-2-30_32 (SPAdes) (version 2) | ecosystem: Environmental > Aquatic > Marine > Intertidal zone >...
GTACCGTGGAAGAAGTTATCAATAAGTGTTATATCACTTATCTCTTCAGTCCCTTTGTTCTGAACCGTCACTTCAACCTCGACTACTTCACCGGGTGAAGTCACACTCTCGGGTGTAGCTTTCTTCACAGCGGCTATGTCCACGTCCAAGGTTGTCCAGCTGACAGCCAGTGGGGTCGGGTAGAAATCGCTTTTCTCCCAGATAATCACGACTCTGCCGTCTTGGTCGGCAGTGTCGGTATATGGCAAGCTTGAATAGGTTATCCTTTTAATGCCTTCCGGTAGTATCAACCTTACACTGTAGCTGTCAACTTTGTTGGAATTTGCCATCTCATCGAAAAACAGCATTGGCGCAAACCTAATTCCCTGGGATTCTGCCGTTTGCAGGTCCAGGGAGTAAGACAGCGATAGTGTTTTCGTCTCCCCGGGGGCAAAGATAACCGGGTTTGCCAGTTCGTTTTCATCAATTCTGGCTGTAGCCTCGGGAGGAAAAAATGTCATATTGATAGCCTCTTGGCTGTCCCCGTGATTGACCAGGACACATTCCACACTCACCGCTGCTTTATCGGTTACATCTATCGTCGCCGAAAAAGAGTCTATAGAAACATCACCTGTATAGAACAATGCAGCTTGTATTGGGGTAACGGCAAGGAATGACAGGCACAGTACTGCTAGGCTGATAAAGAGCCAGTTGCCTGAGCCCCACTTTAGCCAGTATCTTTTTCTACACCTCACCGACATTTTCTCTGCCTTTCTGTTGCTTAAGCTCTGCCAGTCTACGGGCATATTGATGGCCAGTAAGCATCCAAGTAGAAGTTTGCCTGCTGACACGGGTTCCCGCCGTGATAGTCATAAGTCAAGGTGCTAAGCATTGCCAAAGCGACCCACACCCTCACGCGACCATTGTTGATGCGGAAACAGGCGATGTCATCCAGTCCATCACCATTGAAGTCTCCCACCACAGGCGTGTCGTCCCTAGAACAAAAATCATCATGCCAGCGGATCTGGGTTTCACCAAAGCCATTGCTCCAGAAGCCGAACACTGTTGATAACCCGACAAAGACATCCCTATTGCCTGGATTAAAGGCGACGACATCATCTCTCCCATCACCATTGAAGTCACCGACCCCGGGTATTTCATCACCGCTGCAGAATCCCGAATTCCAGAGGCAGAGCATGGTAAACTTGTTCTGACCAGGTACGGCGCGGATGACGCGAACCCCAGCGCTACTACCCCTTTCAAAAGAAACTATGTCATCGTACCCATCACCATCGAAATCACCAACACAGGGGATCTCTTCACCTGGTGAGAAATCAGAACTCCACAACTGCCCGTTTACGTAAACCTCGGCAATATCTTTGTGAAATTCTATTACTTCAGCTCGCTCATCACCATCCGGGTCTCCCAGCGCAACCACTCCTGTTATCGGATAATAAAATGTGTACACGCGTCCTGGAGCGGGGGGGGCGGTTCTAGGAGTGCCTTGAACACAAATAAGTTCATCACCGTCTGGCGCGACAATATAGTCACTCCCCTCGCCCCTAAATACCAGTGGTGTGAAGTCAACATCCATGTCCCGCCCTGAGCCGTCAGACGGTATCTGGAAACCAGAACCTGTGGAAAGTAAGACAGAGGCCTGGTATGGCCAGTAACCACCTTCGTACCACACGGCGGCAATATCGTCTCTGCCGTCATCATCAAAGTCACCAACGGCAACTTTAGCGTAGTCGTCCCAACCACTCCAGTCAAGCCACAGCGTCTTGGCACCAAAGCCACCATCACTGACTGATACCGTTGGGTTCTCACAACCCGGGTAGTTCATGGTGTACTGCCAGGGGCGTACTACATCTATTTTGTCGTTTAAGATAAACTCTGGGCCATAACCTTCGCAACCGATGTCATCACTATTGACAGTACTTTGTGGCTCCAATATCAGGTACTTACTGTGATAATTGACGATGTTAAAGGCATGCCCGGGCTGTGTAGCGATAAAGATGCACTTGTGACTTACTTCCAGTGACCTGAGCAGGGCAGAGGTAAGTATGGCGAAGTCCTCACAATCTCCGAAGAAGCACTTAGAGGGGTCGGTCTGTATTCGACCGCTGAAGTTTAGGATATCGTAAGCTGACTGCCAGAAGTCACACTGCTCGCAATCACAGGCCTCATAATCAAGGCCAACGACATCACATAGAACGTGCCTGTTAATATCATCTCCCCGGTAGCCCATATGAGTATATACCCACCAGGCGATAGCTTCGATATACTCGTCACTGGTATCAAGTTCTAAAGGATTTATCCCGTTTACATCGGCATATTCCGAAATGGCTCCCAGGGCAGTACCTCTTATGTAGTCAATTTGAGCCGGGCTATACAAATAAGCCCAAGGGCTGTTGCCTATTGTCAGGTCGTCCAGGCAGTTTTGACATCGGGACGGGCAAGGACCGCCGCAGTCAATGCCGGTCTCTCCCTGGTTCTGGATTTCGTCATTACAGCTGCCAAACTGAACGGTCATCTGTGCCATGTGACTGTTACCGCCGCTGTCGCATACCTTGGCTCTTATCGTGGCCTGCATGATGCGGTCGTCGGTGAGTGAAAACTGGGCCCCGGCGGTGCTGCCCAGCATCCCCGGGCTTACGGTTAAACTATGCCAGTAGCCGGTGTGAAATGAGCCATCTACAAATACCGTATCTGTCTTTTCCCAGATGGTGGCTATCTCCCTGTCATCCTGAATCAGAATGGTAATAACTACGTCCTCGCCAAGCTCCGGGTGTTCCGGGTTCGACGTTATGCTGCTGACCCGGGGGGCACTTGAGTCTTCCGGTTCAAAGGTAAAATCGAAACCCTCAGCATTGGAATCTTCAATTGGAACCACCTGTCCCTTGGCGGTTTGCCAACTGCCGTGCCACTCGCAAAGGTCTACACCCGGCTGATAGACTGGAGCGACTATATACCTTCCGGGGCAAAGACGGTTCACCTGATAAGTTAAATCTGGTCCGGGGAGATCGCCAGAAAATAATCTGTTCGTGTCAACACGCCAGACGCGGCCCCCTTCTTTACAGGTTGTTATCGGCACTATTGTGCCATCTACCTGTGCCATGATTGTCTCAGCTTCACAGACTTCTATTTTTAGCGTCTCGTCAGGATAAGGGAAATTATTAATAGTGCCAGAAATTGAGAACCAGCATGGCGTCACTACAAGCGCAACATTGATAGTCCCTTCAGGGGAAGTACCACGGTTACTATATTCGTCAACAGCTTCAGCCCAAAAACTTAGTTCACCTGCTTCGTAAGGTCCACCCGTATAGACGCACTCCCAATAGACTCTATCCTTCTCATCAACTTTTTGACTTGGTGGAGCACATTCCTTAACTTGTTCTCCATCTATGAAAAGCACAATTTCGGTAACCTCTGATTCATCCTTTGCCTGCGCTGTGAACATAACCTCGCTACTGGTGGTGACATCTGAAGGAGAATAGGTGACGGTTATCTGAGGCGGAGTGATGTCAGATGATGCGATCTCTATCTTGGCCTCAGCCCAGGCTGCCCAGTCTTGGCCTGAGCTCTGCCCGGCGTTAGCATACAGGACAAAGTTCCCTGTTTTGCCCTCCAGAGAACTTAGCTCTTCGACTATGGAGTCGAGCTTACCGTCGTAAGTTGCTCTATGGCTGATAATGGAATGAACCTTCGGCGCCACTTGCAGGCCAAGAAATTCCTCAAACTTAACCTCAAAGGTAACGCCATCGCTTCCGGTAGCTCCTTTGAAAAATCCCACGGTAACTTTGAGTTCGGCATTGGAAGGGACTGTCACTTGGGGATATACGCCCATTATCCAGCCATTGCTTACCCACTGGGGATGAGTTTCCAGAACTTTTACCCAGGGACTATCGTCCTCAAGCTGCCAGTTATTTCTATATAGGGCAAACCCCCAGCTATCGCTATCGCTGCCGGGGAAGGACAGACTGCCAGCGCCACTGGACCAGTAGGCACTGGGGGCCTGGTTAATGAAGTCATAGAAGACGCTGTCAGCAGCGGAAGCGGTTATACTATGCGCGCCGAAAGAAAGGCTACTTGACAAGAGGCACAATACGATAAGAACCATTACTGGGGCAGTGAATACTTTTTGATGACTCTGGTCTTTGCACACAAGACCGACCACAATGTTTCTTGCCGGAGTGCCGCTATGCCAGAATTAATTCTAGCATGAAGATTTGTAGCTGTCAATTTGTGGCTGACTATACTCGAGAATACTTAGAACACGAGCCAGTGGGCACTTCAAACAGACGAAGAAATTAGCTTGGAATAGACTCTTTTCAATCTTATTCTGTTGTAACGTTGAATTATTATACAGGGCAGGTTTACCAGTATTGCATATACTATCATCACGATGCCGACATACCAAGGATTCCAGATAAAGAACACCGCGCTGAATAAACACATTATCCAGTGAGTAAGCTCAGCACGGCGTGTTTCTCTGATAAAATTATCAAGATAAATAGCATCAAGTCCCTTTAGGTGTTTTTTCTTGAACCCTTTTTTAAACAAAGCAGCGCCATCCGGTAACCTTTTCTTCCACTTCTTTAATCTGAATATTCTTACGTAAATCTTGCCGTCTTTCTCCCATTTCTTTTGTTTATACAGCCAGAACCCAGTATCAAATAAAGTAAGTGGGATATGCGTCATCAAGTAAGACACACCCATGTGAATTATCAGCCAAGCAGCAATATCAAGCAGAATTGTTGGCAATGTAGGTAAATGAAGCAACATTATTTGCTCACCTTACGCTTCAAATTTATCTTCCTGCCTTTCCATTTGACACTCCTGACTAGAAAGATACGAACAAATGAATATGTGAAAACCACAACGAAGAATGCCATGGGTATTGGGTAAAACAGAGCGGTATAGAACTTGAAATTGCCAATTCGTACAAGCATCCAGTAGATTTGAGCCCCATACAAGATATAAAGGCCACCTGAAATAGCGATTTGAACGTTATTTGTGGCAATGATTGCCTCGATTAAGCTTCTGGTGGTACCAATACTACCACATATCCAGGCAACAATCAGGATGAGCAAAGGAGTCGAAGTCTTCGCTGCTCCCATGGCAAACCCCTTGCTCCACCCATTGATAAGTTCTCTTATGCCGTTTGGGTACATACGGAAGGAAATAGTACCCTTACCACCCAGACAATGGACTTCCATCCCTTTCTTCTGGAGCTCTGACCCAAAAGTCACATCATCGAGAATCTCACCCTTCACCTTATCATGGCCTCCAGAATCGAGGTAATATTGCCTTTTCATGACCACTACCGGCCCAAAAAGTCCTATCGGCTTAATGCGTCTACCCAAAACCGTGAAAACGCCCATACCAGCCATCGCGATTATGTTAAAAAGAGCAGATAATTGCTCATAAAGGTCGCGCATCTTGTGATATGGCTGAATTGAAAGCGTGCCATCCTTTTCAACATAGGTTTCTATTATGTTCTTGAGTCCGTCCTTTTCCAGTACCGTATCTGCATCGAGAAAAACAAGGATTTCTCCGGAGGCTATCCTGGCCCCTTGAAAACAAGCCCACGTTTTGCCAACCCATCCTTCAGGTGTTGGCAACGATTCCAACACTTTCGCTGCACTCTTTTCTGCAACCGCCTTGGTTCTGTCTTCTGAATGGTCGTCTACTACAATTAACTCATCTTGTGGAGACAACTGACCTGATAGCGAATTAAGCAAGTTGATTAGAGTATGTTCCTCGTTTCGCGCTGGGATGATTACCGAGACACTTGGTTTATGGGTATTTCTATTGCCCGAGACTTTACAATAAGATATACAGAATAGGAAGAGAAAACCCAGTATCCAAAGGATCAGGTGGACTATGAAAATTATGGATATATCACCGATGCTCATCCTGAGTTATTCGTGTATCAGCGATATTCCTTTTAACGTTCTAGGCTGATTCACCACTCCCCATCAATGAAACAACTTCTTCGAAATATTTTCCTTCTTTAGTGAAAAGATAAGCCGCCTATGGAGTGGATTCCAGAACCTTGTGTGTAAACATTTCCACTCTAACAAATTTTACCGTGTGGTGCTGTGGCTAATACACCTTTTTTCTTATCGCTTGAGCTATAACTCCGCCGCTAATGAGCACCAGGCCGACAATTGTAACGACTACTACGCTTTGAACGCGCACCTCTGTAGGTGAAAGTCGTTCTAGCAGTATCCCGAGTAATGCCCAATCAACCACAAGGCAATAAAAGATATCTTTCCGGGTGAAGAGTATGGATAATGCAATAGCAATGCCCACGATAATCACTGCTACTGCCCAGAATTGCTCACCAAGACCCCATGCATTCCAGTTGATATTCACCAGTAGAGCGGTGACATTGGCAATAGTGGCTATGGTAATCCAGCCGAGGTAGACACTGAAAGGAAGATGCGCCAAATATTTTTCAGCCTTCGTCGCCTCCGATTTGCCGATATTCAGCCTTAAGTAAATTGCCAGCAGGCATCCCAGCAGTATCAACATCAGGCCCAGGGATAGGGGGACGATTTTATAATGCCAGGCAAATATCCAGCCGATGTTGGCGAGGCAGGAAATAAAGAATAGCGGCCCGATTTTCTGGACAAAGTCAACCTTCTGGGCGTCTCTTCTAACAGAGGGTATTAATGGATATATGACGAAGATTCCAAGCAATACGTAGATCAGCCCCCAGATTGCAAAAGCAAGCCCCGCTGGCACGAACAAGTTTGGATACAGGTCAGATAACTCGCCGGTCGTTATGTTATTTATGGGTAGTATAACGGCCAGCGCATTAACGACAACGGTACCGAGAAAGCCCAGTAAGTTTAGAATCGACAGCGATAAAACATGACGACTTTTATTCATGATTTTCCTCCGTTTGAGCTATTTTGTAAGAACTGAGGCTTCGACTCCTGCCTCAGCAGAAAGCGCAGAAAGTGGATTGCTACTACTTCCACCCAGACTAGCGCGTTGAGTATTATGATTCGCTCATACAAACCGAACCAGCCTCGTTGGTCACCAAAGAGTGCCCCTAATATCAATGCCAAAGCTAGAATGCCGGCAATCAGTGTATAGACAAAGATGTTCTTCCAGTTCGGGGTGCTCTTGAAGCTGGGTGCCAGCGTTAAAATAGCGATAGGGAATAGCAAGCCCAGTCCGTAAGATGCTATCGTATGGATTGTTCCATCAATGGTCGTAGCTCCGGAGTGGTCCATATGAAAAGCGGCAATCAACGTCAGCACGAAGCCTTCGAAGGCAAGAAGTATAATGCCGGCATGGAAGGCCCGGGCTCTACGAATATTGAAAAAGAGCCCGGCGACAAAGAACTCCAACAGCAAACCCATAGCCAGAAAACAAATCGTTTGTAGCCAGCCAACGCTAGTCAATGCCAGGCTGCTGACCGAATCGCGTATCGGGCTGTAACCGGGAATAGATGAAGATGCTGCGAGGTCCCCGACAATTACCACAATGGGTCCCACGATGCCTAATAATGCCGGGACTCTGTTGATGTTCAGACGTTTAGTCATAGAGACGTTAGCCAAACCGGGCTACAGCTACTTCACCATTTTCTATGACGACGGTCATTGTTCGTCGACAGTTAGGGCAAGTGAGTGTCCCGCTATAGTTATCTTTAGATGGCTCCAAAGGGATACTTTTGCCACAGCCCAGGCAGATTACTCCTGAAGAGCTTCTTGGACTAGCCTGGTGCTGTTGCTTGTGGCGAGCTAGCTCCTCTATAGTAGCGAATTCAATTCCGCAAGTGGCACATTTAAAACGCATTTATCTCCTAGCTCATTCGCAATGTCTAAAATCGCCTAGTTACTAAGTTTTTTATTCCACAATTATATCATGGTTTTCTCCCCTGACGAATAATTTGAGTTTAAGCTTAATATTCGGCTATTTTGAGACATTTATTACGAGTAAGAAAGAGATTATTCGTAACTTGGTCTACGTGGGCATCCCGATTTTCACTCAGCCACAGGCTTGAGAATCGCTACAGTCTCCAAGTATAATTAAGAACGCCTAGATAGTAGGCATCTATTGAGAGCAAGCCAGCGAAGGCACTGATTCATCATGTTGCAGCTATTCTTCTTCATCCTCGGATTAGTAAACAGCGTGTCCTTGATTTTGATCTTCCTTATCCGTAAGAGGAGAATAGACATTCTTCATCGATTCGGTTGGATTTACTTTCTGCTGGCTATTCCTGCAGCCTACGAGATCTTCTTGGTCCAGCAGGGAGGAGAGACGCTAAGATACATCATCTTCCTTGGAATCTTCTTGGCCTTCCTACTCGTGGAATGGCTGTTCGACTACATACTAAAGATCGATTTCCGCCAGAACTGGAGGAAAAACTGGAAGTGGCTCCTGCCCTACTTGAGTCTCTATTATGCCATGAACTACGGATTTGTGGTGATGCCGTGGCGGACTTCTCTGGTCTGGGGACTCATCATGCTAGGGTTGTTTGTCATTCAAATAGTAGTGAATCTAAGAACTCATCCCAAAATGAGCGGATGAAGCTCCTCTTCGACCGGTATTCGTGACTTCTGTATGAATACGGATCCGAATCGCTAGTCTTCGTACTTGAAAATGCCTCTGTATTCTGATTTGCTTACATTAGCCTGAATTTCACTCAATCCGCTATTTGTGAGCAGGGTCACAATCTCGGACACAGGCATGCCATGCGATTCTTTGATAGGTTCTCTGATGAAGAGCTTCCCATTTATATTGAGTAAGCCAGCTATTTTACTGGTTACACTCTGCCTTTCCGTAGGAGTGATATCATGTAGAACATGAATAAAAGTCAGTTTTATTGGATAACAATCCGATGTTTTATTTGGACAAGCTATTGACTAGTCCTTATCTTGATGTTATTCTGAGAAATAAATCTTAAGAGCAAGGAGGTTCAAATGCAGGCATATTGCGTGAAATGCAGAAAAAAGGTTGAAATCAAGAATCCGAGGGCTATCAGAATGAAAAACAAACGTCCTGCGACTCAAGGTGTATGCCCGAGGTGCGGGACCAAGGTATTTCGCATAGGTAAGTAGAGCTGTCGATCCCGGAATAAGGGCCTTACCAAGTAGCCCTCATCATATTAATAATTAAAACTGGCTGCCAGTCGGCTAAACGTTTTTGCTTTTTATTCAGCTGATGTTGCTATGACTAGGGGTAAAATCATTGATGGAGGCAGCAAATGATAATTGGAGCCATGGCAGATACTCATGATAGGCTTGATGCGGTTGATAAAGCCATCAGTTTCTTTAACTCTCAGGAGGTAACCGATGTCTTGCATGCTGGCGACCTGGTATCTCCATTTGTAGTACCATTGTTCTCCAATCTGAAGGCAAAATTACACTTCGTCTGGGGAAATAATGAAGGTGACCACGATTTCGTTAAAGTGAGATTTGCCGATATTGGAGTTACACCTCTAGGTGCTTTCGCTGCGCTGCAACTGGGTGGGAAGAAAATTGCTTTGCTCCATGGCATACATGAGGAAATTGTTGATTCGCTAGTCGAGTCTGGCTGTTATGATCTGGTTGTCCGCGGACATAGTCATAAGGCGGAGATTATTGAGGGCGAAACTCTAGTGGTTAACCCCGGGGAAGTATGTGGTTATCTTACCGGGCGTCAAACAGTTGCGCTGATTGATTTGCAGGAAATGCATAGTCAGATAGTGGAGCTATAATTGCTAGCCCTCTGTAGGCTATTGCCTTCTATTGTCCATATAGCTACTGCAACTGAAAGCAGTGCCAACAAGCCTAATGTGACCATCTTCTAAGCCGGAGTGGTGCTGACGGCTATGGTGCTCATGGCCACAATAATCACCAGCCCAGCCCTCGCTATTGGCTTCAGGCTGGGATGCTCAGTTATGAACTTGGCCATCGGTGGGCTAATCTTGTAGTAGAAATCTACAAAAGCTTTCCCCACTGGTTTGGTGAGCAGATATTTATCTCTGAACTCACACAGAATCTGTACTTCTTGGGCCACGGACGTGACATAGGCTGCAGTAGCAATAAGACAATGTCAGGAGGGTGGTAGAGTTGGAGTCTTAACGTCAACTAACGTCAACCGTTGTCGCGTCGGTATCGGTTGCGCCGTCATCATCGGTCACTTTGAGACCTATCGTATACGTCCCCGCAAAGGGCCAGGAATGAGTTGGTTGCGAGCCAAACGCGTC
>Ga0209635_10005261_pt1 | contig 10188 bp, 11 predicted proteins | sample DeeMarSWOR230_32_FD_187463 | JGI IMG/M metagenome (GOLD analysis project Ga0209635, IMG submission 187463) | Marine sediment microbial communities from White Oak River estuary, North Carolina - WOR-2-30_32 (SPAdes) (version 2) | ecosystem: Environmental > Aquatic > Marine > Intertidal zone >...
ATTTATAGTTACAGGGGAGGTTTTGGGCGAAAGACCGATGACACAAGCTAGAGAAGCTTTGGATATTACAGAAAAGGAAACCGGGTTACAAGGAAAAATTTTACGTCCATTATCTGCCAAGTTACTACCTGAGACCGAGGCTGAAAAGAAAGGTTGGGTTGATAGAAAAAAGTTATTAGATATAAAAGGAAGATCTAGAAAAAAACAGATCAAATTAGCCAAAAAATACGGGATAAAAGAATATCCTTCTCCTGGTGGTGGATGTTTATTAACTTACAAAGAGTTTGCTGAAAAAGTAAGAGATTTGATTGAACATAAAAAGAAGATAAAGACGAAAGATATTCCTCTTCTGAAGATTGGTAGACATTTTAGGTTTAACAAGAATAAAATAATCGTTGGTAGGAATGAAGATGAGAACAAACAGTTGTTAAAACTCAAAGATGTTTCTGATTACTTTTTTGAAGTCCCTGGTTGTGGTAGTCCAATCACATTATTACAAGGTCCAAAGACAAAAAAGGCGATAGAGAAAGCAGCTGCATTAACTGCTCGTTATTCTGATTCGAAAAAAAAGAAAACTAAAGTCAAATACGGTAAAGAAAAATTAGACAAATCAGTAACAGTATCTACGTTGAAAAAAGAAGAAATAAAAAAGTTGAGAGTAGAGTCCTAAGGAATAATTACGTATTTAAACTTTACATTTTAACAGTTATAGAGTGATGTAATGGCTGAGAAGAGCGAGAAAAAGGAGGGTATAAAGATAAGAATAAGCCCTTGGGCAATATCCACGTTGATTTTACTGGTAATACTAGCAATATTCTTGGCTTATCCGAGCATGACAGGCAGAGTTATATCAACAGATGGAGCTGTGTCTACATTATCAGCAGGGGAAGCTGCAAATAAAGCGGTAGATTGGATATCAAATTATTATGAAATGGTGGGAGCAGATATAGAAATAACTTTGGTTAATGCAAGTGAAACAGAAAATGGTATTTATCAATTTACAGTAAAATTATCTTCAATACAAGGGGAGGTTGAACGAACGTATTATGTTACAAGAGATGGAAAATTATTTTTACCTGAAGCAATTGAAACAGAGGAAACAATTCCTGAACAACAGACACCAGAAACACCTGAAGTCCCGAGGAGCGATAGACCAGAAGTTCATGCTTTTGTGATGTCTTACTGCCCATATGGTTTACAGTTCATGAAAGCATACGTACCAGTAATTGAATTACTTGGAGATAAAGCAGATCTTGAACTAAACTTTGTCCATTATCTCATGCATGGTGAAAGGGAAATGACAGAGAACACAAGATTATACTGTATACAAAAAGAAGAGAATGATAAGTTTACTGATTATCTTCGATGTTTTGTCGAGAATGACGACCCAGAAGGATGTATGTCAGATACAGGGATAGACAAGAATAAGATTGAAACATGCATGCAGGAGACAGATGAAGAGTTTGAGATAACCAAAACTTTTGAGGAAAGTGGGGAGACATACCCACCTTACAATGTTGATGCAGAACTCTCACAAGAATACGGTGTAAGTGGCTCGCCAACTTTCGTCATAAACGGTCAAATAATATCAGTGACAAGATCGGCTGATGCAATAAAAGAGGCTGTGTGTTCAGCATTTAACACTCCACCAGAAGAATGTGAAACAGAGTTGAGTACAACAGCAGAACAACCAGGAATCGGTCCAATTGCTGCAGGTGGCAGTGCTTCATCAAGTGGACAATGCTAAGCCCCCTTTTTAATTTGGTTGATGGGAATGGAAATCACGATAGGCATAAAAGCATTATCGATAATCATAGCATTGATAGTCATAGGTATAGTTGCTTGGTCTGTAAGTGGTTATTTTGTAGAAGATGGAAATAATTTGAATGATTTGGATAAATTCGCCGAATGTCTTACAGGAAAGGGAGCAACACTTTACGTATCCACATACTGCGGGTATTGTCAACACCAGAAAGAGATGTTTGGTGATTCTTTAAAGTATATAAATTCAGTGGAATGTACAGAAAATCAGCAGTTGTGTCAAGAAAAGGGGATAAAGGGAGTTCCAAGTTGGATTATTAATGGGGCAAAATATGAAGGTGTTCAATCATTTGAAAGATTGAGTGAATTGACTGGTTGTTCTTTGAGTTAAACTTAAAGATAATTTAATATAAAATAAATAATTCTTAGGGATCATGTTTACGCCTAAGTATAAACTCTATATAGATGGTAAATGGGTTAATTCTAATTCTGGACAAACTTTTCCTAGTCTGAATCCTGCCAAACCAAAACAAGCCTTGGGACGATTCCAGAAAGGAAATGAGAATGATGTGGAAAAAGCTGTTGAAGCCGCGGAAAAGGCATTCGAGTCTTGGAGTAATACACCAGCTCCGAAGAGAGGACTAATAATACTCAGAGTAGCAGAAATACTCAAAAAAAACAAAGAAAAATTGGCAAAATTAGTGACGAGAGAGATGGGAAAAGTTATTGCTGAGGCGAGAGGAGACGTTCAAGAAGCTATAGATATGGCAGAGTATATAGCTGGGGAAGGAAGAAGATTATTCGGTCACACTACTCCTTCTGAGTTAAGAGATAAATTCTGCATGACTATCAGGAGACCTGTCGGTATCTACGGGTTAATAACTCCTTGGAATTTTCCGTTAGCTATACCTGCATGGAAATTATTTCCTGCATTAATTTGTGGGAATACTGTTGTTTTCAAACCTTCATCCGACACCCCTCTATGTGCGATCAAAATGGTAGAAATAATGGAGAAAGCTGGTTTACCTAAAGGAGTTGTAAATCTTGTCACAGGACCAGGCGGGAGTGTTGGAATGTCGATAGTAAGACATGAAAAGATTAGAGGGGTTTCTTTCACTGGTAGTAAAACTACTGGAGAAACAATAATTAAAGAGGCTGGATTGAAAAAAGTTGGATTAGAACTAGGAGGGAAAAACGGGATAATAGTAATGGATGATGCTAACTTAAACCTTGCTCTAGACGGGGTAATATGGGGAGGGTATGGAACGACAGGGCAAAGATGTACTGCCGCTTCTAGAGTTATCGTCCATGAAAAAATTAAAGAAAAATTTGAAACGATGTTGGTCCATAGGATTAGTAAATTAAAACTTGGAAACGGATTAAAATCTGAAACAGATGTTGGACCGTTGGTTAACAAAGCGGCACAAGAAAAAAGCATGAGATATGTTGAGATTGGATTAAGAGAAGGGGCTAGGATTTTGATCGGGGGTAGAATTCCTAAGATGAAAGGATTCTTCTTCGAACCGACTCTATTCACTAATTGTACGATCGATATGAGGATAGCACAAGAAGAGATATTTGGACCGATAGTTTCTTTGATTCCTGTGAAAAATTTTGATGAGGCGATTGATGCAATGAATTCTGTGGAATACGGATTAAGTTCGGCTATTTACACTGAGGATATTAGAAAGGCTTTCCTTGCGATTCAACACATAGAAGCTGGGTTAACTTATGTTAATTCTAGTACTATTGGTTCAGAAGTCCATCTACCTTTTGGGGGAGTTAAACACACTGGTAATGGAACGAGAGAAGGTGGAATAGAAGGTATTAACGAATTTTCTGAAACCAAGACTGTTTATGTTGATTATTCTGGTAAGTTACAAAAAGCGCAGATAGATTAAACAAACTCGTAACTCACACTCAAAGATGCACTAACCTCTATTTGACCAGGCGATATTTCTGTTGGTGCTGCTTCTGCCACTGCAGCTACTTCATACCCTCTTTGCACATAAGGTGTATAATAGACGTAACCCTCACTGGCACTATAAACTCCTTTTATGTTAACTCCTAAAGAATCTGCTATAGCTTCTGCCTTCTCTTTTGCATTTGTTCCAGCCTTTCTTAAAGCCTCTAATCTCATTTCATTAATTTTATCGTCAGTAAGACTGAAAACTACACTATTGACTTTGTTGGCCCCACTCTGAACAGATTCATCGATTATATCCCCGGCTTTGTTGATGTCAGTCGATTCTATCTTGATTATGTGAGTAGTCTTGTAACCTGTTATGACATATTTCTCCGTATCTTTATCCCAGTGCTGTACTACAGTTAACGTATATTGAGTGGTTTCAATATCGTCAGAAGAAACTCCTATCAACCATAAAGAACTTCTGATTGCCTGCATTATGTTGGCGTTGTCCTGTTGGGATTTTTTTGCAGTAGATGCTGTCGTTTCAGCGCCCAAGTAGACTTCAACCTTTTCTGGATCTGCACCTATTCTGGCATTCCCATTAACGTTTATCAAGTATTTTGGTTCTTCGTCTCCTTCAGAAGATAATATTCTAAAATCGCCGTATTCAGGATATCCTCTGTCTATTTCAATCTCAGGTCTGGTTATCAAAACCCCCAAACTCAATAAAGCTACGATGAGTATACCAACCAGTAAGATTTTAGTGATTTCCATACTATGAAGAATAAAAAACAAATTTAAATAAGTATAGTTTTTTTAGGGTCGAGACCAAAACGATTAATAGAAAGCCAGAGAAAATATAATTGTGATTCTATGAAAACAGTCGATAAAAAATTGATTAAAAAAATGTTCAAACCAAGAGAAAAATGGAGCCATAAAGGAGATTTTGGCAGTTTGTTGGTAATAGGAGGTAGTAAAAGATACTCTGGTTCACCGACATTCAACGCCTTAGCCGCTTACAGGACTGGTGTGGATTTAGTAACGATAGCCGCTCCAAGAAGGGCTGCGGATATAATAGCATCTTTTTCACCAGATTTAATCACTTATCCCTTGGAAGGTGACTACCTCAACGAAACACATCTAGATGATATTTTTGTTCTAGCTGAAGATTCTGACGCATTAGCTATAGGAGGGGGGTTGGAAAGGAATGAAGAAACATTGACTACAGTCAAAAGAATATTGAAAGGGCTGACTTCGTCTTGTGTCATAGATGCGGATGCTATTCATGCAGTTACCAGAGATAAAAAAGTATTGAGAAAAAACTTCATACTCACTCCACATTCACATGAATTCTATATTTTAACTGGAATAAAAACTGTGACTGATATCAAGAAAAGAGCTGACCTAGTTAAAAGAGAAGCTTCTAAATTAGGTTGTATAATCCTTCTGAAGGGCCACGTCGATGTAATTTCAGACGGAAAACAAGTTGCAATAAATAAGACTGGTAATCCTTTTCTGACGGTTGGAGGAACTGGCGATACTTTAACTGGAATATGCGGTGCTTTACTGGCCAGAAAGGTTGATCCTTTTGAGTCTGCCTGTGTCGCATGCTTTATTAACGGAAAAGCTGGGGATTTAGCTGCTAAGAAATTCGGGGAAGGATTGATGGCATCAGATTTAATAGATGAAATTCCAAATGTAATAAAACTAAAATAAAAATCCTTAATATAATAGATAATATACGTGGTTTCATGTACGACGTGATAATCGTTGGGGCAGGACCAGCTGGTTTGACAGCTGCGATATACGCTTCTAGAAGAAACTTGAAAACATTGGTTTTGAGCAAAGGTTTGAGTGATCAAGTATCAGAAACACCTCACATAGAAAATTATCCTGGGTTTGAGAAGATTGAAGGTTATAAACTAATACAGAAATTCGAAGAGCAGGTTAGAGATTTTGGTGTGAAGATAACGTTTGAAGAAGTTGTTGAGATAACGCCGAAGGGGAAAAAATTTATCGTGAAGACAGTGACTAAGAAGAGGTACGAAGGGAAAACCGTAATTTTAGCATTCGGAAAGATTCCCAGAACTTTAAACATCCCTGGTGAAAAGGAATTTACTGGCAAAGGTGTCTCTTACTGTGCGACTTGTGATGCCCCATTCTTCAAGAACAAGACAGTTGCTGTAATCGGTGGTGGTAATGCTGCTTTGGATGCTGCTTTATTGTTGACTAAGATAGCCAAAAAAGTTTATCTAGTACACAGAAGGGATGAATTCAGGGGGTTTGAAGCTGAGGTTGATAAGATAAAGAAAAGAAAGAATGTTGAGCTAGTCCTCAGTCATATAGCAGTAAAATTCAAAGGAGACAAAGTTTTGAAGTCGATGATCGTCGAAAGCAAGAAAACTGGTGGAAGAAAGGAATTGAAAGTTGCCGGTGCATTCGTAGAGATTGGTTCTAAAGTTAAGTCTGATTTTGTGAAAGATTTAGTAAAATTGGATAAAAAGAATCATATTGTAACTAACAACAACTGTGAAACCTCTCGTCCAGGCGTATTCGCTGCTGGAGATGTTACTGACACACCATTTAAACAAATCGTTGTAGCAGCTGGCGAAGGAGCTAAAGCTGGTTTAAATGTTTATAACTATTTGCACGGAATAAAAGCCGAGATAATCATAGATTGGAGGAAATTCAAGGAGATTGGAGGTTAATTGTATGGAATTGCATGAATTCACAGATGAATGGGGACCTGAAAAAATTATTCAAACTTATGATCCTAAAACCGGGATGAAAGGGATTCTTGTTATCGATAATACTGCATTAGGTCCTGGGAAAGGCGGGATAAGGTTTACACCAGATGTTGATGTGAAAGAGGTTTTTAGGCTCGCTAGAGCAATGACATGGAAGTGTGCTTTGGCTGAATTGCCATTCGGGGGAGGAAAGTCTGGAATAATCGCCAATTCTAAAAAGATTACAAAAAATCAAAAAAAAGAAATTATAGAAGCCTTCTCCAAATCTCTGAGACCTGTTTGTCCTTCACAATATGTGGCTGCACCAGATATGTATACGGCAGAAGAAGAGATGAAGTGGTTTGCTGAAGCCAACGGGTCGATGAAAGCCTGTACAGGAAAGCCAAAAAAGTTGGGAGGAATTCCTCACGAATTGGGTTCAACAGGGTTTGGAGTTTTTCACTCGACTCTTGTAGCTGCCAAACATCATGGCTTAGATATTAAAGATGCGACTGTAGCTGTTCAAGGGTTTGGTAATGTAGGGTTGTTTGTAGCAAAATTTTTATCAGAAGTTGGAGCAAAGATAGTTTCTGTATCTGATTCTAAGGGTTGTTTGAACGTTCCAGAAGGAATAAACTTTAAAAAATTAATGGAAATTAAAAAAGAAACTGGGAGTGTTATCAATTATTCAACAAAAGCTGTAAAATCAAGAGATATGCATCCTGGCCAAACTTACAAGTGTGATATGATATTTGAACTTCCTGTTGATATTCTGATACCAGCTGCGGTTGCTGATGTTATAAACAAAAACAATGTAGATAGAGTTGATGCAAAAATAATCGTTGAAGGAGCAAACATCCCAATTCCGCATGATATTGAAAGGATATTACACCAGAAAGGGGTCTTAGTCGTTCCTGATTTTGTTGCTAATGCTGGTGGTGTAATCTCATCTTATGTTGAATACACCGGTGGAACTCCAGAAAAGATGTTTAAACTTGTGGAAGAAAAGATTAAGAAAAATACTAAACTCGTCTTGGATAAATCTAAAAAAGAAAAGTTAAATCCAAGGGATGCTGCGATGAGGATAGCTCAAGAAAGAGTAAAAAAAGCTATGAAATGATTTTATGAAAGTTGCTGTTGTTGGTTTGACCAGAAGGTTGATTGAAAATAAATTGACAGAATATGGTTTGAAGTTGGATAAGAAGGATCCTGATGTTGTCATATCCTTTGGTGGGGATGGTACAGCCCTATATGCTGAAAGAGTCTATCCTGGAATCCCTAGAGTTCTGATAAGACACAGTAAAATCTGTGAAAAATGTAAAGTTGGAGAACATGATTTTTCGAAAGTGTTGGATGCCTTGAAAAAAAAGAAATACAAGATGAAGGAAGAAATAAAAGTTGAAGGTATCGTAAATAAAGATCCTACGAAAAAGTTAGTTGGGTTGAACGAAATTGGTATTCACCATAAAATTCCAACTAAAACGATTAGATTACGAATAAGAGTCAATAGTAAAATTGTGGTGGATGAAGTAATTGGGGATGGCATCGTGGTTGCTACTCCTTACGGTAGCACAGCCTATTTTCATTCTATAACGAGAAAGAAATTCTATAAAAGTATAGGGATGGCATTCAATAATTCCAAGGAGTTCAGGGCGCCTTTAATCTTGAGAGATGATTCTATCATCGAAGCACAAGTTCTGAGAGGTCTTGGTTTAGTCACAGCAGATAACGATGAGAGGATGGTCCCAATTAGGAAAGGGGATGTGTTGAAGGTTCAAAAGGCAAAACAAAAAGCCAGGATAATTGAAATAGGGTGATGATATGGAACTTCCGATAATTTTAGTCAATTTCAAGTGTTATGAAGAAGGGGTAGGAGAAAGAGCATTCAAACTTGCTAAACTATGTGAATTCGTATCGTTCGAATTTGGAATAAACATTTCAATTGCTCCACAGTTTGTTGATATCAAAGCAATAGCGGATGAAATTGAAATACCGGTTTTTTCTCAGCACATCGATCCAATTGAAGCAGGGGCTCGCACAGGACATATCACGGCATTATCAGTAAAAGAGGCTGGAGCTATCGGGACTTTAATAAATCATTCAGAAAGAAAGTTAGACTTGGATAGGATAAAAAGATGTATTGAGCTTACGAAACGATATGGCTTGATCTCTGTCTGTTGTTCGAGTACTCTTGAAGAAGGTCAAGCTATTGCACGATTTGCTCCAGATTTCATAGCATATGAGCCACCAGAATTAATTGGCACGGGCGTATCAGTATCACAAACAAAACCAGAAGTTGTCTCAAAAACTGTGAATGAAATTAAAAGAATCAATCCTAAAATTAAAGTTCTATGTGGGGCTGGAATTACTAATGGTGGAGATGTGAAGAAAGCATTGGAATTGGGGGCAGTAGGAGTTTTAGTTGCATCAGGCATAGTGAAGGCCGATAACCCTGAGGATGTTTTAGTTGATTTTGCTGAAACCATCAAGCAGTAATATTAATTAGTTCAAGTATAATAACATAATACTCGTGGTCCTATGGAAAAGCAGAATAATATCAGACTTTCTCCAACTAGTATTGCATGTTTCCATGAATGCCCTAGAAAATTCTATTACGTTTACATTCGGGGCATAGAAGAAAAACCCAAGCCATCCATGATCAGAGGGAAAATCGTACATCGTGTGTTAGAACATTTCTTCACTTTTATTGATTTGACCGATATCGAAGAAGGAAGCAATTGGCAAGAAGTATGGAAAAAATTCAGAAAAGCTTTATTCTCTCTCTTAGAAACTGAGTGGAAACAGATTGGAAAGATTTATGATGATTGTTTCACGAACCAAGCGCAGAAGACAAAATTTTTAAACGAAACCAAAGAGTTCTTAGATTTTTATTCGATAAAATTGGCCTTTTCTTTGATGAATAAGATGAAGGAGTTGAACAGGAATTCGGAATGGTTTGAGCGAGATATAAAGAGATTTTTCTATCCAAAAGACATGGAGATGAAATTAGAGATAGAGGGGGAAAACATAAAGGGGTTTGTCGATAAAACGATGAGTCTGTTTGGAAAAGGAATAGCGATAGTTGATTATAAAACGTCAAAATGTCATTTACCTCATTTCATACCAGAAGGTCATTTGAAGCAAGGTAAAGCATACGCGTTCCTATGGAATAAACTATTCAAGGAGATGCCAAAACACATATCATTCTACTACTTGAGAACGGGAGAAAGTGTTTTTTATCCTATTTCTGAAAGGGATATTGAAGAGATAAAGAATGATATAATTTTGATCAGAGGGAAAAAACCTGTTGTCAAAGAATTCCCGAGGAAGGAATCAAGACTCTGTGATTTTTGTGATTTTAAAATATTTTGTTTTAAGAAGAAAGAACAGAAGGCGGGTTAAATGTGCTTGACATTAACAGGAAAAGTTGTTGGTATCGATGGAAAAAAAGCAGTCGTGAATATCAGGAATAGAAAAATTCATGTTAAACTCAATCCTTCTATTTCTGTGAGTAAGGGAGATAAAGTCATCATCTTCAAGGATATTATTCTGGAGAAAGTGACTGAATAAAATTATAAGTTTTGAATCAGAATTTTTATCAGTGCCTCAGTAGCTACAGTCTGGTTAAAGCGCCGCACTGGTAATGCGGAGATCCCGGGTTCAAATCCCGGCTGGGGCTTGCTTTTTCTGGTGGCCAAATTATACTCCATTTTCCTAATTCTAAATAAATACGTGCTACATAATCTTGTTTGAAACCAGGAATCCCTTGATGGTTTATTGGATTTATCCGAG
>Ga0209635_10005262_pt1 | contig 10188 bp, 19 predicted proteins | sample DeeMarSWOR230_32_FD_187463 | JGI IMG/M metagenome (GOLD analysis project Ga0209635, IMG submission 187463) | Marine sediment microbial communities from White Oak River estuary, North Carolina - WOR-2-30_32 (SPAdes) (version 2) | ecosystem: Environmental > Aquatic > Marine > Intertidal zone >...
AATTGTTTAGTGTGAGCTCTTAACGCCTCATTTTTGCGGACGCCACTATAATATAAAAGAGCTAAGTAAGCACGGTGAAAACGGCCTGTAAAATGGCCTATAGCCATGCCTTCAAGAAATTCTTTATGCGTCAACGGCTTAAGAATTTTCCCGTTGCGCGTGTAATTTGGCAATGTCTTTATTATCTCCAACTATAACCATTAAAATAGCTAAGAATAAAAATATACTGAAAAAAACAATAAAAAAAAGGTTTAACAGCTTATTCATTTTCATTTTCACCGTATTTTCGTTGCCTATCCCTAAAACAACAAACTTCGCATAGATGATATTTTTCTACTTTTATTTCATCTGTAAAACAGAAATCACAATTTTTTCGTGTCATTTTAGTTTTTCCTTTTCTTTCTTCAACAAGTCTAGCAGAAGCATTCCAATCGTGTGTATAGCTGTAGAAACAGTTTCCCAATCTTCGATGTTATCACCATGATTAAGGCTATTGAGCAGATTTTTTAATTCGTCTATTCTCTCTTGGTTAGTTACACGACGCAAAACATTTATCACCGCAAGGAATTCTCATTTTATTCTATCCTTATGGTTGATTTCTCATAGTTTTTAGGTGTCCATCGGGACCCGTCATATTTTCTTTTACGTTTTACACCGTTGCCGGCACGGTAACCTTTACTCTTTACTTTTTCCATTTTCTTTTTTTCCGTAAAGGTCAAATTGTAAACCCATAACCCAAAACGTAAGTAGAGCAAGCCAACCGATAAAAAATAAATCCCATTCAAGCCGCCAAACAAAAAGTGTGGCACCGACTATATAAAACATAAGGCCTATCCAAAAATACATTTTAGCTGTTTTAGAAATTTTCATTTTTTGTGTTTCTCCTTTTCACCTTTCGAGACTTCAGAAGAAACAAGCAACGCCAAAACCTCTTTGAAAGCATTGATACGTCCTTGCACTCGTTCATCAAACCATACATTTTGCTCCTTTTCAAGTTCATCAATTTTAGCTTGGATTTTCTCGGCACGCACACGCAACAACTTCACAGCTTGTTCTACCATGTAATTTTTACCTAACTGAACAAAATCATCTAAATGACGGTCTTTAGGAACTACTTGTCGAAGCATTTTTAGTTCTTCTTCCAAACTAGTCATTTTTTTTCACTTCTTCCGATGTTATTTCTTTTATTGCTAGTTCCCTTAGCATTTTTCCCAGTTGAAAACTGAAAGAATAAACAAATTTTAAAAGAGTTCGGTCGCAACATGACTGAGGTTTATTTTCTAAGTATGATTGCCAACGGCCTAAATCCTTTTTTAAAACTTCTATTTCCCTTTTGATAAAATGGTTTAAAATAATTGGGTCCACTCTAAGCCGCCAATTTTCAACGGCTACAAGATTTTTTTCTTTCGACATACTAAAATAACACACCGTTAAAGCCTTTAGAGCTAAAATATTTTTCTTTAAGAATTTTTTGAGGCTCGAAATTTATATGATGGTAATTTATGCCGTATTCTAAAAAAAATCCGACGCTGGAATAAATTTTATTTTCCCCTTCAACATCTAAACATATTCCGTTTATGTCGTGTTTTATTAACCAATTTAAAATTTCTAAGGAAATTCCCCAGCCTTCAAACTTTCTGAAAAAATGTTGATTTCTATTTCGGCGGCTAAGATAAATGGTTAAGTTTTTCATAGGGATAAGTTCGCCTATCCTTCTTTTTTCACCGTTTTTTTGTATGAGAAAGAAACAACCGTTTTTAAATTCTATCACATATGCACCGACTTTTTAATGTGTGTAACTTACTTAAAACCTTTTGCCTATTAAATACATAATAGGTAAGCAACGTCTTTAAACGCCTTTTCAAAAGCCGAAAAAACACAGAAAACACTATGTATTTTAATAACGCTTATAAGAATGTAAGCTGAAAACCTTTATACCAGGAAAAACATCTTTTTACAAGGCTAAAAATGAAAGAAGCAAGCTCATTAGGCTTAACATTCTTTATCCTATTAGCAATCGTGCTTTTCCCCACGTTTGTAAACCAGTTAAACACAACTTTAAATGTAGCTGTTCCTGTTGAAAACGCGATTTTTATAATGTCATCTATCGCTTATGTCTTAAGCGTATTTTTTGCTGTTGCAATATTATTAAGCGAGCTCTTTAAAGGTGTCCACTTTTGAATTTACACACTCTTTTTAAAAGACCTGAACATAAAGGGTTCACGTTTTTTTTAGCCGCCGTATTTTTGCTTATGACTTTCAACGAATTAATAACCATGCCCATTCAAACGCCTAAAGACGCTTTAGACGCGCAATTTAAAGAGTTGAACACTCCGGCTTATGTGGCGCCGGCTATTGTGGCAATTAACCTTTTACTATTGGGTTTAGGCGTTAAAGGAACCCAATTAATGCTTATCTCTTTCGTAGATAAGCCGGGTATCCCAACCGGGTCGAGCAAGGAACACCGGCGAAAAGGGATATGTTTTAAAGGAGAAAGTAACCATGCCCAAAGGAAGTAAAGGTTTTGACATGGGCGGCCTTTTTGTGACGTTTTTATTGGTCGTTGTAGGGTTGGCTTTAACCCCAACCATTCAAAGCTCAGTAACAACAGTCACCGGTGCCGGTGCCGGAAATCTAACCGGGTCAGCTTTAGCCCTTGCATTGCTCATACCAATGTTTTGGGTTATAATTCTGATAGCTATCGCCGTTGCCGCCGTGTATCTTCAATTCAAAGCTATGAAATAGCTGGACGCCTTAAAGCAAATGTTAAGCGACGGTTTAACTTTGTTTTAAGGCTTTGGCTCTTTCGTCCTTTGATGGACACGCTAAACATAAAAACCCCATTTTATCTATATACTAAAAGGAAATAACAAATATGAAAACAAACCCCGTTTTTATCCTGGTGCTTTTAGTGGCAACTATTCTTATTGGTGCCCCGACGGTTTATTCAGCATGGGACCCGTCAGTTTTAGACCATGTTAATTTTGGTTGGAACCTAGTTTATGAAAATGTTACTGAAACGGTCCATAGTGGTTCCGGCGTCACAATTTTAAATAATGTTGCTCACGTTGAAAACGACCGTCTTATGTGGAATGCGTCTTTAATCACAGAAAGCGACGTAGTCGGCTACAAAGCATTGTTTGATTTTCAAATTAATAATTGGTTGACTGGGGGGGCCCAATCCGTTTTAGTTTTAATTGATGACATAAACAGTGAAGATTTAGGGTTAGCCGCACAAGAAATTAATGCTACTCATTACCGACTTGGATTTAAATTTGACGCTTTAGTAAGTGGAACATACACAAATCATTACCCTGAAAACCAATGGTTTAGCATAAGGCTTATTTTCGGTATGAACCGGACCGGTGCTCGCGAATACTGGGGGAACATTACTTTATACGATTATGGCTTTAACGAAAACGCTACTCACCTTTTACAAAGTGTTAGCGCGTCACATATTTTTTCTCCAACTGGGACACACAACTGGACCGGCTACATTGACTTAAACTTATGGGGTCAAGGCGTCGGGTCCACTGTGCGCTTTAAAAACTTGAAAATATACGGTTACATTGAAGCCTATCCAACTGATTATATGGAGGGCACCGTATTTTTAGGGTTGCTTTTCGGCGGTTTAGGGTTTATTCTTTTGCCTTTAGGGATAATAGCGCGCAAAAAAAGAAAACTGAAAATTGACGAGTTAATTATTTTGCTTTTCCTTATGCTTATCGGATTAGGCTTATTAATTTCAGTAGCACATATATAAAGGAGAAAACAAAATGTTTCAAGAATTCTTAGACGGCGCCGCCGCCTATTTAGGCACGACGGCGACAAACACGGGAATACTGTTAAGTATAATAATCATTTTTGCTTTACTTTTTATAGTAGCTATAGCTACTGAAGGACAAAAATTTGAGATAGTTGGAACCATAACTTTTCTTTTGTTCACAGTTTTTTTTACTGGGATAGAATGGTTGCCGGTGTGGACGGGGGCCGTTATGGGTTTAGGCGTCGCTATTTTAGCCGCTTATTACATAAGCAAAATGGGTTCGACCTAAATGGCTTTAAGTGATAGAACTCAAGCAATGCTAATTTTTTTTCTTTGTTTAGCTTTACTTTTACCAATTTGCGTTTACGCTTTAACTTTTAATTACGGCGGGATAGATAGTGATGTAGTAAACGCGCAAGCATTGTTAGAGCAAGGAATTCTTTTAAGCGACAGCATAAGCCGGGACGTTGAAGAAAACAACACTTATGTTTATTACAGTTTTAACGAAAGCGATTTCCGTAGTTACTGGACCGGCGGTTACACTTATTTCGAGGGCCCTAATTGGATTTTAGGATGGTACTTACCCAACTATTTAACTTGCCATAACGTCGGGCCGACACGCTACAACATAGCTAACGCCGATATAATAGGGAATTACTCAGCGACGTATAACATGAGTGTATTTCATGTTTACGATGGTTATCTTAACCCGGACCGTCCGGTTGAAGTGGCTACAGCTATATTCACGGTGCCTTCTGGCTGGGATAATATCAGCCATTGCGTCAACAATGGCAATGTAACTTTAACATTGGGCGTCGGGTTTAGCCAGCAAAACCGGGACCTTTTCGGTTTTGGCTTATGGTTTTGGAATTTTGTCACTGGACGCTATACTTATGGAATGCCGGTTATTTTCGTGTGGATTGTGGACGCGCTTATTTTATGCGGTGTTTTAAGCGCAATATTATTAGTTAAGGAGTTTATCCCATTATTACCTTAAGGTGTTGAAACATGGCTTTAACCGGGAATGAGCTAACATGGTTTATCGTTGCTTTATGGTGTTTTCTCTTAGCCGCCTTTTATGGAACTAAAAAACAGTTTTTAGGGTCGGCCGCCGGCTTAATCGGGTTGTTCTTAGGATTAACGTTAATCGGTGACAGTTTACCTTTAGGGGCAATATTTCTTTTCTTAAATGTTTATTTAGTCTATGTTTCTATAATGACGATGGGTAAAAGGTAAATTGAAAATACACGTTTTCATACTACGAAAAGACCGGTGCATTGACGAAATAGAGGTTTCGCCGGACGACCAATTTTTCAAGTATAACAAAGGCCTTTACAGTTTAGAAAGTGACGCCGTAAACTTAACAACTAAAAACGACGTTGTAAGCAGTTTTCCAGAGCTCTATTATTTTGAAGGGGACCCTTTCCCAATTAAAGCCACTGTTAAAGCTAAAGAAAACGAAACTAATTTTCTGGAAGAAATAGTTTTAGAAAATGCTCTTGAACAATTAGCCGGCGTCCCCAGCGAAACAATGCAGTTGATTTTCGACTATATCAGGGACCCGAAGAAAATACTTTTCTTAGTTTTCATTCTTATAATAGGCTACGCTGTTTTATTCGGCGGTGTTTTAGGTTGACTGGGAAAGTAAGAATTAAAGTGGAACAAAGCCAACTTGAAGAAAAACCGGCCACTTTAAAAACTGTTGTAATTGGAAAAGGCGTAAACTTCTACAAAAATTCTAAGGTTGACTTAAACGATTTAGGAGAAATCGAAATAGGAAAAAACAGTTATATTCTCAAACAAAAAGACTTTTTCATTAAGCGACATGGGTTATTTAGGCGTTTTCTAAGAAAAGTTAAAGGAGTTTTCGTCACAGTAAATCAAGATTACATTTTAGTTTTCAAATTAGCCGATAAAAAAGCTTTACAGCTTAAGCCTAAAGGTAAAGCCGCCATAACTTCAAGAATGTTAAAGACGGCTAAGGAAAGCCGCGCTTTAAACTGGGGATTAAACGATTTATTCCAGACGCATTTAGGCACGCGTAAACTAATTATGATAGTGCTTATAATCGGCGTTATAGGAGTAGCCTATATGGTTTTAACTGGTCAATTAAAGATTTGATGAAAAATGTATCCCGAACCTAAAAGCAAAGATGACCCAGCGACAATAAAGAAAATTGCTGATTTTCTTTTCGGCCGCGACAAAAACGAGAAAGACAGCCAATTTTTAGACCGTCGAACCGATGTTGCCGGAAAAAATATGTTTAGCGCGTTAATGTATTACCGTATTTTACAAGAAAAATTTAGCTGTAAAGTAGCCGGTGACATAGCAAACGTTATTGAAAGGTTAAGTATTAGCATGGGCCGTAAAGGCCGAGAGGAAGGCGTAGTAACGCTTATGAGAAGAGATTTTCCGACTGTCCAGAATATTCGTATGGGTTTAAGCGAACTTTTGAAAAGTGAAAGTAGCCGTGAATAAAGTTTGTTAGAAACGACAAAGCTAATAAATAAAGCTTATTTCGACGATGAATTTCACTTAATCATTATTTACGGTCCTTTAAGGTATGGTAAAAGCAGTTTAGCGTGCCAAATACTGTCAGAAGTTTATAAGACGTGGGACGTTGACGTTTTAAAACAGTATATTGGGTTTCACCCTAAAAACGTCCTTAAGAAATGGGCTGACTTGCGAGGGGAAAAACGCAAAGCGTTTCTATGGGACGACGCTGGTTTATGGCTTCACGCTTTAGATTGGCAAAGTCCTTTTGTTAAGGCTACGGGTAAATATTTGAATGTAGCCGGCACCGATTGGGCAGGCCTTATTTTGACGACGCCGGCGCCGACATGGGTTAGCAAAAAAATTAGGGGGGTTCCTCAAGCCATTACTTTGAAAGTGAGAAAAGTCACGGGGGACCCAGCTTACACCCATTTACGTCAAGCCGTTGCTTACCGTTTTTGGTTGGCGCCGGACCTTAAACACACCGGTGTTTTCAAACTTTACATTGAAAACTACGGTAAATATATGCCGAACAAATTTTATGAATGGTATAAGCCTTATCGGGACCGTTTCGCTTTAGAGGCTAAACAATTAATGAGTAAAGAACTTAAAGAGGTTGAAGACAAAGAAATTATATCGGCGGCTTACACAATTTGAAAACTTTAACTCTTTTACTTTTATTGTTTAGTCTTTTAGTTGGCACGGTGCAAATTCAACCGGGATTAAATCTTGAACCATCAGAACAAACAAACTTTTGGCTTAATGAACAAACTTTTAACAAAGCAAATAGTGACGGGTCTTTTACGGCGATTTTTTACGGTTTACCTCAAGTTTTTAAGGACGTTGAAACAAGCCGTTTTAGAGCTCTTAAAGTCACTGAAAACAAAGGCGTTTACACGGTGCAAAATAGCCATGTCGGATTTAAATTTGATAATGGCACCGTCACACTTTACACGCCGGATTTAACCCGGTTTGTTTGCCGGGAAATATGGACGCCTCAAATATTCCTTAAGGAATGGACCAGCTTAAACACGGTTTACACTGGAGTTAAGCTTTTCGAGAATAATAGTTATGTAAAATTCACTATTTATTATGAAGTTTACTCAAAAGCCGTTTTCATAGCTGAATACGAAGTAAACTATGTTTTCCGAGTTGGGTGCATGATGAAACATGAAATAAATTTTCATAACAAAGACACGCCGGCTATTTACCGGTTTCTTTTAACTTTTAAAGATGTTGCGCGCGCGCAAATCCAACATGAAAAAGGCGTTTCAAACGTTGACTTAGCCGCCGTAAACATACCGGGAAAATGGTTTAAAACCGGGTTTCTAAGTGAAAGATTAGACGGTTTAGGCTACTCCATTATAAACGGAACCGGCGAATATTGGGTTAATCAATATTTAAAGGGGACCCGTGCCTTTTTAAGTGAAGAAAAAACAGTTTTAGAAGTGTCGATAGGAGACTTTAACCTTAAACCCGACGAAACATTTAGTTTAGACCCGGACACTTCCACTTTTTACAGCGATAGTGGTTTAGATGACAGTTATATTTATTGTTATGATGCAGTTTACGAAAAGGCGTGGAACGGGACAGGATTTGGACCATACACAAACATTCCAGGCTCTACATTATTTGTTGGCCAGTACTATTGGGGCGGCGGACCTAGAAGTTATGTTTACCGAACAGTTATACAGTTTAACACGACGCTTTTACCATTATTAAGCGTTATAACGGCGGCAAATATGTCTCTTTATTATTACAGCGATAATTCGGATACTGAATTTACTTTTAAAATCCAGAATTGGACCGACACGCCGCCAATTACGGACGCCGATTACATGAATTTTGAAAATGTTAGTTATGACGACGGCTTTAGAAATACGACTAACTGGGGGGTTTCATGGAATAACATAACTTTTAACGATTTCAGTGACATTAAAAAAGAAGGCTATACAACGCTTATGTTAAGAAGTAGCCGAGACGTTTCTAAAACGGCGCCTTCTGGACAAGAATATTTTGTGTGGCGGTCAATTAATTATGATGGGGGAAGTAAAGCGCCAAAATTAATAATTCATTACAATATGATTAAGTATAGAGTAACTTTTTACCTTAATAATGGGGCCGCCGGGTTGTTTTGGGTTGACGGTGTAAATACTGTTAATGGGACGCAAACTGATTATTTGCCTTCTACAATTATCGAGTTAGCCGCCATTGTTTACAATCGAACTTTTGTTTTTGGCAATTTCACTTATTTAGCGGCTACTCAAACAACAAACCCGTATAACTTAACTGTAACTGAAAACATGACAGTATGGCTAAATTTTGATGTTTGCGCTGGGGCCGCCGGTGTTTTTGACGTTTTAATTGATTACTACGATTTTAATGACAGTATAGCTAATATTAGCTATGGAATTTGGGAGGGCCACCCGTCAAACGTCGGCCGGTCAGCGTCCGGTCAAACCTTTTATGCTAACGGAACTTACACAATAACGCGCGCGTCTTTTTGGTTAGTTAATAACATGGGAAATCCCAACGGGACTTATGTAGTTTCAATTTACAATATTAACGGAACACACGGGATTGACGGTTTACCTTTAGGCGCTTGCTTGGCAATGTCGCAACCCGTTAATATAAGTGATTTGTCGGGAACTACGCCGACTTTATACGATTTTGAATTTAACATTACAGAAAGATGTGTGATAGAAACGGGTTATTATTGTGTTTCTTTAGAATGTTTTGATAATTCCACTATTGACGGAACAAACTATATTTATAATCGGGGTCATTGGTCTAATCCGTCGGGAATTGACGACGGGAATTGGTTCGGTTATTGGAATGGCTGGTATTCCACTCAAAACAGGGACGTATATTTTAGGGTTTACGGCGTTTTTCAAGGGACATCTATTTCTTTCGTTTACGTTTTAATTCCTATGCTCATTATTGGTTGCGCGGTTGTCTATTTCCTTTATGAAAGTAAAAGAAGACATTAATTTACTTTATCGGAACCGATAGCTTTATATTTATCGGTACCTATAGGCTATATGAGGTAAACAAAAATGGAAAAATCAAATTTTGTAAAACTATGCGAAGTTTTAATGAACGTGAAAAACCCGAAAGTAAAATATAGTTATTGGACGGGTTAAAATGAAGAAACAAAAAAGAATTCAATGCCCTTACTGTATAGACGCTTTAACCTCAAAGGTTAGGTTAGCGCGACACGTATTATGCAAGCACCCAAATAAAGTGGAAGAATGGATTAAAGGAGATTAAAACAAAAATGAAACACAACCAAACACGGTTAGAAAGAGAAAGACAAGTAATAAAAACAAAACCAAAAAACTTCAAGAACTTTCTCAAATTGCTAATAGCTCATGCCTCACCTTTAGAAATATATGAATACGCTGAAAAATGGCAAGAGGAACTGCAACAACTCAAACAAGAACTAACCCGTAAAAACGTAGTATATGAAGATGAAGAAAGTAAAATCTATGATAAAGCACAAACAAACCTAATCCATCAAATTTTGGGGGGAACAACGTGAACCCTTTCTGTGTAGACACATCACTTCTAAAGGCGCATGTAAGATTGATGAAGAAACTGCCTAAACACTTGAGAAAGAAACAGTGGGGTTCAAAGGTTTATCGTTGCCCTGTGTGTGGGAAAAGAAGATGAAATTTTGGGGGAAACAACGTGATAAGACCTAAATTTAGCAAATATGAAATAGAGCTTATTCTCGAAGCTTTTGAAAAAGCCGGTGTTGACTTACATCTTATTTGGGCCGGGTCCGACTTAGAGAAAATGCATACTAGACTATACTATTTGAGTAAAGGAATAGGTTTTAGACGCCGATTAACCAAAAAAATTGAGACAGTAGAAACACAGATAATACAAGGTGAGAGTTCTTAATGATAGTTTGTGACCATTGAAGA
>Ga0209635_10005267_pt1 | contig 10184 bp, 8 predicted proteins | sample DeeMarSWOR230_32_FD_187463 | JGI IMG/M metagenome (GOLD analysis project Ga0209635, IMG submission 187463) | Marine sediment microbial communities from White Oak River estuary, North Carolina - WOR-2-30_32 (SPAdes) (version 2) | ecosystem: Environmental > Aquatic > Marine > Intertidal zone >...
GTTTTAAAAAATTAGATGCAACCAAAAAAATTGATGAATTAGTAGATATCTGTTACAAAGACATTATTTCATAAGAGTGATTATACATGGACACAAATCATGAATTTAAACTGGTCATGTTTGATATGGATGGGACACTATTGGATGGAAGGTCCATAGTATTTTTTGCAAATAAAATAGGATTTAGAGAAGAGTTACGTCAAATATTACAAAGCCCAATGGAACCTTACAAAAAAAGCATTAAAATTGCGACATTTTTGAAAGGTTCTACTATTAGCGAGCTATTGGAAACTTTCAGAACAATTCCATTGCAACAAAACGCACATGAAATGGGCAAAAAACTGAAAGAAAAAAACATAGTTACAGCAATTGTTACAGACAGCTATCAATTCATAGTAGATGATTTAAAAAAACGATTAAATTTTGACTATGCTTTTGCCAATAATCTTATAACAGAAAAAAACATTGTAACTGGCGAACTAATACTGCATAATAACACTTTGAAGAGGTGCAACGACGGTCGTATCTATTCCATTTGTAAAGGCCACGCCTTAAAACAGCTTTGCAAGAAATTAGAAATAAAACCTGAAGATGCAATTGCAATCGGCGATGGGATTGTTGATATTAACATGTTATCAATAGCTGGGTTAGGAATTGCTTACAAGGCACTAGAAAAAGTACAGAAATGTGCTGACATTGTCACCAATGATCTGAGTGTTATTTTGAAGTACGTGTAGAGGTGCTTTCATGGACATTAAGCAGGAAGAAATTGCAACGCTACATGATCTAAATTTAGATAAAGATAAATTGATAAAAAACATAAGCGACGCTGCTATCGAAAGACCTGTTTCAGTTATAATGCCAATGCTTTATAGCGAAATAAAGGGCGATGCGTTGGGCAACATAGTAAAACAACTTAATAAGTGTACATATCTTAAGGAGGTTGTTATCCCTTTAGCTGCAAATACAGAAGAAGAATTTAGCCATGTCAAACGATTTTTTTCAAAATTAACGATTCCAAAACTTATTATGTGGTGCAATGGACCTAAAATTGAAAACTTATTGACTCAGTTAAAATCGGAGGGTTTGAATCTTACTAAATTTAGAGGAAAAGGACGTGATGTTTGGTTAGCTTTAGGGATTGCAAATTTGAGATCTTATGGTATCGCACTTCATGATGCAGATATTCAAGGATACACTGAGATGATTCCAACAAAATTATTATATCCTATACTTGAACCTGAACTTGATTTTAAGTTTAACAAGGGATACTATGCACGTGTAAACCTAAGAAGAACTATAATGTATGGCCGTGTATTTAGATTATTCCTTCATCCAATTCTAAAATCACTAATTGACGAAATCGGCTATGAACCAAATTTCGTTAGATTTCTCCGCTCATTACGCTACCCCATCTCCGGTGAATTTGCATTAACAAGCGATATTGCTCGTGACCTTGATATCCCTGGCGGTTGGGGCATTGAAGTTGGTGTTATGGCTGAAATTTATCGAAATGTAGCAGCTAAAAGAATCTGTCAAACAGATCTTGGCTTTTACGAGCACAAGCATCAGCCAATTGGGGATTCGGATAAAGGACTTGTTAAAATGGCGGGGGAGATATTTAGAACATTATTGCGAGTTTTAATTGAAGAAGATCATATCCAAGTATCTAGACCATTTTTAATGTCACTTCGTGTTCTCTATCTAAAAAATGCACAAGATTTCATTCGAAAATATCATGCTGATGCACACATCAACGGTATTCAATATGATAGGCATCTAGAAGAATCTATAGTAGAAAAATTCAGCCAGGAACTTATGATCGCTGGAAATAAGTATATGTTGAAACCTGTAGGTGCACGTATTCCTGACTGGCTTAGGACCATATCTGCCAGAAAAAAAATTAGAGAAGAACTTTTAGAAATTGTACTCGAAGAAAACGAGGTCTAATGATGAATCAAGATTGGAATAAGAATCTGCACTTAAATTCAGAAATAATCAAAAGATTTAAGGAATTAAAACCCATTGATATAGTTGTAGGTGTATTGTGTAAAAACGTCGAAACTACTGTATTAAATGTATTAAACGTTGTCAATGAAGGACTTTACAGATATTTTCCGGAGTACAGTAAAGCGATAGTTATATCTAGAGGTGTATCGATCGATAAGACCGCCGAAGCAATCGACCTTTTTCAACCGTACAACAGCGTCGAAAAAATTGTCACAGATGATTTAACTGACGGCGGCAAAGGCGCTGGAGTCATGACTATTCTAGAAATAGCATATCGAGCTGAAGCAAAATCAGTTGTTTTAATGGATGGTGATTTAATCAGCATCAAACCAGTTTGGGTACAGACTATCTCGAATCCAATAATCTATGGAAGAGCCGATCTTACAGTTCCCTATTATATAAGAGATAAAAATGACGGCGTTATCACAAACAACTTAGTCTATCCTTTTACAAGAGCTTTATACGGATTGGATATCAGACAACCTATAGCAGGTGAATTTGCATTGTCAAAAAACTTGGTCGAGGTCTTACGAAAGCACCCATTGTTTCCACCTGACTTTGGCGTTGACATCTTTATAGTAACAGTTGCAGCAGCAATGGGAATGAAAGTGAAAGAAAGCTTATATTCTTTAAAAATTCATGAATCTACCACTAGGTACTTAGAGCCTGAAAAATTTTTGATTCCAATGTTTCGTAAAGTTACCGGATGTATGTTTGAGCTTGCAAGTTATTACAAAGATAATTGGAAAAATCGACCACATGTTTCTCACAAGGGCTTTTATCGAGAATGTTTCAGTCAAAAACCTATACCTGTGAAAATAGATGTCGACAATTTAAAGAAATCTTTTAATGAAGAGTACAAAGAGAAAAGAGAAATTATCGGCAGGTTCCTCACTAATGGTATCATGTTAGATCTAGATAGAATTGTCAACAACCATGAATCATTTGATGCAGAGCTTTGGGCTGAAGTTGTTTACAATTACGCTGCAGCTTATAAAAACGCCAAAACAGAATCGAATAAATGTTCTATCTTGGATTCTTTGAAAACCTTGTGGATTGGTAGATTTGTTAGTTATGTAAATGAAACAAAAGATATGGACATAAATGAAGCAGAGACAGTTTTACAGAAACAGGCTGAAGTCTTTGAGGAAAAACTAGACTATTTAAAATCTATTTACAATTAACATTTTAATTTTTTCCAAATAATAAAATTCTATGCTTTTGGAAAATTATTTATATGGTAAACGCATATGTATAATGATAGCACGATTCATTTTGTCAAGGGATGGATTGGATGAACGGAGTGAAGAACAATCAAAAGAAAAAAACAATTCCTGATGACATTACCATTGTTTGGGTAAATATCGTTTAATCTTTCTGTTGTGCAAGAAATCGAGCTCTTTGTCCAACAATAAATAGCTTAGCAATAAAAGTAATCTCGTTTGCCTCTTCCTTACTTGATACTTGCCCAACAATCAACATTATTATCAATTGTTGTTTTATTTTTTGGTTATAAAGGATTTGTTGTACAAGTGGTACCCATATTCTATACACTTAGTACCCAAAAATTACATCCAAGCATCAAGCCCTGTTTGCTCTGTAACAGCGACATCAGATATTCCAAAAGCCCCTTGGACATAATTTTCGATCATCTTCTTATACCAACCTAGATCGATCTCACTCGTATTTTTTAGGCGATCAATAGGATACATATAATCAATAGGTTTTACGCCACTTTTTGAAGGTTTTGGAATTCCGGGAAGCGGTCTCTTTGTAACAACAAACTTCAATTTTATCCGAGTCTTTATTGGTTGTTCGATAAGTCTTTCCAGAGCTTCAGCACGTCTACCAAATGTTGAAATCGATCCATCCTGATTTGTCTTATATCGCTTTGCTGGTTGAACAGATTGAACCAAGGTTAAATCATCTAAATCAACCTGAGTTAAATCCAACTTTGACAAAATTTCCCTAGTTTTAGACTTAATACTGTTTTTTATCTTTTCTCTTGCGTCATCCTCGTCATCCCAACTTGGATTCTCCTTCAAAACATCTATCATAATCTTCTCAAGCACTTTTCTAGCAATATTTGCCTTATCAGAACCTTTAAAGTTATTACCCTTAGTCATCATCTCAATTTTTCCATCCTTGCTATCAAAGATAAGATAGTTCTTATGTTTAACAAAAATCATACCATCATGTTTTTCAGGTTCTAACTCAAAATCAGGGTAATTCAAATCCTTCTGCCATTTTATATTACATTGTTCTATAGTAGAAATGGCCACATTAGGTTTGGTAATCCACTTATCGGCTTCCTGATAAGGGGACAATCCTAGTGATTTCGAAAATTCAGGAAGGTTAAGTGCTGAACGAGAACAACCCAAGTAGATTCCATCTGTGTCCCCATAAACAATGCGAATTTCTCTGTTCTTGAGATACTTTATTGTATCGGAAAGAATCATCTGTCCTTTTGTTGTAATAGCTGCAGCCCCCCATAGATTAAATTGTCGTCCCGTTACAGTAGGCGCCGACAAAATACCATGCGTATTATGTAAGAGAATGCCGCCATTTGAATCTAAGAAATTCTCATTATTCTCTACGCTTATGTCGTATACATAATCAGAGCTTGGATCTATAAATTCAATTTTTTTTGGCGGAATCGCAAAACAGTCTCCCAAAGAATCCTTTTTACCTTCGAAATAACCGATCATCCTTGTGTTATATGTTTTCTCTCCCGGTCTAAAATATGTATTTGTCTTCATTCCAATTTGTTTTTGAAGTGTTATAATATCTTCATTTAAATATCGGCTGTTTGTGGTATACCTTCCAAGGGGTACTGAGGATGGCATTTCCATTTTATAATTGCCATCGCCTTCCATGTATGCCTTTAAAAAAGCGTTTTTAACAGAAAGAGGGGCTGAGAGAATTTGCGAAGGGATTTTTTTATTTTTGCTTTTGACTCCGCAATTCAAAATATCCCCGAATAGACGAGCAATAACTTTTGCATGAACTGTAGAGACGATTGTCCCAGTATCATTCATTCTATCTAAAGTATAAACCTTTACACCTAATATGTCTTCAGATATCTCTTTAATTCGATCATGCATTTCCTCTGAAGCACTAGAAAAAGTAATGTAAAATTGTGGATTTTCACCAACAAGTTTCTTGGAAATATGTCCTTCAGATACAAAATATCCCAATAATTCAGCTAACCTTTCATCGACTGGTATACTGCATGGAATTCTACTTGCTTTCCTTCCATTTGCTCCCACAGTTATATACTTTAAAAGTTCTTTTGGAATATCTAATTCCCTGATTTTATCTAAATGAATTTTTAAATAAGGGGTTGATGTATTGTCCTTCTTATTTAATGAAATTAATTCATCTTTAATGCCGTTGAAAAAATCAATATTGTGCCTATCTATGAATGCATAGAATCCATTCTTATTTATCTCTTTTATTAAATCAATAGTTTGTCTTTTTTCAATTGCAGGGATCTTTTCAGCATGTACAAGCAAAGTATCGTAGTTAATATTACCTGCAGAGATTTCTTCGATTTCTTTATCTCTTATTGTAAAAACACTATGGTTTGGAGTTACGACAGTATATCCACTTTTTGTTGTTATTTTGACTAACTTACCGCTCCATTTGTGTCGAACTGCTTTTCTAACTCTTTTGATCTCTACTTTCCCATTTTTGTTAACTGAAAATGCAGCCCAATTATCTTTAATATCTGCTATTTCAAAATATGTTCCGTTAATTCTTTCGGTTCGATATCCATATTCTTTGATTGCATTATCTACAAATTCACCGATTTTAATGTTAACTAAGTTACTTTCAGGATTTTGTAAAATAATTCGTTGTGAGTAATCTACACTTCCTGCATTTCTCGCTCCTTTCATACTTTGATACATCATCTTTAGTCTTTGCAATTCCGTTTTTTCACCCTTTACTTCTGCATCTTTAAGTTCCTGTTTTATTTTAGCGATTATATTCATAATTCCAGTCATAGCAAGATTTACTACGCCTGGTGATTTATCGATTTTTATACCTAACATAAATCCTTTATCTGCAAACGCATCTTCGCCAGTGATCTCTCTCCACTTTACATCTATATTCTCAAAGAATTGTTTTGGCAATTTCTTTAACCATATCCATGCATCAGGTTGCTCGTTTGAAGAAGCTAGTTTTACCGTATCTGCACCAATGTTCATGGCCTTGAGAATAGTTGGATACATAGCTCCGACGTCTGCAACAATTACATGATACCAAGGAATAAAATGGGAGTTTGTGTCTTTATCAGGCTTAATTGTCATGCCACCAGGCATATGATAATTCAGCGATTCTTCATCATCTTTAGCATTTTCATTGTAAATTACGTAGGGGTATTCAATCCATTCAGGCATTTCGGGACCGTATTTCAAAATTCGAATAAAATCCTTTGACAGCTGCTCTCTCTTCTTCTTGGCTGCTCGAACTATTTCTTCTTTAGTATTGCACCCTTTAAAATCTCTTAATAAAATTTGTGAAATTGATTTCACTCTACAAATTGGGGGCATGATTTTTTTTTGAATTCCACCTCTAATTAAGGACATATGGTCCCATATATTAACTGCACCAGATGGTAATAACATGTCAAAAGGCATACATGTTGTAAATGCAAGAGGCAAAGCTTGTTGAATGAGAAGTAAAGTTAATCCTATTTGTTCTTGAATGTCTTGTCTGTTATATTTCAACGTTCGAGCGTCTATCTTTATCTCAGACGGAGTTAGAAAAATACGATCTTTAATACCAATTCCTAAGAAAGGTGCCAAACCTTTCAGACTAAAATCGTCCAGAAATGAATAAAATTTCCGAGCTGCAAGATAAGTATCGAAAGTACAGGGATAGATTTGTACAACTTCTGAGCTGACACCAAAATGAAAAGATCTGTCCACTCTACAATACTTATTAACAAAATCCGAAAAAGTCTTTTTTTCATTGTTAGATAGTTTTTCGTTTTTATTTTTCAAAATCCAGTTTATCCTTCCGAATAACTGTGCATTATCAAAGCCAGCGATATTGTGTCCTGATATGATATCGTAACTTTCGGCAACTTTACAGAATTTATAGAAATTTTCTATTTCTTCATCAACGTTTCGAGAGATAAGTTGTTTAATCTCCATCCCTTCCCAGCTGGATGGCAAATCCAAGATTTCGAAACTAAATTCTTCATTTTCTATGTTTTTATAGGATTCAATTAGGATATCAAAGCCAGAATGACCTATGATATCTATTGGAAGATCTCTTTTCCCTTCTTCAAAATTTGTCATTTCAATGTCATAGATCAAAACCTTGAGTTTCTTTTGTCCACCATTTGCATCAAAAAGCCAGACTTTTCCTTCTGCTGCTAAATCAGTAAGCGCTCTTTGACGATAGGGGATATCATGTTCAGCTGTGTAGAGATTGTGTTCAAAAAAGAGGTAATGGCTTACATCTGGAACAACATATGATTCTTTAGTATACACCTTGAAAATCTGTCTATTTTTAGTAAAATCACAAAAACTTCTATAAGTATCAATTTCTCCAATCGATTTAATTTTTGATAATATTTGATGATCTGTCTTGTTTTTTTCCCACTGATCTATTAACTTGTTTCTAGCGATTTTTATATCTATGTTTTCTGATGTAAAAACAAGAAAGTAAGGGCTATGAAAATCAGAGATTGGTCTAGGTATTTTCCTATAGAAATAGAGTAACTCTGGTGAAATGCCTAGCAACATGTCATTCATAATTCAATGTCCCTCTATTTTGACCCCAATATAATGTATATAATTAAATATTTGAATTAACCTTATATTCAGTTACTGTATTTTACTTCTTTGATTTTTTATGACTACTCAAATAGTGTATTCAGAAGAATTTAGTAAGCATGACAACATCACCCATCCAGAAAACGCACAACGATTAATCGTAATGATGAATGAAATCAAAAAAGCACCTTTTTACAATAAATTTGATTTTGTAGAACCATATCTTCTGCAGGAGGAAACACTTATTTCTGTGCATTCGAGGGATATGGTTCAGCAAATTAAGAATATGAGTGATTTTGGAGAAACATGGATAGATCCAGATACATATGTTTGTAAATCAGACTATGAAACTGCTCGACTTGCTGCAGGCGGTCTTCTTCAAGTCAGTAAAAATGTGCTAAATGGAAACGTGGATAATGCTTTTGCACTAATAAGACCTCCAGGTCACCACGCAACTCGAAATAGATCTATGGGATTCTGTCTTTTTAACAACGCTGCAATTACAGCTAATGAAATTGCTAAACAAGGAAAACGAGTATTGATCTTTGATCACGATGTTCATCATGGGAATGGAACACAAGAAATTTTTTACGAAAGAAATGATGTAATGTATCAGTCCCTTCATTTGTTCCCTCACTATCCAGGAACCGGAAGCATTGATGAAATAGGTAACGGCTCTGGTCGAGGATATACAATTAACGCTCCTTTGGGCTATGGTGATGGCGATGAAGCTGTTTCTAAGTTATTAGAAGAAATATTTCTACCGATTGCAAGACAATTCAAACCTGGTTTTATAATATTTTCATCAGGTTACGATTCACATCATGCAGATATTCTAGGTGGGCTAAGATTTACATCTAATTTTTTTGGAGAGATGATATCCAGGTTTCAAAAAATTCAGCCTAAGATTGTTTGCACATTAGAAGGTGGATATAACCTTCAATGGATTGGAAAATGCCTTATTTCTCAGCTTGGGCAATTGGCATCTCATCCAATAAAACTGGATGATTCAGCTATAGGAAATCCAAATGTTAAACCTGTCATTGAAAAAATCAAGAGCGAACTAGAGCCGTATTGGAAATTATAATTCTAATCAAAAATCATTCCCATTCCAGAAGCAGCAGAATCCTCTTGCTCCCGAATCTTCTCATTGATTTCTTTTGCCTTTTTTATTGCTAGTTTTTTGAAGTGCAACTCTTTCGCTAACTCTTCTGCTCTCTTTAATCCTTTGTCACTCCCTTCTATCTTTACATAGGAAACGTCTCCTTTTACTTCGAGAGAGCTCGAATCTCTGGTTAAAATACTTTGCCTACTTACAAGGTCATCTTTTACTAATTTGTTAATCTTACCAACGTCTTCGGATTTCACTTCAAAGATAACATATGCCAATTTTGATCACCTTTCTTTGCGATGTAATGAAAAACTATATTTAAAATTAATCTCGCTTTACAATATTTCCATTTTCGTCAATTTCCTTATTTTTGATCCTTGTAGAACTAATGGGCAAGTTATCTTCAGCCAAGACAAAAGGGATTTCTACTACTTTTAATGGCTTTTTCCCTATCTCTTTGCGTTTTTTATTTATCTCCAAAGCTGTAATTTTAGTTTCTGGTGAGACTACGATTGCATCAAAATTTCCATTTATCGATGGTCCGTACTGATCATGTATCTGCTTAATTGTTACATTTTTAGACAATTCTTTAGAAAGAAACTGGTCTACAGCTCTTTTTCTCTCTTCAAATGGTTTTACATCTTTCTTACCTCTGAGCATTTCTTCAGATGTTATTCCAATAAAAACTGAGCCACTGATACCTGCCAATTTCAATGCTTTCTTAATTAAAACTTTATGCCCTCTATGGAACGTATCAAAGGTCCCCCCGATACATACATTCATAGTTTGTTTGTATTAAATTTGACTATAAAAGTTATCTGATTTACATATTAAATGACATTTTAAACAATAAAGCTTGGAAAACTATAAATTCTATAAATGATTTATGATTATGACGGAGTTGGAGTGGATGGGAAAAACAAAAACTTCTGTAACAGGAGTAGTGATTATCTTTTTAATTGTAAGCAGTTGCCTTTTAATTATCATTACAAGACAAAGTGAAGCAGAAGGTAACGACATATACGTCGATGTTGACTATCTTTGGCCCGATGGTGATGGAAGTGCCAATCGTCCTTATCGTAGTATACAATATGCAATTGATGTTGCTGAGGAAGGCGACTCCATTTATGTTTTCGAAGGCACATATAATGAGAGTTTAAAAGTGAATAAGAGAGTTGCTATCAAAGGTTTGGATAGGGATAATGTAACCATAGAAAAACAAGGTAAGAGTGCTGATTATCTAATAGATATTACTGCAAATTATGTCACAATAG
>Ga0209635_10005269_pt1 | contig 10183 bp, 10 predicted proteins | sample DeeMarSWOR230_32_FD_187463 | JGI IMG/M metagenome (GOLD analysis project Ga0209635, IMG submission 187463) | Marine sediment microbial communities from White Oak River estuary, North Carolina - WOR-2-30_32 (SPAdes) (version 2) | ecosystem: Environmental > Aquatic > Marine > Intertidal zone >...
CAAACACACGGCGCCTCAGTCCAACTGCCAAAAACAGGCTGCCATTTGACAAAGCTCAGGTAAATGACGATTATGAAGGGAATGATTAGCAAGAACCAGAGGAGCAATTGCAGAGGAGCGACCAAGCTGAGCTTGAACACCGACTCTCGATTGAGATGCCGGCCCAATGTAAATAAGAGACCCTGCTTCGTTTTAGCTTCGCTTATCGCTTCCATCAGATCAAAAGTCCGCTGGGGCAGAGCCCGACTCTGCCCCAGCTACTGACGCTTTTCACTATGCTTATAAGCCAGCCATCACCGGTGAGACCTTGCCCAGATCTACCCAGAGTTCCCTGATATGACGGGGGTATCCCTTGATCTCCGATTGCCAGGCTTTGAGTTGTTCCTTCCGTCCGAGGCGATTGGTTATCTCCTGCCACTTTGCCGCGGTTTTCTCAAGAGCTGCCTTCGCACTAATCTGACCCGTGACAGCGCTCTGTAGGTTGAGGTTAAGCACATCAAGGTACTCGTTGGATCCGCGTAAGGAGATGTCGGGGAAGGATTGCTCGGTATTCTTCCTCAAGACGGGCCCAAGTTCCGGCCCGTACGTCTGCATCAACTTACGGTTCTCGAAGTGGTTTTGCCGGAAGGGGTCGAGCGTTCCTTTTGTTGTGATGACCTCTGTGCTGACCGACGGGCTATTCAACCATTGGGCGATGAGGTAGCCCACCTCAGGTGACTTCCCGTACCGAGATACCGTGAGGCTCCATCCCACCACGTGGGGAGTTGCTCGGATGAGTTTACCCTTAAGACGACTGCCTGGGAACTTCGCAAACCCTACCTTCCCTGCGATCTTGGAGACTTCAGGATCTTCAGCGAATTGACCGAGAGAGGGCCAGGCGACGGCCATGAAAATCTGTCCCGCTGGGAATCGGTCGTAGGAAACCGACCAGTCTCCGGTGTAAGCTTCAGCGAACATGTGCTTTTGGGTGACATCGATGTGCTCCTGCAAAGCTTTCACTCCCCCGGAGGTGTTGATCATTGGATTCATTGTCTTGGGGTCAAAATAGATCCCTCCCTTGGAAACGAACCGAGGAGCCCACGAGGTATAGGTAAAGAATCGAGTCGAATAGAGATGTGCGCCTCGGATCCCCTTTGCTGGGCGGTCGAAGAACTCTGCCAACTGATCGAACTCCTTCCACGTCTCCGGCAAGGTTAGTAAACGGCCGTACTTCGCCTTGAAGTTGCCTCGCTCCGTGGGATCATTGAACAAATCCTTTCGGTAGAAGAGCACAAAGGCATCGTTATCCATCCCGAGGGCATAGAACTTTCCCTTATATCGGGTGGTGAATCTGTCTAAAGGCGCGACAAAAGCGTTGGGTCCTTGGTCAACCTCTGGACTGTATTTCGCGACCCACTCATCGAGTGGAACAATGAGCCCTGCCTCGGCAAAGTCACCCGTCCAGTTGCTGAATCCCAAGAAAAGGTCGAATTGTCCGGATTTTACCACCGCTTCGTTCATTGCCTTCGTGTGGATATCTGGTTCAAAACCAATGACCACCACTTCGGCATTTAGCCCAGTTAGTCTGTTCAACTTCTCCACTACAGGAGCCAATTGCCCGCGCTGTCCGGAGTGGATCATGATCTTGAAATTCTCGCCTCGCTTGACCTTCCCCGCATCCATCAATGCCTTGATCCCATTCAGGGCACGCTCGGCAGCTGTCGCTCCCCATGTGGCTTGCCCCGACAACCCCGTCTGCGGACCGATAATGCTGAAGAGGAACACCACAGCAATGAAAGTCATCGCCATCCTCAAGAGCTTCATTCCTCGCATTTTCCCCCTCCTCCTTACTAAAGGATCGTCAAGGATTCGATTGTTGGTAGAATCTAACTTAGATCACCTCCTTTTGGTCCTCACGGTGTAGTTTCTGCCCTATTTACAACCATTCGACCTCCCCTAATGGTTCGTAAGTAAGGCGAATGTAGCATGAAACAGAGATGAGGGTCAAGCGAAAAACATTAACAATATAAATAGGTAGGGACATACTTCCCTCTTAGAGGTAACAGAAGAGATCAAGGAAATAGAGGTTGGGGCCGGTAGTTAGTGAATCAGCGTCTGAGCCATTTTCAAGACGGTTGTGGGTTTATGTTAAGAGCTCAGACAGTGGCTTTGACGCCATAGGTGAGGATAAAACCGACCATCCTACAAAGCAAGAACGTGAGATGTGGAATTTTTGTCTATTCCGAGTCACAGCGTGACTCAATGTACGCTTGACAAACAAAAGAATCAAAACTATAAAAGGTTAGGCAGCAGGAACGGAGACCAAAAACAATGTTTCCCGACAACACTTTCTCAGCGAATCATGTGATAAAGGAGAAACCCCAATGAAGGAATCAGATTTTTCTTGGGCCAGGCCGAAGGATAAGAAAAAATACACAACTCGTCCTTATGAAGAAGTACCTATTACAGAACTGTCTCCTGGGGCTCTAAGCCATTTAGTTTGGGGTGAGAACATCATGGTTAGCTTTCTTACCATGAAAGCAGGAAGCATCTTTCCGCTTCACTCTCATCCTCAAGAACAAATTATGATTGTGGTAGATGGCTATTGTGATGAGGTTATAGAAGACAAGATCTACCGGGTACAAAAAGGAGATCTGATCCACCTCCCTGCTAACATAATGCACGGAGCTTTCATACGAGAAGCAGACTGTAAAGTTATCGATATCTTCAGCCCTGTACGGGAAGATTATAGGCAAAGGTACTGGAAGCAAAAGAATTCTCGATGAAAAAGCTTTCCGTCAAGCCTGCAAAGGAATGTGAACTGCGGGAGCAACTTCACATACTGGGACGAGGGGTGACCTGGTAGCAACCTCCAATAGCTTTCAGTCTATATTGAAAACAGAGAAACCGGAACCGCCAACGCAGTATCTATTTGCGTCTATTATTCGCTTGTTTAGTAAACGTATTCGGTTTTGATGGAAAATTCAAAGATCAAGGGGCTGTTGCTTAAACCTCCTGGAGCGAATATTAAAGAATTTTTGCTAACCATTCTTAGTGAAGCGAAACGGCCGCAAACCCAATGTCTGAGTCCGCAGGGCGAGTTTTGGGTTTGCAGTGAAGCGAACTCTAGAATGGTCCAAAATTCTTTTCAGGGAGCGAAAGGGAATTTGGGCAACAGACCGCAGAGCTTTGAAGCGAAGGGACAGGGGAGCCCTCCGCAGAAATATTTGCTAAAAAAGCCAGGAAACTCCAGGAGAATTTTGGATTGACAAATGAATATTGCTGAATTACCAATGCTCTGGTTGGGATTCTCTCAATAATTCTCATAGAGCGAATTTATCGTAGATCTCCATGATACGAGCACAGTGTGCATTTTGGATGGAAATGTCTACCACCAGTTACCCTCTTCAAAACTCCACCTACTCCCAGAAGAAGAGGAGAGCATTTCGTTCTGATGATGTGATAAAGGAGGACCGATATTTACGCCTTTAAAACATCCGGTATCCGTCGAATGCCTCTCATCGAGCGCGATGTTGAAGGAGCTACCGCTTATCTGACCCTCTGTTCGGGTAAAACCGCTAAGGAAACGTTGAACTAATATATCCCTACATATTTATCTTAACAGGCTTGTGTTCCTCAAGAGATCTTTTGGCTGCCATCGCGATGAGAACAGAGATTCTGCCATCTTTTCCTACTACTGGAGGTGTTTTATCGTTCTTTACTGCATCGATAAACTCCCGCATCTCCTGGATATAGGATTCTCTATATCTCTCAAGAAAGAAATAAAGTGGTTTCTCCGTGTGGATTCCCTGATTATCACTGATAGCAACCTGATCAGGGGTCTTATTGAAAGCAGTGGCACATCCCTCAGATCCAAGTATCTCCACTCTCTGGTCATACCCATAAATAGCCTTCCTGCTATTATCGATGCTCCCAATAGCACCATTTCTGAACTTTAGAGTAATCATGGCGGTATCGATATCTCCGAAGTCTCCAATTTTTGTATCCACAAGCACATCGCCAGTTGCAAAGATCTCGGTAATCTCATCAAGAAGAAGATAGCGAGCCATATCAAAATCATGAATTGTCATATCAAGAAAAATCCCCCCAGAGGATTTAATATACTCATAGGGAGGGGGAACAGGATCCCTGCTCGTTATCCTTAAGAGATATGGCTTGCCTATCTTTCCTGAGCTAACGAGCTCTCTAATCTTTTTGAAATTTGGATCAAATCTCCGATTGAAGCCTATCTGAAGCTTAATCCCAGCATTATTCACTGCCTGAAGGGCTTCATCAATCTGTGAAAGATCCAGCGCTATTGGTTTTTCGCAGAATATATGTTTTCCATTCTCCGCAGCCCCCTTAATTATCTCGGCATGGGTATCGGTGGAAGAGGATATGACAACTGCGTCAATGTCCTGTCTTTCCAAAATTTTCCTGTAATCCTCATAAACATTATCTACTTTGAACTCCTTTGCGCAGTCTTTCGCTGCATTAAGATTAATATCTGAGATACACAATAGATCTGCCTGGGGCAGTCTGAAAGATAAGCTCTCAGCATGAATGCAGCCAATCCTACCTGTTCCGATAAGACCAATCCTAACTTTATCATTTTCAGAACTTCCCATTTTGTTCTCCTTATGATCTTGGTGGCATAAAGATTACATACATTTTCAAAAACCATATTAGGAGGAAGAAAACCAACTGTCAACCTAACAAATTACTGGAATTTCCGGACTTTTAGGGGATTCCCTTGTCCCTGAGCGTAATCTGCTGGAGAAGGGTCATTTCGGAACAGGTCGTTGCCCTGGTTCCCTGGAGCGAACATTAAAGAATTTTGGCTAACCATTCTCAGTGAAGCGAACTCTAGAATTTTCCAAAATTCTTTCCAGTGAGCAAAAGGGAATTTGGGCAACAGACCGCAGAGCTTTGAAGCGAAGGGACAATGGAGTCCCCAACCGAAATTCAAAATTATATTAAACTAAAGAGTTAAAAAAAATTTCCTGTGTAACTCAGGAAACTCCCGGACGAATTATTAATAGCACGCTATATTTTTAACAACGCTTCTCAGGCCGGTTACTCCTGATTCCAGAATTTTCTCCCTTGAAAATTACGGTTTTCGTTCCTACAATACTGGTGCTCAAGCTAAAAATTGTTTCCGGAAACGCTTACCGTAAATCGGCGAGAAACGTGGCGTAAAAATTTTTCCAATAAAAGGAGGAACATATGAAGCCGTGTATGAATCAATATTCCATCATGCAGTGCGATATTGAGGAATTCATCGAGGTTTGCGCTCAAGTGGGGTTCAGGGATTTGGAGTTAAGAGATTCAAAGGTGGAAGCGTATCTCATGGATCATTCGTGCAAGGAACTGAGGGCTTTGCTCCAAAAACATGGAATCCACGTGGCCACCTTGAATTCCTTGGAGTACTTTTCTCTGGTCCCCGAGGAAAATTTCGATTTCATGTTGAAAAAAGCTGAGTACATGATGACCCTCTGCCAATTGATCGACTGTGATACCCTCGTTTCGGTCCCAAGCAAAAACCCCAATCACCTACCGCTATCAGAGATCAAGCCGAGAACCGTGGAGAGATTGCAAAGGCTGGCTGATTTGGGGAGGAGCTATGGGGTAAAGGTTCTTTTTGAGCCCATAGGTTTTGATTTCTTTTCTATAAGGAAGCATCTTGACGGTCTCGACATTGTCAAGGAAATCAAGAATCAGGAGGTCGGTCTGCTCATCGACACCTTCCACTTTTATGTCGGTGAAAACACCCTCGACGATTTGAAAGAAATCCCCCCCGAAAGGATTTCCCTTGTCCATTTTCACGATGCAGCAGATCGCCCAAGGAATGAGCTCCGCGATGAGGACCGGCTTTATCCAGGAGAGGGCATTATCGATTTGGGTGGATTCTGCGGGGTCCTGAAGACTAAGGGCTATGAGGGCCCCCTTTCTGTGGAATTGATCAACCCAAACCTATGGGAAACGAACTCTCCAAAAGAGATGGCAAGCAAAGCCTGGGATAGCCTGAAACCCTATCTCTAATGAAAAATGACAAAGCTCAAAGTTCAAAAAGTTCGGGTTTTATTTGGCATTTGGATCTTGACATCTGGAATCTCTATCTCGGCAGTTTAAAGGAATTTGTGCAACGGGCCATGAAAAGTAAACCAAAACGTGGGCTGTGGTTTCTCCTGTTCACGTGTGTCGTCAAGTGCAGAACTTTGCTCTGGGACAATCCCTTTGGGAAGGAGCAGCAGATTGAGGAGGGAGGAGGGCTAGACGAATGAAAATATCGCTAACAGCGACTCAGAGCGAGGCTCCGGGGGGCGCCATTATCATGCGAGGATCGCCAAGCGATGTCTTCGCCCTGGCTTCTCAACTCGGCTACGACGGGGTGGAACTGCACATCCGCCATCCCAGGCAGATCAACCGGGATGAAGTGAAGAAGCTTGCCGACACATACGGCCTCGGAATTTCCACCCTTGGTACTGGAATGGCCGCAACGCAAGAAGGCCTGACGTTTTCCGATCCAGACCCCGATATCCGGCGCCAAGCGGTGATGCGCATAAAGGAGCACATCGCTCTGGCCGCGCACCTAAATTCCGCCGTGACGATCGGCTCCATCAACGGTCGCCTCGGGAATGACCCTCAGAAACGCCCAATTCATCGTGAAGCAGCGTTCGATTGTCTGAAAGAGTGCTCGAAGGCCGCGGCTGAAGCAGGCGTGACAATCCTACTGGAACCGCTCAACCGTTACGAGTGCGACTACCTAAACACGCTGGAAGAAGGGGTGAGGGTTATCAGGCAGGTCGAAACACCCAGCCTCAAGCTGTTGGCCGACACCTTCCACATGAACATCGAAGAAGCGGACATCACGGCCAGCCTTCGGACAGCGGGGCCCGAGCTCGGGCATGTCCATCTAGCCGATAGCAACCGATGGGCACCGGGCTATGGACACCTCGATGTAGCGGGTGTATTGCGGGTTTTGCAGGACATGGGGTATCAAGGATATCTCTCCTTCGAGGTATTACCCCTGCCCACCTTTCGTCAAGCAGCCGAGGATGCCATCCGTACGGTGAGAGAGATCCTGTCAAAACTCTGATGAGACCGATCGAGCCCAACAGTCAGACCAATCTACCCTATTCTAACCATCACCTTGCCGTCCTCACGGCTACTGGATTTTACAATGGCATCGACAGCATGATCAAGGTCGTATCGAGAAGTAATGATTTTGGATGGATCGATTGCTCCCGATGCAATGAGGCGAATAACATTGGGGAAATTGCCGTAACCGGAGTGACCTTGGGCGCCGAAAATCCTCCCCTTCTTCACCTGGAACGTTTCAAGGTACATCGGAACCCTTTCCGCTGCCCGGCCAATCTGGGTGATCCATCCGCCTATGGCCATCGATTGCTCCATCTCTGGCACCGTCTTGGCAGGTGCTCCGGCAGCCTCCACATGAACCTCTGCCCCGGCACCCTCCGTTAGGTCCAAGACGACCTCGTGGGGTGTTACCGTGGCCGGGTCGCATACGGTATCAGCGCCGACTTTCTCTGCCAGCGCACGCCTTCCCTCAGAGATCTCGAAAGCGATGACCTTTGCCGCTCCCGCTGCTTTGAGAAGAGCGATGGCCGCGAGACCAATAGGGCCGGCACCGTACACCGTGGCATACCCTCCAGGTTTAAATCCACCAGCGCATTCGAAGATGCTGTTGTACGCTACACAGTGGGGCTCGACGGTAGCGCCCACCTCGAAGGCTTTCTCCTTGTCCCCGCCGTAACGATCCGCGATGAAATCGATGGACCAGCAGTACTTTCCATTTACCGCGATGTATTCCGCTAGAGCGCCATGTATCGTGAAGCCTATCTCTTCCAAGTTCTCACACTGGTTGGGGAAACAGTTCCGGCAGGGCGTACAATGGCCGCACCAGTTCATCTCCTCCACCGTGACCATATCGCCCACCCCCACGTTCTCCACGTTCTTCCCCACTTCGATAACCTCCCCTGAGAATTCATGACCCAATGCAGTCGGGAACTTGGTGAGACCTGGGTAAAGGATGTAGTCATCGGGATCCGTTTCATAGAAGTGCATGTCGGAACCGCAGATGCCGCAGGCCCTCACCTTGATAAGAACCTCATCTGGACCAATTTCGGGGGTGTCGATCTGTTTGATCTCCAGTTTTGGATGCCTCCAGATACTATTCCCGTTGATGGCCTTCCCGGTCCTCTTCTCGAACTCGCTGACTACATAACCAGGCTTCGGATCCCACTGAGCATCCAAGACTAACGCCTTCATGACAAACCTCCTTTCTCTTCCAAAAGTCGGATTTCACGGTATTCTATTCCGTAGGCAAATAATTTTCAACATTATAACGATTTTTCTTTGAAATAAGTTGGTTCCGGACAGAATCAGTTGGGCGCAATGATCTTGTGTGAAGATATTTGGGAAACCGACAGCAAAAAAGGTGGCCCGACTTGTTGACTCTTTTAACATTGACATTCATTTGTGCAATCTGCTATAAAGACGGTACTTTTCACTCCATGGAAAATAGCGCTCACCGTGTGTTATATTTGCAATGTTAGAGTAATCTCGGTTACGCACCAAAATCGTTTTTCCTCAAATGCGAAGGAGAAAAACACAAAGGTGAGAACTGTAACATGAGGGGAGATAAGCAAGAAAAACCAATCGTAAAGGAGGACAAAAATGTCAAATAACAGTATCTGGATAACTACCGATAATCCCGCCATCTTGTTCGAGGATACGGAGGTTGGCAGGTTAAAAAACGAACTGTGGAATGCCTCAGAGGGAGAAATTGATGCTATCCTGAAGGATTATGAGATCCCCTCACCACCGGAATTAGGCAAGCCGGGCAGCTATATTCAAACCACACCTCGTCAAAAGCTTGTCGAGAATCGTCGGAAAAACGATGTAGTACTCATCCCAGTGGGATGCACGGAAAATCATGGCATGCATACTGTGTCTGGGCTGGATAATTTCATGGTTACCCAGATCGTCGAGGGGGTAAGGAGGTACACGGAAAAACAGGGAAGACCCGTAAATCTCGTCCATAATCCCTTGAGCTATGGGGCGCATCCCTATCACCATATAGGGATGCCCGGAACGATAAACATCCCTCAAGATGTGGTTAAGGAGATGCTTGTTTATGTTATGCTCGGGCTCTGGAACGACGGTTTCCGGAAGCAGATCATCGTCAACAATCACGGCCAGCTCTGGGCCATGGAGACGGCCCTGCACGAATTCATGTATCGATACCAGCTCCCGGGTGTCTTCCAGGTTCTTGACTGGCACAGGGCAGTCAGGGAGTTTTTCTACCCCAAGGCCAAGGAAGATTCCCTTGAAACGCCTTTCATCCATGCCGATGAGGCCGAAACGTCGGTTGCTCTCCTCATGTTCCCCGAGGGGATGGTCGAGATGGCAATGGCCCAGGAAACCGAACCAAAGGGTTTCCTGCCCACCGGTCACTTCGACAACGCGGTGGACACCTTCAATCGCCCCCATCGCTGGTCAGAAGGGGAAGGTCATGCTCCTATTGAGATCGCGGCCACCCCTGAAGGCGTCGTGGGATTCCCAACCAAGGCGAGTGCCCAGAAAGCAAAAAGACCTATCGCGGCAATTCTGAAATACCTCACTTTGGTGGTTGATCAGATTCTGGAAGCATTTCCACCAGGAGAGGTCCCGCCGGTGGAAAAGGTGACACTACGGAAGGCTTCAGAAATGGAGCCTTATCTAAAAGAACCACTGAGCAGTGGTTGGAAATCGGTATATTCCCTCCCCAAAATTGGGTTTTAGGAAAAATTCCTTTCGAGAGTCCGACGAACCGGATGAAAGGAGGAGTCAAAGGCCGGGGCAGACGGTACAGGAATTCCCTTTAGTTGGTCAAAAGTAAAAACGACCAGTTAACTATCTTGCCGGATATCCGATGAGGTATTGATTTCATTGGTGCCCGAGGCCGGGATCGAACCGGCACGGTGGAAACCACCGAGGGATTTTAAGTCCTAAACCATCAATTGGCGATTTCCCACCATTTTCAAGCCCTTACGTATCAACCACTTCCTGGGACCATGTTGGAATATGTTGGGTTTTGTTGGGTTATTTTCGGTTGTGATGGTTACAGTTTAGTTACAGTTTTTGTGACGATCTGGCCTGAGCCCTCCAACCATCTGGGCGGGGGAGAAAAGATGGTTGG
>Ga0209635_10005270_pt1 | contig 10182 bp, 10 predicted proteins | sample DeeMarSWOR230_32_FD_187463 | JGI IMG/M metagenome (GOLD analysis project Ga0209635, IMG submission 187463) | Marine sediment microbial communities from White Oak River estuary, North Carolina - WOR-2-30_32 (SPAdes) (version 2) | ecosystem: Environmental > Aquatic > Marine > Intertidal zone >...
CCCGCGGCCTACTTACTGGGGCTATTAGCAGGCAAGAAGGCCAAGGCGGCTGGCGTGGAGCACGCCATCCTAGATATGGGCCTTAGGAGGGCCACGACAGGAAACAAGGTTTTCGCCGTGGTGAAGGGCGTGTTAGACGCTGGACTTGACGTTCCATGCGACAGCGACATTATTCCACCACCTGAGAGGATAAACGGTAGCGTAATCGCTGAATATGCAGAACAGATGGAAGACCCCCTCGAGTACGAGACAAGGTTCTCGGTCTATCTCCGTCGCGGACTGAGACCGGAGGCCATACCGGGCCACTTCGAGGAGGTCAAAGCACGCATAGAGGAGAACAAAATTGAGTAGAAGACGAGAGAACCCACTAGATAACTGGGTTCCAAAGACACAGCTCGGTAAACAGGTGTACGAGGGGCAGGTCTCCTCGATATACGAGATCTTCGAGGAAGGCTTCAAGATAAAGGAAGTCGAGATAGTAGATGTCCTCGTGCCGGGACTCAAGGACGAGGTGATCAACATCAACCTTGTCCAGAAGCAGACAGACGCGGGCGAGTCTAGCAGGTTCACTGCTCTAGTGGCCGTTGGAAACGAGAACGGGCTCATCGGCATAGGGCTGGGTAAAGCCAAGAGAGTGAGGAACGCCATCGAGAAAGGCATCAGGCTGGCGAAGCTTAACCTGCACCCAGTCCGGATGGGCTGCGGCAGCTGGGAGTGCGACTGCGGCGAGGGACACACTCTGCCCTTCAAGGTGCAGGGAAAGGCGGGGAGCGTCGTGGTCACGCTACTCCCGGGGCCCCAGGGGCTTGGTCTCGTAGCCGGTGACACTGCAAAGGTCGTGCTGAAGATGTCCGGCATCAAGGACTGCTGGAGCAAGAGCATCGGCAAGACCACAACCACCAACAGTTTTGCGTTCGCCACCTTTGAGGCGCTGAAGCAGACCATGAGCATAATGACTCCCCGGGACTGGGCGTGATAGGGATGGAGAAGAGAAGCCTGCTAGCCATCAGGATAAGAGGCACCATCAACGTCTCCCAGCGGGTTGAGGACACGCTCAGGATGCTCAGGATCGACCGAAACAACTACGCCACACTGTTAGACGATAGGTCAGACTACGCTGGAATGCTTCAAAGGGCTAAGGACTGGATCACATGGGGCGAGCCGGATCAAGAAACGATAAAGATCATTCTCGAGAAACGCGGCGAAGCCCCGGGGGGCGTCAAACTCAGCGAAGAGTATCTAAAAGAGCTGGGCTTTGAGGGATTCAGCCAGCTGGCTGAGAAGCTGCACAGCTGCGAGCTGGACATCAACAAGCTTAATGGCGTCAAGCCTTTCTTCAGGCTCCACCCCCCAAAGAAGGGGTTCAAGAGGAGTGTTAAACGTCCCTACGGTAACAAGGGTGAGCTCGGGTACAGAGGAGGAGCAATAAACGAGCTTGCGAGGAGGATGTGCTAGACATGCCCCATAAACTACGCAAGGTGAGAAAGCAGAGAGGCTCAAGGTACATGGGCTGGGGACAGGTGGGCCAGCACAGGAAAGCTGGAAGCCGTGGCGGCAAAGGCAAGGCTGGTGGAAGAAAACACTTCTGGATTAGGACAGTGAAATACGAAAAGGAAAGGTATAAAAAGACGGGGTTCCTGCCACCATCAGCCAAGAAGCCTAAATTGACGACGATCAACGTCGGTGAGCTTGAAGATCTTGCGTTGAAGGTCATCGGAGACTATGGGGTTAAGGGCGGAAACGAGCTCGACTTGGAGTCACTCGGCATCGTTAAGCTCCTCGGGAGAGGCAGCGTCGGCGTCCCCCTCAACGTCAAGGTCGCGTACGCGACCATGAGCGCCCAAGAGAAGATTGAAGAAGCAGGCGGCTCTATCATAGAGCCGTAGAGGGACGATAAACTTGCGGTTCCTAGATCTGTTCAAGCCGATATCGCCGTTTATACCTGAGGTCAAGCCTCCTCAGAGGAAGGTTGCCTTCAACACCCGGCTGATGTGGACGCTGGCCGCCCTAGTCATATATCTGGTTATGTCGGAGACGCCACTGTACGGGATTGAGGCTCAGGGTGCATCTGATCCCTATGCTATGCTGAGGATTATTTTCGCGTCTAACCGTGGCACGTTGATGGAGCTTGGGATAGGCCCGATAGTCACCGCTGGGCTTATCATTCAGCTTCTCGCTGGCTCTGATATTATCTCCTTCGACAGATCCGATCCGGAGGACAGGGGTCTGTTCACTACCGCGAGCAAGTTCTTCTCGTTCATCATGGTCATAGTTCAGGCCAGCCTCTACATCATAGGCGGCGTGTATGGGAGCATCAACAGGACACAGTCGATCCTCATATTCGCTCAGCTTCTGGCCGCCGGTTTAATATTGATGATGCTCGACGAGCTGGTTCAGAAGGGCTGGGGCATAGGTAGTGGCATCAGCCTGTTCATCGTGGCGGGCATCACCCAGAACATATGGTGGATGAGCTTCAGCATAGCTCCTTCGCCCTATGATGTCTTGGGTAGGGCCTACGGCGCCATCATCGCGTTTGTGCAGAGTATAATGCGGGGGCTGCCGATACAGGACTGGTTATACAGGGCTAACTCGCCTGACATGATTGGCTTTTTGACGACCCTCTTGGTCTTCGCGTTCGTGGTCTACATCGAGGGCATGAGGGTGGAGATACCCATCAGCCACAGCAGCTACAGGGGTTACAGGAGCAGAATGCCGATCAAGCTGCTCTACGTCAGCAACATACCTGTGATTCTTGCGTACGCCATGTTCGCCAACTTCCAGCTCATCGGCCAGTTCACGTGGAACAGGTGGAACTCGGACAACGGCAACTTCTTCTTCAACATGCTGGGCATGTACAACCAGACGCAGAGCGGTGGTGTCAATCCTATTGGCGGGCTTGCCTACTATACTTCGTCGCCTGGAAGCTTAGGCGGGGTGATGGCTGACCCCTTGAGGGCGTTTATCTACCTCCTCATAGTCGTCGGTTTCTGTGTGCTGTTCAGCATTACTTGGCTGGAGATCGGTGGCTTGGGCGCCGACCAGATGGCGGAGCAGCTTCTGCAATCGGGGATGCAGGTCGCAGGGTTCAGGCGCAGCAAGAGACCTCTGGAGCGGTTGCTTAACAGGTACATCCCTACCATCACGGTGATTGGCGGAATCATTGTGGGCTGTCTAGCTGCTTTCAGCGAGTTCTTCGGAGTGTTCGGATCGGGCATGGGCGCGTTGCTGGCCGTCAGCATATTGTACCAGTATTACCAGACCATGGTGCAGGAGCAGGTCGAGGACCTTTACCCGTTCCTGCGGGGCGCCTTCGGCTAGCCCCCTTTTTTTGTGTGACCTGTGGCAGGTCATATCGGAAATTTTTTTCCGATCTCTTTTTCACTCCGCTGTGACGTATTACGTTATCATGGCGACCGAGAGGCTATACGACGCCGACCATTATTTGAGGGCTTTCAAGGCGAGGGTGCTGGGGTTCAGAGCTGGAGGCGTGTTTCTGGACAGGACGGCTTTCTACGCGGAGGCGGGCGGCCAAGCCGGGGACACTGGTGCGCTGGGGGGTGGGCGGGTCGTCGACACTAGGATCGGCGAGGACGGCGTCATTGTCCATGTCATGGAGGAGCCGCCGGGCTTCAAAGTAGGGGACATGGTCGAGGGGGTGATCGACTGGGAGCGGCGCTACAGGATCATGCGGCTCCACACGGCTTCCCACATCATGGAGTACTTCCTCTGGAGGCGTTTCGGTTACATGAGGCGCACAGGCTCCTTCGTCGATGACAAGAAGGACAGGGCCGACTACGTCCACGAGGATAGGCTGGACCCGGAGACTTTGAGGAGGGTGGAGTCGGACACTAACAGGTTCCTCGCGGAGTGTCACTCGGTAAGGATAGAGGTCGACGACGGGGGTGTACGTCGCTGGAGCTGCGGGCCGGTGGAGATGCTTTGCGCTGGCACCCACGTGAGGAACACTGAGGAGATAGGGGTTGTCAAGCTGAAGCGTCGGAACCCGGGCCGCGGCGAGGAGAGAGTGGAGACCAGCTTGGCGGAGTAGCAATATTTTCATATACCGTGCATTCTTTATCAGCCCCATGTTCCAGCCGCCACGCGGAACCAGAGATTACCTCCCCGAGGACCAGTTGAATAAGAACTGGGTAGTGGACACTGTACGGGAGGTCTACGAGTCCTACGGCTTCGAGCCGCTGGATACGCCGGCCTTCGAGTACCTGGAGATGCTACGGATAAAGAGCGGGGAGGACATACTAAACCAGGTGTACGCCTTCAAGGACAAATCAGACAGGGAGCTGGCTCTGCGATTCGAGCACACGGCAAGCACCGTCCGCGTGGTGGCTTCGCATCGTGAGCTTCAGAAGCCTTTCAGACGCTACATCATAGGCCCTACCTGGAGATACGAGAGACCATCCGAGACGCGGTTCAGGGAGTTCTTGCAGGCGGACGTAGACATCTTCGGCGTCGAGAGCAGCATCGCGGACGCCGAGGTGATATCCGCCGTCGTAGAGGCGTTCAGCAGGCTTGGCTTCGAGGGTTTCACTATCTATCTCAACGATAGGAGAATCCTCAAGGCGATCGTGGAGCTAGCCGGGATCCCTTCCGAGAATAGTCTGGACGCCATACGCGCCGTGGACAAGATCAAGAAGATAGGCAGAGACGGAGTCATCGAGGAGCTCAGGAGGGTATCGCCATACGAGGGGGCCTCTATAAAACTGTTAGACATGATTGGTCTGAAGGGAGAGCCTCTGGAAGTCATCGGTTCAGCTAGACAAATGTTAAAGGAATATCCCGAGGGCATCAAGGGCTGCGAAGCACTGGAAGATCTGATAAGATATGCAGGAGGATTCGGCTTCGCGGAGTACATCGAGGTCGATCTCAGCCTCGCCAGGGGCCTCGATTACTACACCGGGCCCATCTTCGAGGTATTCGCCAAGGGATACGAGGAGTACAGCAGCCTCGCGGGCGGTGGCAGGTACGATGAGATAGTCGAGCTCTTCGGCGGCGAGCCCACACCCGCGACCGGGGTCTCCTTCGGCGTGGACAGAGTTACGCTCGTCCTTGAGGCGAAAGGAGCCTTCAAGGACCTGTCCTTGGGAGCAGATGTCTATGTTGCCCCGGTCAACGCGGACGTCGTCCTGAAGGCCATAGAGATTACCCAGACTCTTAGAAGAGCAGGCATCTCCACCATGGTCGACCTGATGGGCCGTCGCCTAGGAAAACAGTTCGAGTATGCAGACAAGAAGGGGATACCCAGGGTCGTTGTCGTTGGTGCTAAGGAGCTCGTGGATATGTCTGTCACCGTCAGAGACATGAAGACAGGCGACCAGAGGAAGGTCCTGATAGAGGAACTAGTCTCGTACTTGCGGGCCTAGAAACTCCTTTCAGATAAACCGTAGTACACGATGTCGCCGCGGCGGTCGACCACGGCGAGCTTGAACTCGCGGCCGCCTTCCTCTGTTTTTTTCATGTCGTCCAGTATTGCCTCGACTCTCTCAGGCCGTCCTTCCGATATTATTCTGATATGGTAGCTCGGAGGCTGCCTCCTGTACATACCCCGTTCATATACCACGAAGTCCGCTGCTTCATCGGCTTTTCTTGCTACGAAGCCCCTAGTCCTGAGGTCTCTGTACACTATGAAACTCGTCCATATAGACGGGTCATTAGCCGTGAACAGCCTAATAGCCTCCTGGAAGCTGAGCTTCTCGTTAGCGTCCTCGCCCACAAGCGCCACCTTCCCCCTGTCCATGTTATAAAGCGTCTCGCATGGATCCAGGGTGAGCACGCTGTCCCCTTCTCGGGTGCCGTACCCGTCGTTGAACAGGCTGTCTGCCTCGCTCCTCATGGGGATGACGACGACACCTTGCGTGAGGACTGCCGTGAACGGCTGCATCACAGGAAAGGGTGTGGGGAGCCTGAAATAAGTTATGCAGTCGCGTCTATTGTTCACCCAAAGAATTAATGTTTAGTCGCCCCGCTAAACTGTAGATTGCCTGAACGCTTCCTCGTCATAACTGAGAAACCGAGCTCGGCTAGACGCATAGCCCAGGCGCTGGACGACGAAGGACGCCCAGTGACTCTTAGGGACGGCGGCGTCCAGTACCACGTGGCGTGGAGAAGGGGATACGAGTTGTTGGTTGTCTCAGCTCTGGGTCATCTCTACGCGTTAACCCAGGTAGGAAGAGGATGGACTTATCCAATCTATGAAATGAAGTGGGTGCCCGCGAGCCAGGTCAACAGGGCGGGCACCCGCGTAAAAGCTTATATAAATACGATCTCGACGCTTTCGAGAGGCGTGAACCGGTTCATCAGCGCCTGCGACTACGACCAAGAGGGCAGCCTGATAGCCTACAACGCACTCAAGTACGCCGTGGGTGAACACAGCCTAGCAAGATCCCGGAGGATGCTGTACAGCACACTCACCCGCACGGACCTTGTGAAGGCGTGGGAGACCATGGAGCCCACGCTCGACTACCCCGTCATAGCCGCGGGTAAGACGAGGCACGAGACAGACTGGCTCTTCGGTATCAACCTGAGCAGGGCGCTGACTCTGGCCGTGGGGAAGGCGTCAGGCGCCAAGAAGACCCTCAGCGTAGGCAGGGTGCAGGGACCTACGCTCAGCTTCGTCAAAGAGAAGGAAACAGCTATCCGGGGCTTCGTCCCCATACCGTACTGGAAAGTATACGCCGAGACGGTGATCTCCGGTGAGGCCCACACTTTGGAGTACGAGAAGAAGAGGCTGGATAGAGAAGTCCAGGCAAGGGAGCTGGCGTCTGAGTGCAGAGGCAGGGATGGAAAAGTAGTCGGTATAGAGAAGAGGAGCGAACGGCTTCTCCCTCCTCCCCCGTTCAACCTGGGTGACCTCCAGAGAGAAGCGTACCGGGTCTTCAAGCTGAGCCCCACTTCTACCCTCGGGGCGGCTGAGAAGCTATACCTTGGGACGTATATCAGCTACCCGCGTACTAGCAGCCAGCATTTTCCACCGACATTGGATCTTATAGGAATCCTTGAGAAGCTAAGCAAACACCCGGCCTACGCGAAGTATGCCGAGGAACTCATGTCTCGAAGCAAGTTGAAGCCAAGGCAGGGAAAGAAGGATGACCCCGCCCACCCTGCCATCCACCCCACAGGCGCCAAGCCGAGGCGGCTCCTGGAAAACGATGCCAAGATATATGATCTCATCATGAAGAGGTTCTTCTCGTGTCTTGGGATGCCTGCGATCAGAGAGAAGATCGATGGTGAGGTGGATGTCAACGGCCATAGTTTCTATCTGATGGGCTCGAAGACCGCGAACAAAGGCTGGCTCGATATGTACGCACCCTACGTCGAGGACAAGGAGACGACGCTTCCCGAGCTAGAGGTGGGTATGGTTATTCCTGTCACTAATCTGTCTATTAGGCGAAGCTACACGAAGCCGCCGCGTAGGTTCAACCCAAGTAGCCTGTTGAGATACATGGAGAACCACGAGATTGGTACTAAGGCTACGAGGGCGAACATCATCGACACCCTTTACAGGCGGGGCTATATCGCCGGCAGAAGGATCGCCCTAACCGATCTGGGACTACGCATAGTGGAGACTCTAGAGGAATACTGCCCAAGCATCCTCAGCGTCGAGATGACTAGGGAGCTGGAGGAGTCCTTAGAGGAGATCCAGGTAGGTAAAAAGAGCCCTGAAGCCGTGACAGAGGGCGTCAAGGCAGCTCTCAAACACATCCTCTCCCAGTTCAAGGACAAAGAGACTGAGATTGGAGCTGCTATAGCTGGAGCAAGTGCAGGGGGTCGTGCAGAGGAGGGAGCCGCATAACAGGATGTAGAGTCTGCGACAGGGAAAAACAGGAAGACTCGGAATACTGTGAACATCATCAGGCTGCCTATAGTAACCTTGAGGAATCCTATCCCCAATGGAGACGGGCATTGGGCCTGAGCTGGACTGAGTATCTGGAGAAGGTTGGGAAGGTCTCAGGTACAGGGATCTGGGTTAAGGAAGTGATAAAGGTCATATTATCGGGTGGCTAGTCCTCGGGTTCTTCGAGTTTAATCTCCCAGCGGCTGTTTCTGCCGTTTCTGATCCAGGTACCGCCTAGACCCCTCATCGTATCGTTGATGGGGCCCCACATGTCTCCCAGGAACTTCTTTGGACTCACCAATGCGGTTCCTTCGCTCTGCTCTACATCTACAAGCGCAAGGTCAACGCCGGCGGCTTCCAGCCTAGCCCTGAAATCAACCTCTTGAGGAGGCCATGCTTCGCCCTCGGCTTCCTCCATTTCCTCGTGCACCACGACTGGCTTTTTCTGCCCGACGGATATTACGATCCCTATCTTAGAGCCGCAGTCGGGGCACGTGATCCATGTGACATTGTTTTTCTTTGCGCTCATGTCTGTATTGACTATTGTTGGGTGATTAAAAAGATGCACGTCTGTGGTTAACTTTATAGCCGGGCGAGTGTCATGGGTGGTATTTCGTCGGTGTAAAGTATGCAGACGGTCCGAGAGATCTTCAGCTTCATGAAGGGTAACGTCCTCGTGATGACGGTCTGCGAGTGCGTCTGGAGGACGACCATCGACATCATATGGCCTTTCCTCCCTCTCTACGTCCTCCACCTCGGCGGGAGCTACGAGACCATCGGGGTCATCATGGCGGTAGGGAACCTGGCGAGCATGATTCTTTACCCCCTAGGCGGGTACATAGCGGACTACCAAGGCCGCATCAAGCTCATAGCCTACATGACTTTCATGTACGGGGCGTCTTTTCTGATCCCAGCATTCACCAACTCTTGGCAGTGGCTCGCGGTGGGCATGTTCGTGCAGAGCCTGGTCACATTCTACTTCCCAGCCCGTCAGGCGTTGATCGCTGACAGCATCCCGCCGGATAAGAGGGGAATAGGCTTCGCCGCGACTGTCGCCATACCCAGCGCCTTTGGTATAGCTGCACCAGTCATCGGAGGCTGGCTGATAGACAACATCGGCATCAGCCGGGCGATGCATGGGCTGTACTTCATGGGGTTCTGGATAGCCTCCGCCATCGCGTTGTTCAGGCTGAGGTACCTGAGGGAAACAGTGGAGAACCCCAAGACGCTTGACCTTAGACTCTCTACACTCCCAGTATTGTTATTGGAGGCTTACCGCAGTGTGTTCAGCGTCTTGAAGGAGACCCCGAAGCGACTCTTCACGTTGTCGCTCCTAGTTTCTTCCAGTGTCCTGTTCGCATCAATAGCCAGCTCCTTCTGGGTAGTCAGGGCCACCGAGATCATCGGTCTCAGCGTGCAACAGTGGGGTAACGTCATGCTGGTTTCCGGCGTCGTGAGCGTCGTCCTCGGCATCCCTGCGGGCAGCGTAGTAGACAGGTACAGCAAGAAGATGATAGCCGGCACATGCATGATCCTAGGCTCGGTTCAGTGCTACCTCTATCTCAGATGCGAGACGTACGTGCACGTAGTTCTCCTCGCCGTCATCACTACACTCACCAACGCTTTCATGAACCCTAGCTTCCAGAGTCTCTTCGCTAACATGATCCCTCGGGAGAAACGTGGAAGAGTACTCGCGTCCATAGGAGGCGGCGGGATCTGGCTTATGAGGGGAGCCTGGGGCAGCGGTGTGCTGGGGATGGCGATGCAGACCCTGGGCACGTTCCTAAGCGGCTACATCTACAGGTATAACCCATCCTATCCATGGTATATTTTATCCGCTGCACTGCTGGTGATAGGAGTTCTCTTCAATATTCTCGTCGATGAGCCCAGAGTAGCCGAAATATGATTTAAACGGCGTTAGTAGCTCGGTGCACGGAACGATGTTTATAGATAGATTACGGTAAAGACTATTATAGCCACAGACACCATATCTCACCGGTGTTGTAGCCCTATTGAGCACCCAGATGACAGAGTATAAGTGTCCTTACTGTGACCGTAGATCGGCCAGCCCCGGCGGAGTACGTTTTCACGTGAAGCTCACGCACCCAGACCAGCTGGAAGAGTTCAACGAAAAATACTATCCTCAGATGGAGGCCGAGTTCAAGGCGTCCTTCCAGGGAGAGGATAACTAGTTACTCAGTTCACCCTTTTCTTTGAAGCAATAAACCTAGATAAGTAAGCGAACGGCTAGGTAAGGGCGAACCTTATAAAACCTCGGCAGATATTGCCTGTTTGGTTGTATGAAGATAACTGATCGGGTTTACCTTGTCGGA
>Ga0209635_10005271_pt1 | contig 10180 bp, 7 predicted proteins | sample DeeMarSWOR230_32_FD_187463 | JGI IMG/M metagenome (GOLD analysis project Ga0209635, IMG submission 187463) | Marine sediment microbial communities from White Oak River estuary, North Carolina - WOR-2-30_32 (SPAdes) (version 2) | ecosystem: Environmental > Aquatic > Marine > Intertidal zone >...
CTGGGTCGGTTTGGTCTTGAGCTCCCCGGCCGTCTCAATATAGGGAACTAAGGTAAGGTGGATATAAGCGGTATTCTCCCTCCCCAAATCACTCCGCAATTGACGGATGGCCTCCAGGAAGGGGAGACTTTCGATATCCCCCACTGTCCCACCCACTTCCACAATCACCACGTCGACGTTATCGGCCAAATCGAAGACCTTGCTCTTAATCTCATCGGTAATATGGGGGATGACCTGCACGGTCCCGCCCAGGTATTCACCCCTCCTCTCCTTAGAGATGACGGCATCATAGATCTGCCCGGTGGTAAAATTGTTCTTCCTTCCCATCTTTGCATGGGTGTAACGTTCATAATGTCCAAGATCCAAGTCCGTCTCGGCTGCGTCATCGGTGACGAAGACCTCCCCGTGCTGGAAGGGGTTCATGGTACCCGGATCGACATTGATATAGGGGTCGAATTTCAACAGCGTAATGGTCAACCCCCGACTCTCCATGAGAGCTCCGATCGATGCTGAGGCAAGGCCCTTTCCCAGGGATGAGACAACTCCCCCAGTAATGAAGATAAACTTCGACCTCAATGCTTACTCGCCCCTCATAAAGACATCCATGATTTCGTGACCATGCTCGATATAAAAGGTGCTTTGTTTGACCGATTCCTCATCAAAGCTCATCTCCACCGCAGAGCCCTCCCTGTGCCGGGAATCGTATATGGCAAAGGGCACGGGATCAGGAACATGACTCCTCACGGGGATGGGCGTGGGGTGATCCGGGAGAACCATCACCCGATAGTCCCCTGCATCTCGCATTCCCTCAAGGATCGTCCCCACCACCTCTCTATCGAAGGCCTCGATGGTCTCTATCTTCTTGGGAATGTCCCCGCTGTGGCCTGCCTCATCCGGTGCTTCCACGTGGATAACCACTAAATCCTTCTTTTCCAGCTCCCTAAGCCCATATTCCGCCTTCCCCCGGTAGTTGGTGTCGAAGTACCCTGTTGCCCCCGGGACGTTGATCACCTCGAGACCCGCATACAGTCCGATCCCTTTAAGCAGGTCAACGGCGGAGATCATCGATCCCTCCACCCCGAACTTCTCCGTCAGAGTAGGGAGTTGTGGCCTTCTACCCTGACCCCATAACCAGATGGAATTGGCCGGTTTCAACCGCTTTTCCTTCCTGGCCACGTTTACGGGATGTTCCTTCAACAGGATCTGAGATCTGGTGATGAGCTCGATGATCCCGTCATCGCCCCCTACCTCGGGAAGGTAATCGAAGATCCCTTTTCCCACGATGTCATGGGGGGGCACAAGACTAAGGCTTTCGAGCCCCTCTCGATTCCCCCCTCCTTTCCATACCATAACGTGACGGTAGCTTACACCGGGATAGAATCGAATTGTCTCAGTTCCCATCTCCCCGTCGATATCCCGGATAATCTGTCCCGCTTCTTCCGAGGATATGTGGTCAGCGGTGAAGTCCTCCATAGTCACCTGGGAACCTGAAACCCCGAGAGTTACCAGGTTACAACGAAAAGCCAGATCATCCGCTTCAAGGGAAACCTCCATGCTGGCCGCCTCAAGGGGGCCTCTCCCCGTAAAATATCGGGCTGGGTCGTATCCAAGGAGGGACATATTGGCGATCTCGGTTCCGCTGGGGAATCCCCTTGGGATGGTCTTGACCAATCCAACCCTTCCATTTCTGGCGACCCAATCCATATTGGGCGTGTTCGCAGCCATCAACGGAGTTTTACCCCCTAATTCCACTAACGGATAGTCGGCCATCCCGTCGCCGATTAATACTACGTATTTCATCGGTCACCTTGAAAGGTCATACCACAGTAAAACTATAACAAAAGATGGCTGAAAGTCAAACGAAAAGCCGGCAGGCGGAGCAAAAGATGTGCCAACTTTCACCAGAGTTGAACCTTTTATCCCCGGTCCGCTATGGGCAGGCCTCGGTCGACATCCTCCCGAAAAATCTCTTAAAAGTCGTTCTTCGCTACTCCTTTCTCCAAGTTTTTCAGTGCTGCGGTTATGCGGTGCTGCAATTGGAGGAAAAAGAGGTCTGAGGTTAGAGGTGAGAGGCTGAGGAGGAGAGAGGCTAGAGGTAAAAGGCAAGAGGTGACAAGCAGACAGTAGGGAGTAAGGAGGAACAATGAACAATTGAAAATTGAGAATTAGGAATGGAACATCAGTACTAAATGACCGATAGGGAATATACGGATAACAAATAACGAATAACTAATAACCAGTAACCAATACGTCCGAGAATTAGGTTCCTTCCCAAAGTTTTCCGGAGCTTCAAGGTTCTATTCCATACCTCAGTTCGGAGCTTCCTTTTCCAGTTTTTAATAATTTCCTCTTTGTCATTTGTCATTATAGAGAACAGATTTCGGAGAAAAGGGATTTCTTGATGTAATTCACCACCTTCTCGGCCTCCATCCTGGCCTCTTGCCGCTTCCCTTCCGGGATGGATAGGGGGGAATCCCTCAAAGTATTTCTCCGAAACCCGAGCTGCCGGCCTATCCCCTCGAAGCTTGGGGGAAGCTCGTCATTCAGATCAACCTCGTTCATAATTGCCCAGGCCAGGGTCCATGCCCTTGCTACATTGGCGACCTCATATCCCCCCCCTCCCAAGGCAACCCACGGGATGGAGAGGTCTTTCAACTTCTCGATCACCCTGGTATATCCGTTTGTTGTTAAACAGAGATGTGCCAGGGGATCGGTGTAAAAGGTATCAACCCCCAGTTGTGTCACCATCACTTCGGGCTTAAATCCCCTGATCAGCGGAAGAACAACCTCTTCAAAGGTCCAGAGGTATGTCTCGTCGCCGGTGAAGGGATGTAGGGGAATGTTGATCGAAAATCCCACTCCATCCCCTTCCCCCATCTCATATTCAAATCCCGACCCGGGAAAGAGAAAGGATCCGCTTTCGTGGAGGGAAATGGTCATCACACCGTTCGTTTGGTAGAAGGCCCTCTGAACGCCATCTCCATGATGGGCATCAATATCGATATAGGCCACGCGTTTGCCTCGATCCAAGAGCCAGAGCATGATAATGACGGGATCGTTCACATAACAAAATCCCGAAGCACGATCCTCGAAGGCATGATGAAGCCCCCCGGCGATATTGAAGGCAATATCGGCCTCCTTTTCGGCGACCATCTTCGCGCCTTGAATGCTGGCCCCGGTAGCCAACAGGGACCATTCCCAAAGCCCCTCAAATATGGGATTATCCCCGGGGCCCAATCCATACATAAAGGCATCCGCAACCGGAGAGCCATGGCTGGCGCGCTTCAGGACATCTAAATAGTCCCGACTGTGAAAAAGGGAGAGATCTTCCTCCGTCGCCTCCCGCGTCTCAACCATTCTCATCGACGGAAGGGAGAGGAGGTCGTAGGCCCTGATGAGTTCATAAGTCAATTTGAGCCGAAGGACCTTCAATGGGTGATCGGGACCATAATCGTAGTCGGCGTATCGATCGGTGTAGATAAAGGCGGTCCGCATGCTCGCGTGTCCGGGAGTCGTGTTTCGTGTCCGTGAGCCGTGTTCAGTGTCCGTGGATCGTGGTCCGTATCGGTGAATCGTGTTTCGTGTCCGTCAAGGGTTTTCCAGGTACTTGAGTTCTCCCCGATGCATTAGAGTCCCATCACCTCCAGCACCGCATCCAATCGAGGGGGAATGGAAGCGGGTTCCGGCGAAATCCGTATGGCGTTGTCGGGATCCTTGAGGCCATGTCCCGTAATGGTACATACTACCCTATCCCCGGCCTTGATAACCTCCTTCTGCGCCATCTTCATCAAACCTGCCACCGAGGCCGACGATGCCGGTTCTCCGAATATCCCCTCAAGCCGGGCCAAACGACTATATGCCTCAAGAATCTCCTCATCGCTGACCATGTCGATGACACCACCCGACTCATCACGAGCCCTCTCTGCCTGCTCCCAGCTGGCCGGATTTCCGATCCTGATGGCCGTGGCGATGGTCTCCGGTTTCTCGACAATGTGTCCTCTGACGATTGGGGCAGCCCCCTCTGCCTGAAAACCCATCATCTTGGGTAGGGACCCGATCCTTCCCTTGACCTGGTATTCCTTATATCCTTTCCAGTAAGCCGTGATATTACCTGCATTACCAACTGGTAAAAAATGGTGAGTGGGGGCCTCTCCCAGTTGGTCGCACACTTCGAAGGCCGCGGTCTTCTGGCCTTCAATTCGATGGGGATTGAGTGAATTAACCAGGGTGATCGGATAATCCTCCGAGATCTCCCTGACGATGCTTAAGGCCTCGTCGAAGTTTCCCTGGATTTGGATCACCTCGGCCCCATGAAGCATCGCCTGGGAAAGTTTGCCCAGGGCGATCTTCCCTTCCGGAATGATGACATAGGCCCTCATGCCCGCCCTGGCGGCATAGGCGGCCGCTGAGGCGGAGGTATTTCCCGTTGATGCGCAGATGACCGCCTTGGAACCCTCTTCAAGGGCCTTGCTCGCGGCCACCGTCATTCCCCTGTCCTTAAAAGATCCCGTTGGATTTAGCCCCTCAAACTTGAAGTAAACATCGATATCGGAGGGAAGGATCTCCTGAATTCTCTGTGCCCTGATCAAAGGGGTCCATCCCTCGTTGAGGGTAACGATCCACCGTTCTTCCTTTACGGGGAGGAAATCCCTGTAATTTCGGATAACCCCTCTCCATGGTTCGACACGGTACTCCCTCATTGTTCCAATTCCCTTGTGAAACCCCTCAACTCAACTCGCCCTCTACCCGAATGAGCATGGTCTTGTCCAAGATTACATCCATCTCATCGATTTCCCGCAAGGCCTTGCGCACATTTCGCTCCCTCGCCTCATGGATCATCATCACCACGGGAACGGCCCCGGCGACCCGCCTTCCCTTCTGAATGACCGAAGCGATGCTGATATCGTTCTTCCCCAACACCCCGGAGATCTTGGATAAAACCCCAGGCCGGTCCAATGCCGAAAACCTCATGTAGTAAGGCCTGACGATATCCTCGATATCCTTGATCTTCATTCCTTTAATGGTGTCCGGTTGGAAGGAGAGCGGGGGCACCCTTTCCCCCGTACCCTTGAGGATATTTCGACTGAGTTCGATCAGGTCGCTCACCACCGCACTTCCAGTGGGCATCATGCCCGCTCCCTGCCCGTAAAACAGGGTCTCCCCAACGACATTCCCCTTGAGATAGATAGCGTTAAAAACACCGTTTACAGTGGCCAGCAAATGATTGGAGGGAAGCATCGTGGGATGGACCCGAGCCTCGATGATCTCCCCAACGGCCTTGGCGATGGCCAGCAGTTTTATCGTATACCCAAACTCCCGCCCGAATTCTATATCCAGAGGGGTAATATCGGAGATTCCCTCAATGAAGATATCATCGAACGGAAACTTGGCCCCAAAGGCCAGCTTCATGAGAATGGCCAGTTTATGGGCTGCATCGATCCCATCGATATCCAAACTGGGGTTCACCTCGGCGTATCCCTTTTCCTGTGCCTGACGCAACACCGCGTTAAACTCGCTCCCCTCGTTGCTCATCGTGGTCAAGATGTAGTTGGAAGTCCCATTGAGGATGCCGAAGATGGCATCAATGCGCTCCGCTACGAATCCCTCCTTGAGGGCCCGGATTATGGGAATCCCTCCTCCCACCGCTGCCTCAAAATTCAAATCGACATTATGCCGCCGCGCAACCCCACACAACTCATCCAAGTGGGTGGCTAGTAGCGCCTTGTTGGCCGTTACCACGTGCTTTCCCCGCTTGAAGGCCTCGAGAATATAGGATTTGGCGGGTTCCACTCCTCCGATGAGTTCCAAAACGACGTCGATCTCCGGGTTCTCGATCACCTCATCAGCGCTCTCTGTCAACAACTCCGGGTTCACCTTCACCGATCTTTCAGTCTCCAGATCAATGTCCGCAACCCCCTTGAGGATGATCTTCGATCCCACGCGCTTTTCGATCAGCGGCCCATTTTCCTGGAGGATCTTGACAACCCCAGAACCAACGGTACCCCATCCAATCAGCCCAACACCAATCTCCTTCATACCACCCTCCTACCCTACCCTTGCCAATTCAAGACGGCCCCTCCATCTCTCCCTGAGGGTTTGGACCAAAGGCCGATGGCCCGGCTGGGAGAGAACCGGATCCCCCTCCACCAGGGAGAAGGCCTCCTGGCGAGCCTCGTTGAGGACTTTTCCATCCCGCAGGATATTGGCAACGCGAAAATCCGGAAGACCCGATTGCCTTGTCCCCAAGAAATCCCCTGGCCCCCGTATGATCAAATCCTCCTCCGCAATGCGGAAACCATCAGTGGTCTCCTCCATCACCCTCAACCTCCGCCTAGCCTCCTCGGATCTCCGATAGTGGGCCAGCAGCAGGCACTTCGATGGATATTTTCCCCTCCCGATTCTCCCCCTCAGCTGGTGGAGCTGGGGAAGCCCAAATCGCTCAGCATGCTCCACCAAAATCAAGGAGGCGTTGGGGATGTCGATGCCCACCTCGATCACGGTGGTAGCCACCAAGATATCGATTTGGTCGTCCCTGAACTTGACCATCACCTCCTCCTTTTCCTCACCCCTCATCCGACCATGGATCAATCCCACCCTGAATTGGGGGAAGACATCCCTCTGGAGATGATCGGCCATTTGGGTGGCGTCAAGGAGATCCATCTTATCGGACTCTTCAACCAGGGGGTATACCAGGAAGGCCTGTCGTCCCCTCTTGACCTCCTCCTTCACCAACTCGTAAACCTTGGGCCGTTCCCTTTCGTAATAGAGCCTCGTCTCAACAGGAACCCTCCCCGGGGGGAATTCGTCGATAATAGAAATGGCCAAATCCCCGTACAGGGTGAGGGCCAAGGTTCGAGGAATAGGAGTGGCGGTCATCACGAGAACATCCGGGTTTTCCCCCTTCCTCCTTAACGTAGCCCTCTGGATGACGCCGAACTTATGTTGTTCGTCAATCACCAAGAGACCAAGCCTGTGAAATTGGACGTGCTCCTGAATGAGGGCATGGGTTCCGATAATGATGTGCCCTTCGCCCGAGGAGATGGACTTTTGGATCTCCTCCCTTTCCGAACCCTTCACACTGCTGGTCAACAGGGCCGGCTGAACTCCCAGTGGCTTGACCAGCCGCCGGATGTTGAGGAAATGCTGCTCGGCCAGAATCTCGGTGGGGGCCATAAAGGATGCCTGAAATCCATTCTCCACGGCGATAAGGGCAGCCATAAGGGCAACAATGGTCTTCCCGCTCCCAACATCCCCTTGAATTAAACGATTCATGGGGTGGGGTTGCTTCATATCCTCTTCGATCTCCGATAGCACTCGCTCCTGAGCTGGAGTTAACCGAAAATCCAGGGATTGAAGCAGTCCCCGGGTATGCCCGTGGAGAATTTTAAAGGGGATTCCCTGCTCACCCCTTACCTCGCTCTTCCTCAGGGCCAGTCCCAATTGCACGAAGAAGAATTCATCGAAGACGATCCTCCTGTGGGCATCGGATCGGTTGAGGTTGAACTCCTCCAAGGAGACGTCCTCGGGGGGGAAATGTACGTGTCTGACGGCTTCCTCGAAGTCCATTAGCTTCTGGCGCCGGATAATATTCTCCGGTATGGGGCTGCTGAGCTCATGGGCATAGTTGTCCACAACCCCTTTCATGATCTTTCGAATCGTCTTCTGGTAAAGCCCTTCGGGCTCCGAGTAGATGGGTACGATCCTCTTGAAATGGAGCGGGTCATCCTCGATATCATCGGCCATCTCAACGTCCGGGTGATGAATTTCCTTTTGATACTTGAATAGCCTCACCTCCCCGGATATGATAACCCGCCGCCCCTTCCTGAATCGGCTCTTGAGGTATTCCTCGCTGCCATGAAACCATTTGAGGGTGAGGTTACTGGTCCCATCCCCCACGATGACCTCGAATACCCTCTTCCTGTTTCCCTTATAAAAAACAGTTCCCGCCACCAGTACTTCAGCCAACACCGTCTCTACCTTCCCCACCTGAATCTCCGAGATCTTTTTGATGACCCTTCGGTCCTCATATCTCCGGGGCAGAAAATAGAGGGCATCCTCAATACTCTTTATCCCCTTCTTCTCCAGCTTCTTCGCGATCCTCGGTCCCACACCTTTGACAAACTGGATCGGCTGGGAGAGAGTTTTGGCCTTTCCGCCATAGGCGGTCGCAAAGGCCCGAGCCTCGCCCTCCCCCACCCCATATCTCTTCAGTTGGGCAACAATCCTCATGGATCGGAGGATGCGCTCCTTCTTCTCCTCCATCGAGCAACATTCGAAACCGGAAAAGGCCTCCAGTAGCTCATGGATGAACCGTTTTTGAGACTGGGTCAGTTCCAAGGAGAGTGCCTGACGTCCGAGACCCCCGATGAGCTTTTCCAGCCCCTTGATATGGGGCAGGTTAGCGAAATCGTTCTTGGAGGCAAAGCTCAGGGGTTTCGTCATCGCCTGAAAGATATGACCCAATTCAGCCACTGCCCTCCTCCGTGATACTTTCAGTGCCCTGAAATCCCTCCAACAGCTTCATATACCAACTGAACTCATAATGCAAGGGGAAAGAGAGGGGAAGGATTGAGGATTTGGGATTTGGGATTTGGAATTTGGGGATTGCTGAGTTTCTTGGACTGTTTCAGTTTTTGGGTTATTAGGCTGTTGGCTATCAGTTATTCGTTATCCGTTATTTGTTATCCGTTATTCGTTATCGCTCATTAAGTACCGATCTTCCACTCTTAATTCTTACCTCTTCCTGCTTACTGCTCACTGCTTCCCTGTTAATTCTTGCCTCTTGCCTCTTACCTCCCTCCTCCTTACCCTTAACCTCAGCCTATCACTCCTTACTGCCTACTGCTTCCCTGTTAATTCTTGCCTCTTGCCTCTTACCTCCCTCCTCCTTCCCCTTGACCTTGACCTTAACCTTCCCGTTATCCTCAACCTCAACTCTAGCCTCCACACTGCTTACTGCCTACTGCCTACTCCTTACTCCATCTCCCTTCTCCTCACCCTTACCCTTGACCTTAACCTTCTCCTGGTCCTCAGCCTGCTCGAAGGCCTGATCCATCGCTGGGAACTGTAGGAATTGCACGGAGGTTAATGTGGGTAGGAAAAGCTGGTGACTCAGAGGAGCGCTTCGCCATCGAGATCTTCGGGGGAATTTATCCCCATGAGTTTCAAAATGGTGGGCATTACGTCCATCACTTCGAACTGGTTATCTTTCCTATTAATCTCTCCATCCTTCAAGTAGAGGAAGGCATCGTCATAGGTGTGCATGCCCACCAATGGCCCCTTATAGGTCAATTCCTTCTTGTCCAGATTTCCCTTCAAATCATAGCCATTGCGAGGAATGGCGACCAAATCCGGCCCGTCCTTGTAATGAGGGCCATGGTATAGCTCCTCCCTCTTGAAGACCCTTTCAATGATTCTCTCCCCGGAGTCCGGGTCCCTCATGCCCAGCAGTGCGTCCTTCATCTCATCCCTGACCCGCTCATATTCATCGGGGAAACAAACACTCCCGCTGGATTCCCTTCCCGCCAGGTTTACGTAGATCCGCCCGGGGATGAGGCTGTAAGCCTTGCTCTCCTGGTGGATATCCTTGACCGACTTAGGGTTCTCCTCTCGAAATTTCAACCATCCCTCCCTCTGGAGCCACTGATTGAGGAAGACCTCCTTCTTCATGCCGCAAAACCCGTGGTCCGAGAGGATGATAAGGCGGGTATCCCCGTCCAGCATAGCGCTGATTCTTCCCAAGATCCCATCGATCTTCTGGTAATAGGCGAGAAATTCGGGTCCGTATTGCGCGTCCCTCTCTTCCCAAAGGCCCCACAGGAAATGGTTAAGCCGATCCGTCTCCATAATGTGGAGTTGAAAGAAATCCCACTCCTCCTTCTCCAGAAAATGCAACGTTGCCTCTATCCGCTTGTCCAGGGTAAGATGAAGGTCTTCCAAGAACCGATCTAGGGAGTTTCTGGCTTGCCAGGCGTCCACATCGATCCGATACCCCATCTCCTTCAAGACACCAGCCATCTCCTTGGGGTAAGCGATCTTGTCGATATTGGTACAGAGGAAACCACTAATTAAGATCCCGTTCACCTCCCTGGGGGGATATGTGAGGGGCACATTGATCACCACGACCCTTTTCCCGGCACGGCTCAATATCTCCCATAGGGTTTGCCCGGCCATATCCCGG
>Ga0209635_10005272_pt1 | contig 10180 bp, 8 predicted proteins | sample DeeMarSWOR230_32_FD_187463 | JGI IMG/M metagenome (GOLD analysis project Ga0209635, IMG submission 187463) | Marine sediment microbial communities from White Oak River estuary, North Carolina - WOR-2-30_32 (SPAdes) (version 2) | ecosystem: Environmental > Aquatic > Marine > Intertidal zone >...
CCCCCGGATTGACCATGACCCTGGAGGCATAATGCGGACGTTCATTCAGGATGCGGTTATAGCTGACCAGTCTCCAGCTTTCACCACAGTCATTCGAACGCCACAAAACACCACGATTCGGGTGTCCGGTCTCGATCAAGGCGTAGACGACATCGGGATTGCTGTTGGCAATGGCGATGCCGACTTTGCCGATTGGAGGGGATGGAAGTCCGCGGCCGGTGAGGCGCTTCCATGTGGAGCCACCATCTGTGGATTTCCATATTCCGCCCATCGGCCCTCCGCTTTCTCTTCCATATGTCCGGATAACCAAGGGCCATGTCCCGGCGAACAAAATCCGCGGATTGCTGGGATTCATGGCGATTTCAAAGCAACCTGTGTTCTCATCCAAAAAGAGAACATGCTGCCAGGTCTTCCCGCCGTCTGTGGTGCGGAAAACACCGCGTTCCTTCTGGGGTCCATAGCAGTGTCCTAGAGCGGCCACCAAAACAATATCGGGATCGTCGGGGTGAATCACGACTCGACCGATCCGTCCGGTCTTATCCAGCCCCATGTGCTTCCAGGTCCGTCCCGCATCTGTGGATTTGTAGACGCCATCGCCGATGGAAACATTGCTGCGGATAAATGCTTCTCCCATTCCGGCCCAGACCACATTAGAATCAGAAGGAGCAATGGCTAATGCGCCGATTGACTGTGAAGGCTGATCATCAAAAACAGGAAACCATCTGTTGCCTCCATCAGTGGTTTTCCAGATTCCTCCTGATGAGGCACCGATGTAGTAGACCATGGGATCACCGGGCACGCCGACAACCGCAGAAGTCCGGTTTCCCGGGGGGCCGATATGGCGGTACCTCAGTCGGCTGAAAATGTCCGGGTTGATTTCCTGGGCGTAGATTTGAGCGAATCCAGCCAAAACGAAAAGGACCGCTACAGCCATTACGCAGAAACCCTTCATCCGTCTACCCTTACCTTTAAGATACTTCATGAATACCCTCCTCGGGTCCTCAGAAACGGACCCTGAATTTGATTTAAAAATATAAGTTAAACCATTCCCGAATAAAACTTTGGCTGAATTTCAGGCAGAGAGCTCGGCTTTCTATCAATCTTCCAGTTTTGGAATGATGAGCTGTCTTGGAATAATGTAGTAATCCCCTGCCATCGCCATCTTGAAAACGGTGCTTTCACTTTCGGGATGAGATTATTTTACTTCAATAGAGACGAGTTTCAAGTAAAAATTATATTTTATTCTTTTTCCGGCAAAGTCCATTTATAAGACTGGTATTTCCAGCTGAATCCATCCCCCTTCACATCAACAACCACAAATCCATTGGGGTGGCCTAGCCATGACGGAGCCTCCCACTTGGCGCCGCTTAAAATTCCCCCGGTTATGTAAGATGTCTTCTTGTACTTTATTTCTTCTACTATATGAAGATGGCCCTGGAGGACGAGTTTGACATTGTATCCTGATAACAGTCTGATGACTTTCGTCCCATTATTCACAACTGCGAAGCTTGGAGGTGCGATCATGTTGTCTCTTTCTATCTGAATATATGATGTGACGAGCGGGATATGAAGAGCCACACAGACCGGTCTCTCGGTTCCTGTTTTGTCCAGGTCATCCTTTAGCCAGTTGAGCTGATCATCGTCAATGTAGCCCCTGTAACCTCCACTGTCAGTTTTTCCGAGAGAGTCCAGCAAAACAAAATGCCAGCCCCCGTAATCAAAAGAATGGTACGTCGCTCCCTTTCCCAAACGTTTCCTGAACAAACCCTTACCGTAATCAGGATGAGAGGAATCACCGCCACTTTCATCAGATATACGAATAATGTCGTTGTTGCCAAGGATGTTATGCACAGGCATGCGAAGCTTCATGGTTGTCTGATGATAAAGGTCAAACATTTTCTCTGCATCTTCGAGGGTTCGAGTGTATTTATTTTCGACCAGATCTCCCCCCATGATCACAAAGTGAGGCTGGGGCTTTAAATCGTTGATGGATATAACGGCCTGGCTGAATCCTTCAATCGCTAGGTCATCCGGCATGAGATGGATATCGGTGGCAAAGACAAACCTGAAATCTTTACCGTCTTTTTCGGGAAGAACTCCTTCTTTGCAGGCTCCAAACCACAGGGCTATGAGTATAAGAATGAATGCAATTGTGCATGTCTTTCGCAACAGGTTTTTTTCAGTCACTGTCATCCCTTGAATAATGGATTTTTAACTCATGTTTTTCAGCGTGCGGCTCAGCGCAATCTATGGCTGTTGTTCCCCTGATTTATCGGCAAGATAATATCAATTCACAGGACAAGAGTCAAACTGAACCAGCCAATCCGTTCAAAATTTTCTGGATTATTGAACGACTAAATTAGGTGAGGGCTAAACGGAGGTTTTAAAATGAGCGAAATCGTAGGAAAACTAACCTTTCTATCTATAGTTATTATTACGGCGATAATCTTTGTCGCTGTGGCTGTCTTTGTTATGTTCTCGATTCTCTGCGCTAACGTGGCGCAGATGAAAAAAACGCTGCGCAAAATTCTTGAAGCAACCAACAAACGAAAAAACCATATCTCTGTGGATTATCTAACACCAAAAACTTGACACGCTATGGAACCGCATCGAATTATTGGGGACTGTCCCCAATTCAAATCATATTTTTATAAAAGTCCGTTTGGAGTACATCCAGTAGAGAATCAACCAGATCACCGCAAATCCTGCCAATCCTCTCAGAAAACCATCCCAGGGTTGAATGAACCGGAGCAACCCGCCAACAAAAACATCCCCAATTCGGCGAAAATCGAATAACTGTGTCGCCATGTATACCGAGATTGCGTTCATCCCGATCACTTTAAAGCCGAAGGCCCACTTCCGCCAATCCTTGACGTCAATAATCATGTAAAACAGAGCCAGCAGCAACACGCATATTCCGCCTGAAAACAGGACGAATGAACTCGTCCATAAATGCTTTATTATGGGAAAAGCAAGACCCCATAGCCATCCCACCAGGATGCATCCTGCACCAATCCCAGCAAGCCAGGCGACTTTCATCCACTGCGACTTTTTTGAGCGCAGAAGCTGCCCGGCTATCACTCCTATCATGACTGTGGCCCCAAAGGTCAGGCTGCTCAGGATCCAGCTATAGTTCGTTCCGTCCTGGAATCGTCCCAGCAGCACTTTATCCAGATAGATGGCCAGGTTTCCTTCAGATGTTAAAACTCCTGCCCCGTAACCTGGCACCGGCACCCACGCCATCAAAGCCCAGAACACAAGAAGAAGTCCTGACGTTATTCCGATCTGCCACTTGATTTCGAAGTTAAGCATGATGAGTGAGGCGATCAAATACCCTGCAGCTATGGCCTGAAGCGTGTTGCAGTAGAGGTCAAGTTTTGAGAGATCGAACTTCAGAAGGTTCCCCTGGGCAACAATCCCCAGAAAAAACAAGATCGCAAAACGGATGGCGACGTGAATATAAAGATTCTTCTTGCTGTCTCCTCTTTCAAGCCGCTTGCTGAACGAAAAAGGCATCGCCACTCCAACGATAAAAAGAAAGAGCGGCATGATCAAATCCCAGAAATGGAAACCTTCCCATTTCGCATGCCTGAGCTGAGTGCTGATGGCCTCTGTCACTGGATTCTTTGATACAGCACACAGTCCAATAAATATCCAATGCCCGCCAATAATCCAGAACATGTCAAATCCGCGCAACGCATCAATGGAGAGTAACCTTTGAGCAAAGATGTCTGACTGACCTTGCTTACTCACGTAAATTTTCCCTTTTTTGAATCAAGTGATGTTCGGGGAACAGAAATGGGATTTTTTGGAAAAGAGTAATACTCCTCATCTTTAATAACCTGTTAGAGGATGCTTATCTCTAAAGCTTTTATCACTGGAACAATTGATAGTCAAATGAAAATGGAAGGCATTATTTTAAAATCTTTATCTCCAAGTATTGGGAAAAATAGAGACCTAATTTTCCTTTTTTTTCAGAGATTGCCGGGCTTCGCTCGCTACGATATTGAAAATGGGAAGTGTGCCCGAAGGAAATTGGGGACAGGCCCCAATTTTAGAAATGTTAAATGTTAAGACGCAACCCCTTTAGAAACCCGCAATGACACTCGGGATTTTGAGCCAGACTTCTTTTCAGGAAAAAGCAAAAAAAATGAACTCTCTTCGATTACAGCAAAGTCAAACAGTGAGACTTGACCCCTTCAGGACTCCTAAGGTGTCCCCTTGGGGAACGTCCCCCTTACTCATACACGAGTATGACCACTCGTCTGTTCTGAGCTCTTCCCTCGCTAGTCGCATTATCGGCGATCGGTTTTGCGCTCCCGTAACTGATCACTTCCATCCTGTGGAGGGGGATGCTGTAGGTATTGTGAAGATATTCCATCACAGCTTCAGCTCTTAACTTTCCGAGAAACACGTTCCACGCTTCTTCCCCGGTGCTATCTGTGTGTCCCTGAATTTCAAGATACAAACCCCTATTCTGAGCGATAAGCGTCTGGACAAACTGATCGAGCATGGCTTTCGCTTCATCAGGGAGATCAGCACTATTAAATTCAAACTTTGCCTCTTCATTTCTCAGAACCTCTTGAAGTATCAGTTTTCCCTGGGCAAATCTTTTCACTTCATCTATTTTGCCATCCAATTCAGATTTCTGCTGACTCATTTCGGACTGATTCTGAGTAATCAGCGAACCGAGCGTGACTAATCGTTCATCGTGTTCTTTAATTCTTTTCTGATTCTCTTCAATTGTACCTTCCATTCCTTCGACTTTTTGGTCCAGAGATGCCACCTCTCCCAGGACATACTTTTTGGTCGCACAACCCGTTCCAGACAACAGGCCGAGTACAACCACAGCTGCCACCAGAAAAGTGATCTGTTTTTTATTCATCTTCACCTCCATTCTTTATTCATGAATAACCAAAAATAGGTTATTTGCGATCATCTTCCCCCATTCATCATTTCCAATCATAGCACAGACCTTTTTTCTGTCAAGCGTCTTCGTATGATGTCTTCTCCTGCGTTATTTTTAAAATAAATTCTCATCTGATCTTTAGCCTTTGCTCTGAGTTTGCCGCACCCGTCAGAGAATCTTTTTTCTCACCGCTGTAATATCCTTCCCTGGTCCTCACTCTATATTTCTTTTTTGAAGTGATAACTTTAATTTTCCGGTACTCACTTTCTGGACTTTTATAAGAAGTATATCCGAGTATATACTGATGACCGATTTCTCTAGTAATCCTCCTCAATGCATCATCCATTTCTTCAGCTTGATTAATGAAAAATGCCTTTCCTCCTGTGGCCGAAGAAAATCTTTCAAGAGAGTCAATGATACCGGAAGATGTTAGCTCAGGAGAACGCTTATATTTTTTTAAATACTGCTCACTCAAAGGAATCTTATACCCGATGGTATATATGGGGATGTCCACTCTTCTCGCAATCTCAATGGCTTGTTCAGGAGAATACTGGCTGTCATTCTCAATCCCATCCGTGATTAAAAGAAGAGCCCTCTTTTCGTTACCCCCTCTATTGGCAAATTCTGGTGACACGGCGACTGCATCATTTAACGCTGTCTGGCCATACGCCTCGGTTTTCTCCAGGACAGCCAGAACATCATTCTTATTATTAGAGAATTTCACAGCCACTTCCACTTCTCCATCCGCAAAAATCAATAATGAAACCTCGTCTTGACGGTCGAGAAGGAAATTCATGAGATATTTGAGTGCTTCTTTGCTTTCTCTCAATTTATCCTGAAGAGCCATGCTCCCGCTGACATCAAGGAGAATCGTTAAACTCAACGGAGCGTCAAAATTGTGGCTGAAATAGGTTATTTCCTTCTCTTCATTGTTCTCATAAATCTGAAAGTCTTCCTCTAAGAGGTCGTTAATAAACCTTCCTTTTCTGTCTTGAACTGTGACGGCTATAGAAATGGCGCTGACTGCCACATTGTGATAAATCTTTTGATCTTGAGTTTCTTGAAGAAAGGATGAGAACAAAGAGACATCGAGTGCAGCTATCCAAAGGAAAAGGAGAACGACTGACAGTGATAAGAGCTTTCTTTCTCTACTAGGAGTGATTATCTTCATTTTTTGTTTCCAACAGCCACATATAATTATAACCGATAACGCAAGTCAAAATTTGGAATGGATAATAACGAAAAGCCGACAACTAAAGCTTCACACAAAATGATAGTCCTTGGCTCAAATCTGCTCCTCCCTATTTGAATTAGTCGTATGAACAGCACTTAATGAGAAGAAAATTGGGGAAAGTTCCCAATTTCATTATCCCCAATATCCAGATAAGAGAGGTTAGGTTCCCTTTAATATTAAATTCCATCAAATATCTTTACAGGAAAAAAAATTCATCCCATTCGATTTCCCCCACCTACATACAAGACTTGTCCGGTTATCCAGTTGGCCTGTTCGGATGAGAAAAAGATGATGGCTTTCGCTATATCCTCTGGCCTACCGATTCTTTTCAAGGGATAACTCGCGGCAATTGTTTTTTCTATCTCCGGAGTCATCCATCCCGTTTGAACCGCACCTGGCGAAATAACATTCACAGTTATTCCATAAGGTCCTAACTCAACGGCCGCTGCTCGGCTGTAGCTTTCGATAGCATATTTACTGGCTCCGTAGGAAACATTCGAAGGGTGTGCAAAAGCTCCATCTGTGCTTATGTTGATAACTCGTCCCCAGCTTGCTTTTCTGTCGATGTGTCGCCGGGCAAATTCTTCAATCATCAGAGCCACCGCTCGCGTATTCACGGCAAAATGTATGTCAAGAGAATCAGCATTTATGGTGGTCATCGGGTATTCACCCAAAAAATGAGGGTTTTTTTTCAATTCATCATCAGGAAGAAAAGTGTCAAACTGATCATGTGCAGCGTTATTGATTAATATCTCTACGCCTCCAAATTTCTCTTCTGTCTTGTCGAATAATTTTGGAATATTATCCGGATCAGCCAGATCAGCTTCCCACGAATTACATTCGCCACCCAAATCATGTATTTTTCTTATGACATCGTCTGCAGATTGTGTAACCATCCTGTAATAATAAGCCCTTCCAGTTTCAGTGGCTTTTTTGACCTCATCCTGACTTATCTTGCCGTATTCTTCAGGCGATAAACGAAGATAATTAATGAACACTTTGGCTCCTTGTTCGGCAAAAGCCATCGCCGCAGCTGCACCTATTCCATGATTTGCGCCAGTAACCAACACAACTTTGTCTTTAAGACCTGTGTCAATCATTTTTTCCTCCTCTTTTTCCTATTCTAGCAGAAATGCTCAGAAGCGACCCCTTCATTATTTGTCGAAAACAAAGGTGTAGGAATATTTCACCATAATGGTCCGGCTGTTGTTGTAAGGAAGGTTGGGGATTTCTCGCAACCGATCAGTGTTGAAATCTTCATTGTAGACAACATAAAGATCAACACCTTCGCGCGGGTTGTATCGGATGCGGAAATTGGCGATGACAGCGTCTATGGCGCTGTTGTACTGGACAAAAGCACTGGCTGAGAATTTTGTGCTCAGCGTAGCCAGGAGCCGAGCTCTCACAATATGCGCGGTGAGTTCCTGGTTTCTGTCCGGAAAAACAACGCGGTTGAACTGGTACATACCCGTAAGGCTGAACTCTGGAGAAATCCCCCAGATAGGCTGCACTCCGACAGTGGCTCTCCAGCCGTCGTAAAAAGAGCCGGCGTCAAAATCGAAAATGGCACTCAAAGCTCTCCCCATGGGGGTATTAAACATACCTTTGAGACCATAGAAGGCGTACTCTCCTGGCGGGACCTCAATATCATCCGTAAACTCAAAGCTCTCCAGCAAACCTTCATGGTACATTTTGACAGCGAACTCCCCGCCGAATCCTGACTTGGTGGCAAAAGCCCAGCCTGGTCCGATCTCCGCTGATTCTATGGAATTATCCTCATTCCGGGTGAAAATAAAGCCGTCCACAAAAAGCTGGTGTTCCAGCAGAGCAGCCTTTTCACCTGGACGCCATCCCAGCCAGATGCGGTTTCCCAGCTGTGAATAGTCCTCCCTCAACTCAAAGCCGATTCCTGGATTGTAGTCGCTACCAGCCCGTGAATAACAGAGATTAAAGCCAAGGCCTTTCCGTGTTCGCCGTTCCCAGGATACTCGGATCCGCGCCGGGTCAAGAGAAGCCGGGTCGTTTTCTTTGCCGTTTTCAAATGTCTGGGCCCAGTTGAACAACAGGTAATCATCCTCAGAAACCCGGAAGATGCCGTCCAGGCCGTACGCCGCATTATAAGAACCATCCACCCCAATGCGCGAAGTGATCATGCTTCCTATGTATGAATTCGGATTGAAAACACGGCGGCGGACCCGGAACACACCGAAATTTTCCGAAGGGAGGCTTTCTTCACCTTCTAAAGGCGCGGTCTGCATATCCAGGAAACCAAGGTCCCAGCCTCCCACGCGGCCCACTAGGCGGGCACCGCCGTAAATGCGGACAGCCTCCTCTTCATAGAGCCCGATCCGCCGGCTGTAGAAAAGCCGGTTGGGCTCTCCATAGTTAAAATCAAACGTGCTGTTGCGCTCCTGGAAAAACAACCTTTTCTCGGGGAAGAAAAGGGAGAATCGGGTTAAGTTGACCTGCTGGTCATCCGCTTCCACTTGGGCGAAATCTGTATTCGCTGTGAGGTCAAGAGTCAGATAACTGGATAATCCGTATTTGATATCCAATCCCGCTTCGAACTTCGGTTCATCCGAGTAAAGATAAGCGGTTTCCGCATCATTCAAGTCGTAAGCCTGGCTATAGCCAGCCAATCCGTATGGAGTTATGTAGAGAGGCCTGCGGCTTCGGACTCCTTCCAAAACAATCTCGGAAGCACGGGATACTTTCCAGGAACTCCAGAATCCATACTTGGGGTCGATCAGAGGAAACATTACTACTTCGAATTTACGAGCTATGTACCTCCAGACGATCAAGCCCATAGTTACACGTCCTTCCTGTTCTTGAAACCGGAGACTGGAGAGAGGAATTCTCATCTCCACAAACCATCCCTGATCGTTCTGGATAACGGCCACATCCCAGAAAGTGTTCCAGCTTATATTCAGGGGCAGCAGGCCCTCGGCATCGTTGAATATGAGAGCGTCCAGACGAAGACCTGTGGGAGTGGTAAAAAAGCCCATTCCGTTCTCTTTGTCATTGAACGTATCGACAATAAGACCAAACCAGTCTGTGTTACCCTCAAGATAATCCCGCTGCTTGGAGGTAGCCAGGATCTTTGAAGGTTCCTTGTCATAGAGTCGTCCAGCCAGATAAAGATAATCATCGTCGAAGGCGATCAAGGCCTCTGTCTTTTCGGAAGGAGGATTTCCTGTATTTGGTATCTGCATCACGAGAGGCACTGGATTGATTCCCTTCCAGGCATCTTCATCGCTCATTCCATCGAGGTTGACAGGACCGTTAACTCGCTGAAGCACCAATTTATCCTTTTGTTGTTCTGGTGGAGGAATTTTCTCCTGAGGAATTGCGGCAGAGTTCACCATAATGAATAACAGGATAAATGCGAGAACTGCTCTATTTTTAGACATTCACTAACCCTAATTATTTCAATTTTTGCAATAATATACACAAATAGAAAAAAAAGAGCAAAACAAACAAAAAAGGGCCAGATGTACGCGCTCAGTAATTTTGTAACACTTTTTGGATGTCATTGTGAGCGAAAAGATTTTTTATTCCAACAAAATTCAGATTGATTTTTTTTAAAAAAATTTGGATACTGTTAACTCAGGAGCGACTCAAATGAAAAAAAACAAAAGATACTTCAAGAAATCTCTAACCGGACTATTCGCTGCAATAACACTTATTTTTCTGAGCATAGCTGTTGCTGAACATCAGCAGACTGACGTGCCTTTTGTCCCGACACCGGATGAAGTCGTGTTGGAAATGCTTAAAATGGCGAATGTAGGCAAAGATGATGTGCTCTATGATCTCGGATGCGGGGATGGTCGAATCGTTATCACGGCTGCAAAAAAGTTCGGCTGCCGGGGTGTGGGTATAGATATCGACCCGCAGCGCGTCAAGGAAAGTCTGGAAAACGCAAAAAAGGCAGGAGTTACCAATAAAGTCAAGTTTATTCAAGAAAATCTTTTCACGGCCGAAATCAGCGAGGCAACCGTTATGACTCTCTATCTGCTCTCAGAAGTCAACCTCAGACT
>Ga0209635_10005275_pt1 | contig 10178 bp, 9 predicted proteins | sample DeeMarSWOR230_32_FD_187463 | JGI IMG/M metagenome (GOLD analysis project Ga0209635, IMG submission 187463) | Marine sediment microbial communities from White Oak River estuary, North Carolina - WOR-2-30_32 (SPAdes) (version 2) | ecosystem: Environmental > Aquatic > Marine > Intertidal zone >...
TTGGCGGGTTTACTGCCGGCATCGTCCTCGCCTCTCTTTTTGGGGCCCGCCCAGCAGCCCGGGCTGAAAGGCACCTCGTCAAGGCTCGGCGCCATTTCGAGAAGGCCAATTGGTTAGCTTCACAGTTTGAGTTCAGCACCTATCTCGAGTGTCGACCGGATGATGCAGTCGTTCACGCAGAGATTGCGAGGGCACTCCTGTGCACCGGTGATACGGGTATCGCCAGGTTTCATTACAGAGAGGCGATACAGTACTTCATGGAGGGGGGGGCGCGGAGTTGTGCGGAAGAGATTTTTATTGAGGCCATGCGACTTATCCCGGATTTCACCTTACCAGAGGGGGTGCATCTCGATCTCTCGTACCGGATGGAAAGAACACTGAAGTTCCATTCAGCCGCGAAGGCTTATGAGAATTTTATGAAGGGATACCCAAATTCTTCCGAAATCCCTTTCATCCTGTTACGGTTGGCCGGATTATGTGAAAGAAAATTCCGGCGCTTTTCGGAAGCCCTCTCGTGTTACGGTCGCATTGTCGAAGAATACCCGGAAGACGCATGGGTCGATTTTGCCAATGCACAGATAGAGCGCTTGAGAAGAACGAGTATCGTGCTCTCTTGACCTTCTCGCATGGGAGCGGGAAACGGGTTGATGCGGTGAAAAAATCTTGAATTGTATGGGGGCATCTGTTAATTTTCTGCGGTGGATGTGGGGTGGTATGGGTTGAGGAGCACAGCAAAATCGTCATTCGAAGACTTGAGATCGAAGGTGTGCCTTCGAGGGGTGGAAAGGGTTGGTGATACCGAGGTCCTGGCGCTTGTCCTCGGGTCGGGAAATCATAGACCCCCGGGGGAGATTGCTCGGGAAGTGATCGATTCATTTGGTGATCTCGCCGGAGTCGGTTGTGCCGAGGTTGAAGAATTCGTTCGCATTGGGGGAATAGGAAGGGCGGGGGCCTTACGGTTGAAAGCCGCTTTCGAATTAGGTCGCCGATGTATTATAGCGGGCAGGGAACGATCGATCAGACGAGTTCGCTCTCCGGAGGATGTCGCCAGTTTGCTGATTCCTGAGATGAGAGAGTTGGACAGAGAGCACTTCAAGGCTGTCCTGCTGAACACCAAAAATGGCATCCTCAGGATCGTCACTGTCGCTGTTGGCTCGTTGAATGCAGCGCTCGTTCATCCCCGGGAGATCTTTAAGGCTGCTATCATCGCAAGTGCAGCTGGCATAATTCTTGTTCACAACCATCCTACCGGAAGCCCTGAACCGAGCGAGGAAGACACCGATCTTACCATCCGTTTTGCCCGGTGCGGTGAGTTGATCGGAATCGATCTGATAGATCATGTCATTATCGGTGGTGACCGTTTTATCAGCATGAGGGAGAGGGGTCTCATAAGCGGTTGAAAGGAAGGGATTTCATTGTTCAGCCGAATTGCCACATACTTCTCCAATGACATTGCGATTGATCTCGGAACAGCAAACACACTCGTATACCTCAAGGGAAACGGAATTGTCCTGAATGAACCGTCGGTTGTTGCGGTGGATCAGAAGACGAAGAAGGTATACGCTGTTGGCTCCGAAGCGAAATCTATGCTCGGGAAGACGCCGGATCATATCGTCGCGGTGAGACCCTTGAAGGACGGGGTGATCGCTGATTTCGAAATAACGGAGGTTATGCTCCGTGAATTCATTCGGAAGTCACAGAAGAAGCGTTTCTTTATCAGACCCAGGATAGTCATTAGCGTTCCATCCGGCATCACGGAGGTTGAACGTCGCGCTGTGACTGATTCAGCTCAGAATGCAGGAGCGAGAGAGGTCTACCTTGTCGCAGAGCCGATCGCTGCGGCAATCGGTGTGGGACTTCCCGTTGATAAACCTTCCGGCAATATGGTAATTGACATCGGTGGTGGAACGACGGAGATTGCCGTCATAGCCCTGAACGGGATCGTCACTAATATATCCATTCGGGTAGGCGGTGATGAGATGGATGAAGTGATTGTGCAGCATATCAAGAAGGCTTACAATCTTCTCATCGGGGACCAGACCGCCGAGCATGTGAAGATGGTCATCGGTTCAGCGATCAAGCTCAATCAAGAAAATGAGATGGAGATCAAGGGAAGGGATCTCGTCTCCGGCATCCCGAAAACATTGCAGATCTCGAGCACGGAAATCAGGGAAGCACTCGCTGATCCGTTGAGTCAGATCGTTGCAGCACTGAAAACAGCACTGGAGCAGACGCCCCCTGAGCTCGCCGCTGATATCGTTGACCGGGGAATCGTGATGACAGGAGGTGGATCGCTGCTCAACGGTATTGATCTTCTCCTCAAAGAGGAGACAAACCTTCCAATAAATATCGTTGAGGATCCATTGACATGCGTCGTTCTAGGGAGTGGCAAGATCCTGGGGAATCTGTACTCGTATGAACGTATCATCATGAAAAGCTCCAGGTTTTGAGCATGCAATTTTTATCCTTCCTTTTCGATAAACATCTGGACAAGACAATATTGAGTCTTGCAATAGCCGCTTCGATTGTGCTCATGACTCGAAGCGAGGACAGCAAGGTCAACACGGCACGGGCAGTTACATTTTTCCTGCTCTCCCCTGTGGCAAAGGTTGAAGGGTACTTCGCGAGCGTTGACGAACTCATCGAGGAGAACAAGAAACTCAAGGAGCTCGTCGCCACCCTCAACCACGAGCGTGAGAGGCTCGTCCAGTTCAAAGGTGAAAATGATCGTCTGAGAAAACTGATCGGATTTCGAGAGGACTCCTTCTACCAGTTTCTCCCTTGCAAGGTCATCGCCAGATCCTCGAACCGGTTTCACCACTCTATTGCTGTGGACAGGGGCAGTGATAAAGGGGTCAGGGTCGGAATGGCAGTCGTCGGCTACCGAGGGCTCGTGGGTCGTGTCACGCAGGTATTTCCCACCTCTTCCTGGATTCTCCTCCTCAACAATAAGACGATTTCTGTGAGCTGCCTGGACAAGCGGAGCAGGGTAGTGGGAATCCTCGAGTGGGAAAGGGGGAATCTCTTTAATCTAGAGTACGTTGGGAGGGAGGAGGATGTCCTGCCCGGTGACACGCTCGTCACGAGCGGTTTAGGAAGGCTTTTCCCGAAGAATTTTCCTGTGGGAACTGTCTTTCACGCGCCGGAAGAAAAGACCGGACTCTCCAGGAAGGTGAGGGTTGTCTGCACGGCGGACCTGAACAAGTTGGAGGAGCTCTTCATCGTTATCGGTGGCAGAGAATGGATTAATGAGGACATACTCGGTGAGCTCGAAAAGATAGGGGGTAAAAAGAACTGAAGGGTACCCTGTGAATATGGTGCGAATTATACTGGTTGCAGTTGTCGTCTTCATACTTCAGGTGACGTTTGTTCACAAGGTCACGATAGCCGGTGCTTCACCTGACCTGATGATTGTTCTCCTCGTGGCTTTCGTTCTCGGTAGGGGACCGGTTGTAGCTGTTATCGTCGGGTTCCTGCTCGGGTTCTTACTGGACCTGGGAAACGCCTCATTCCTCGGGTTGAACGCACTGGCCAAATCAATCATCGCATACGGTATTTCCAGAGTGGGTGGAGGATTCTTCCCGGAGAGTACCCTATTCAAATGTTTCTTGATACTTGCAGCCTCTCTTGTCAATGACATTGTGATCCTGGCGGTGACGATGAACTTCTCGATTCCGGAAATACTGGTGTCCTTTTTCCGCTATTCGATCCTTTCTGCTGTCTACACGGCTGTGATCGGCGTTGTCGTGATCGAGATTATCGGAATTGCGACGAGAAGGGTGGTGCGCCCACGTGGTGGCTTTAGATCAGCATGATGAGTCGATACTGCGACTCAGGCTGAGAACACTGTCACTCATTATTCTCGGTGCTTTATTTTTGCTCGTACTGTGGCTTTTTTACATCCAGGTGATTCGTCATTCACATTATGACAAACTTGCCTTTTCCACTCGCATCCAGCGGGAGCGTATTGTTGCACCGAGGGGTCTCATCTGGGCGAGAGACGGGACATCGAAGCTCGTCGTCAACGTTCCCGTCTACCAGATCAGCATCTTACCCGGCAAGCTCCACGGTCGGGATGAACTAGTAAGCCTCGCCTGTGAATGGTTGATCGTCGATGAAGACAAGCTTCGAAATAAACTGGCAGAATGGATTGAGAAGTATCCAGATGAGAGGGAAATGATTGTCGTACAGGCTGCCGATAAAGAGCAGATCTCTGTCCTGCGCGAGAATCGAGAGCTCTTCTCGTTTTTCAGGCTGGTGATGAAACACAGACGCCAGTATCCGGAGGGCTCCTTGGCAGCGCATCTGCTCGGTTATGTCGGTGAAGTGATGGACGAGGAGGTCAAGAGATCGTCTGAGCTCCATGCAAGTGATATCATCGGTCGTACGGGAATCGAGTATACCTATGAGAAATACCTGCGGGGTGTGGATGGTGTCCGGATCGTCGAAATCAGTGCAGATGGTATTCCCATCGGGGAAGTAAAAGGTCTCCTCGAGGGAGAAGACAATGAGAACGCAGTGGGGTCTCATCCACCAGTGCCCGGAGCTGATCTCATTCTCACCATAGACCTCAACTTACAGCGGGCGGTTGAGTCTGCCTTCACATGGGAAAGGGGAAGCGTCGTTGTGATGGATCCCCGGAACGGCGAGATCCTCGCCGCGTTAAGCCGTCCGGCGTACGATCCAAACATCTTCATCGAAGGGGTCAGCGAGGAGCGTTGGAAAGAACTTTACGAGAACCCGGATAATCCCCTCTTCAACCGTACCGTACAGGCCACATACCCACCAGGATCCACTTTCAAGGTTATTACCGCATATGCGGGTTTGAAGAACGGCTTGATTTCCAGATACCAGTATATGAGGCCGTGCGTGGGAGCCTACCGGTTCGGCAACCGGTACTTTCACTGCTGGAAGCCGGAGGGTCACGGTGCACTCGCAACATTAGGGGCGATCGTTCATTCGTGCGATGTCTACTTTTACCAGGTCGGTGAACTGCTGACGGCAAACCAGTTCGCTTCCGCAGGCCGAATCTTTGGGCTCGGCCGCAAGACCGGAGTTGATCTCCCCAGCGAGGCGGCCGGGATTATACCGGACCATGCATACTTCGACAGGCGTTTTGGTAAGGGAAAATGGACCAAAGGACACCTTCTGAACTATTCGATCGGACAGGGGGAGATTCTGACAACACCGATCCAGCTCTGTGTCTTGACCTCGATTTTTGCAAATGGGGGGAGGATGGTCCGCCCACATGTAGTCGAGCGAATCGTCGATGCGGATGGAGGGCTCATCTATGAGAACAATGCCGAGTCTATCCCCATGCCGGTGATTGAGCAGGATATCCTCCGGTATATCAGAGAAGCGATGGAGCGGGTCGTATCGGCAGAGACTGGAACGGGCAGGGCCACTGCTGTTCCAGGTATTCGGATCGCGGGAAAGACGGGGACAGTCCAGAACCCCCATGGAAAGGATCATGCGATTTTCGTTGCCTTTGCACCCATGGAGGATCCGGAGGTCGCATTGGCGATTGTCATGGAGAATGCGGGGCAGGGTGGGGTCATGGCCGCTCCGGTGGCTCGTGAGATTTTATCTACCTACTTTCACTTCTTGGCTGGTGAGAAGGGGCTGTCGCGCGATGTTGTTCTGTCACCGAGAAGTGATAGGGGATCAGAGGAGTAGATGCTCCCCTTATCGATGTATCATCAGCCATCTCGATGTGAAATGCTCTGGGGAGGAGACATTTGGGCGAGAGATTTTTCAGAAACTTTGACTGGTTGATCCTGCTCCCCGTCCTCTTGCTGATCGGATTCGGGCTGCTGACACTCTACTCGGTGGGGCATATACCGGATGAGCTCAAGGACACCTTTCAGGCGGAGGAGAGCCTCTATTTCAAAAAACAGCTCATATGGGCAGCTGTAGGTCTCGTGGTCATGGCATTCGCCATGCTGATGCCGTTCAGGTATTACGAGGCAACGGCTGTGCTCTTCTATGTTGTCGGCTTGCTCCTCCTCATTGCAGTACTGCTCCTTGAACCGACCAAGAGAGCAAACCGTTGGATCGTCATCGGTGGATTTCAATTTCAACCGAGCGAGTTCATGAAGATCGCAGTGATCTTTCTCCTTGCCAGGTTCCTCGCCGACAAGAGGAGTAATCCGAATAGTCTGAGGGTCGTGATAATCTCACTCGTGATCATTCTGGTTCCCTTCCTCCTCATTGTCAAGCAACCTGACCTCGGTACTTCCCTCGTCTTCCTCGCTCTCGTCTTTCCGATCCTCTATTGGAGAGGATTGAGAGCGGGTACATTGATTCTCCTTCTTTCCCCGATCATCAGTGCGTTCCTGACGATTTACAGTGAGCGGGGTCCGAAGAAGGACGAGTACCCGTTTGCCCTCCTCGCCTTTTTTCTGTTGATTCTCGTCATTGCGTACCAGAGGAGGCGGCACATCTTCCAGAGTATTGTACTGGTGGGGATGAATCTCGGTGTCATGCTCACTGTGCCCGGTCTCTGGGACAGACTCCAGGTCTACCAGCAGAAGCGGATAATGGCTTTCCTCCGCCCCGAGTCCGATATCCTGGGAACGGGATGGCAGGTGTACCAATCGAAAGTGGCAATTGGTTCGGGTGGATTCATGGGCAAGAAGTTTCTGCACGGTACCCAGAAGTTGCTTGCCTTCCTCCCAGAGAGGCATTCTGATTTCGTCTATTCTGTGCTTTCCGAGGAGCTCGGATTTATTGGAGCGTTGACCATTCTTATTCTCTTTGCCGTTTTCATCATTCGTGGACTCAACCTCGCCACGAAGGTCAAGAATCGGTTTGCATCGATTGCCGTCGTTGGAGTTTGCTCCTATTTCGCATTTCATGTTATCGTCAATGTCGGTATGACCATCGGCCTCGCACCGGTAACCGGTCTGCCGCTTCCATTTGTGAGCTATGGTGGGAGCTCAATGATCGTCAGCTGTTTCTTCGTTGGTGTTCTCTTGAACTTCAGTGCTCGATTCTACGAATACTGAGGAGGTACGCATGTACCCTGTTCTGGTTCGACTCGGAAAATTCGCCATATATTCGTACGGATTCATGCTGGCTTTAAGCTTTCTCATCGGGATCTTATTTGCCGCCAAGCGGGCAGAAAAGCGGGGAGTGGGTAAGGAGGTTATTTACGACCTCAGCATCATTCTGATCATCCTCGCCGTTCTTGGATCTAGGATCCTCTACATATTGACGCACAGAGATCACTATCACAGTCTGCTGGACATCATAGCACTCTGGCAGGGGGGAGCTACCTACTATGGTGGTCTCGTCCTCGCTATCGTCGGCGCCGTTGCGTACCTGAGGGTAAAGAGGCTATCTTTTTTTCTCATCGCTGATATCTGCTCGCCCTCGATCGCCCTGGGCATCGTTTTCACGAGGATCGGCTGTTTCCTGAGCGGATGCTGCTTTGGGATCCCCACAGAGAGCGTCTTTGGGACTGTGTTCCCGTCGAACTCCCCTGCTGGCTACACATTCACCCACATAGGGATACACCCGACACAGCTCTACTCGTCCTTCTACGGTATCGTTATCTTCATAGCCTTGCTCCTCATTGAAAAGAAGAAATCTTTCAACGGATTTACGTTTGTATTTCTGTGCATAGGGTACGGTGTTGCGAGATTCATCGTCGATTTCTTCAGATACTACGAAGAATCGGCGATGATGGAAGGTACGTTATCTACCAGCCAGATTATCAGCCTCGGTCTCATCGTCGCTGGTGTCGTGATGTTGATCGTCTTGCCGAGAATTCAAAAAAGAGGACATTGATGGTAACGGTACGAGGGGCGGTGCCTGAGAGCTGACTCGGGCATCAGAACATCGGACTCTGGCTCATGCATCGGAAATGGTTGGGTGGTGACGGTGTGGGGTTTGTTCTCCTTCATCATTGATTTCCTTTCCCCTGATGGCTGTCTTCTTTGCGGGAGGGCATTGAGAGATCGTGAAGGTACTGAAGGGCTTACCATACCTCCCGGATGGCCTCCCTGGACGCACTCTTTCCTCTCCACAAACTTTTCACTGGTTCTCTGTCGTCATATCCATGTCGAGGCAGCAGTCCTTTGCCCGCCATGCTGGTTATCGCTGGAGCCGGCATTTTCCCAGAGCCGTATCTATATCAACGGCACTGCGATTCCACTGGTTACACCCTTTTTTACCAGCGACGGTCTCCTCTCTCTCATTCATTTCCTGAAGTTCTCTGGTGGCAGAACGGTCATTCCACCACTCTCCTGGTTCATGGCACAGGCGTTGCGGATGAATCTGAGGACATCGACTTCCCCTCCGCCTCTCGTCGTCCCGGTACCGCTGCACCCTTCGAGGGAACGCAAGCGGGGTTATAACCAGGCGGCTCTGCTCGGCACATCCGTTGCGAAGCAGCTTGACCTGGATTTCGGCCCGGCAGTTCTCCTCAGGAAGCGGAATACGAAACGTCAGGCACGGCTCGACCCGGCTGAACGGGCTGAAAATGTGAGAGATGCTTTCAAGCTCTCACAGCGGCGATGTGCGGCCAGAGATGTTGTGCTCGTCGATGACTTGGTGACCACAGGCGAGACGATTAAAGCTTGTATGACAGCGTTACTCGAGAACGCACCTTCGACGGTGACAGTCCTCGCGGCCGGGAGGGTGAGGTCTCTCTACCCCGATTTGCATGTCTGAAAGACGAAGAGTTGCATTCGGTTAGCCTTGACACGGTTGTCTGTAATATGCAAACATACCTCTGCTCGGCGCTTCAGCAGTGAGCTCAGCCACGGAGTTGGTTTTGAAGCAGCAGTCGCTTGACCGGTAGGTGGTTGTACTTGTTTATTGAGGGGATGAAGCCCAGGGCAAACAACACGTACGAGAGGGATGCGGTGCTTGTCACAAACAGGGAGCTTCTCAATGTTGCACGAGAAGGCAGGTACGCAGTCGGTGCGTTCAACATCAACAACATGGAGTTCGTTCAGGCTATCACAGGAGCGGCCGAAGAGCTGAAAAGTCCCGTTATTATTGCTGTCTCTGAGGGCGCGATCAAGTATGCGGGGCTTCATAATCTCGTTTCTCTCGTGCGGGTTGCCGCTGAGGAGAGGGAGATCCCACTCTCCCTGCATCTCGATCACGGAAGGGATATGGAAATAATCGAGCAGTGCATCAATGGCGGCTTCACGTCAGTAATGATTGATGGCTCACACTTGCCATTTGAGGAGAATGTGACCGTAACTCGTGAGGTCGTCGAGAGGGCAAAGAAGTCCGGTATATCCGTCGAGGGGGAGCTCGGGCGCCTGGCAGGAATCGAGGATAACGTTTCCGTTGCCAAGAAGGATGCTCTCTTTACCGTCCCAGCGGAGGCAGTGGAGTTCGTCCGGCGTACCGGCGTCGATGCACTCGCCATCGCCGTCGGCACATCCCACGGTGCTTACAAGTTCAAGGGGGAGCCGCGGCTCGCATTTGATCGGATTAGTGAAATAGCATCCAGGGTGGGAGTACCGCTCGTGCTCCACGGAGCCTCGGGCGTCGATCAGGAACACGTTGAGCTGGCGAACACCTACGGTGCGGAGCTCAAAGGTACCCGGGGGGTTCCCGATGCAGCTATTGTCGAAGCGGTGAACCGCGGTATTTGTAAAGTCAATATTGATACCGACATGCGGATTGCCTTCACGGCATATCTCAGGAAGACGCTCTCGGAGGATCCAGGGAATATCGACCCTCGGAAATACCTTGGTCCATGTCGGGAAGCCGTTGCGGAGGTGGTTCGCAGAAAGATCAGGCTATTTGGAAGTGAAGGAAAAGCTCGTGAGTGGTCGTAACATGTACCAGGCGAGAAGGAGGAAGTAATGGCGATCAATGTAGCTATCAACGGATTTGGAAGAATCGGGAGACTGGTCTATCGTCACGCCATGCAGAAAAAGCGATTCAATATCCTGGCGGTGAACGATCTCACCGATGCACCCACCCTTGCTCACCTCTTGAAGTACGATTCGGTACACGGGAGATTTCCCGTCAAGGTGAACGTCAGGCGAGACGGCTCCATCGCTGTTGGTGGCAAGAGAATAAAGGTATTCGCGGAGAAGGATCCTCAGGCTCTTCCATGGAAGAAGCTCGGTGTCGACATCGTCATCGAGGCGACCGGCAAGTTTCGGAAGCACAAGGATGCTGCCTTGCATCTTCAGGCCGGTGCTCAG
>Ga0209635_10005276_pt1 | contig 10177 bp, 8 predicted proteins | sample DeeMarSWOR230_32_FD_187463 | JGI IMG/M metagenome (GOLD analysis project Ga0209635, IMG submission 187463) | Marine sediment microbial communities from White Oak River estuary, North Carolina - WOR-2-30_32 (SPAdes) (version 2) | ecosystem: Environmental > Aquatic > Marine > Intertidal zone >...
CACCTTAGCCATTTGCGCAAATGGATCCCCGCCCACTTTGCTGATAAGATGCACCTCGCAGCCGCACAATGCAGCTTCCATAGCCTGATTCGGCCCCGGACCGGTGGCCGTGTATGAAAGAGCAGAGCCGGCAACGCTCTGTCCGGGTGACGGGATTTGGCCACACCGTATCACCATATCGATATAGGTGCCACCAATTACAACTACTTTAGGAATCCTTCCCGACATTTTTATCCTTGTCAGCTCTGGAGATTTTACCGGTTCTCTATTACCCGGCATGCTTCAGGAAAATCCCTTTCGAGAACTCAGTATAATCCGTTGTTGCACAAAAGCAACTTTTTTTTAGAACAACTTGACACTGATTTCACCGGCAAATAGATAGTGGCTAAATGTCCCGAGACTTTGGCCAAAGTGCTGTAATTCTGGACTAATGAAAGGAAATGGAATAGCCATTTACAATAATAACTTTGCTCTTTCCATCAAAAATCTTAAGATTCTCGCCGGCTGGCTTGCCGGGATCATCAAGTACAGAAGCACGTTCGCCTGCCGTGAGGATATAACACAGCAAAAACGGCAGCGATTTTTTCCCATCTAAGAATTCTTCTTTGATTTTTTGCGTTCATAACCACTTAATCCTAAATTACTTAGCTCACGTACTATAGTTGCTGCACAGGATTATTTTTGTAGACTGAGCCGGTTTCTGCAAAGCAAATTGTTCCTTCTCTACTTATTAAACGCGGATTAACACGTATATATTGCACCAATTACGGCAATGCATAATTTTCATACCCAAAAATGGACGGGAAAATATAAAGATCCCCGAAATGTTTTATAAATCCTAAATTTTTGAAAAATTTTGTAAAAAATAATGAAAAACACTTGACTTTGTTTATAAATATGTTAAAATACGCTATTTGTTAAGTATGCAAATAACAAACATAGCCATGGAAATTAGAAAAATGGCAGCTTTGACTTGGATAGCTTTTGCCAGGGCTTAAACTGTAATCTGGAACACCTTAGCCAGAACGCGATTTAATGCTGGTGGTTAACGATGGAAGAAATTAATCCAAATATCCCACAAAAAACGGTGGAAGCCAAAAACAGGTTTCGCGACCGGATCGATTTGCTCCGTAGCAGGCTAAACATGCTTAACGGAAAAGATAAGGTCCTTATGACAATGTACCTGGAGAACGGCAACAGCTTTCGGCAGATGGCTCGCCTGATCGGCGTCAGTGAGACAAGTATCGCTCGAAGAATACACAAAATAACAAAACGACTCATCGATGGAGAATACATAACCTGCTTGCGGAACCGTAACAAATTTAATCAGCACCAGATGGCCATCGCAAAGGACTACTTCTGGACGGGCCTATCGATGAGAAAAATCGCTGCAAAACGACACTGTACCTTCTATCGCGTTCGCCAAACCCTGAATGAAATCCAGCACCTTCTAAAAGATAGCGAATAGCGGATATACAAATAAATACGAGAGACAAACCGCGAGGCACGATACAATGCCGATATACAGTATTTCAAAAAGTTTTAACTGGCGGGGAACAATTACTGATAAAGTCGCACAGGTATGCAGGATGTTCGGCCTGACTGTGGACAGACTCACTGAAAGGCGCATCAATCACAATTGCCGTCTGGAAATCAACGATGGTAACGTTGTCTATATCACGGGTCCATCGGGAGCCGGCAAAAGTATCCTGCTGAAAGAATTGGAAAAATCCATCCCGGCTTCGGATAGGGTGAATCTCGCTCGAATAAAACTACCGGGTGACAAAGCTTTGATTGACTGTATCGACGGCGATTTGCTGACCAGCCTTAGAACGCTCAGCACCGCCGGGCTAAACGATTGTTTCTGTCTTCTCAATGAAGCTGGCAATCTTAGTGATGGCCAAAAATATCGCTTCCGTTTGGCAATGGCGCTGGCAGCGGAAAAGAAATTCGTTTTCGCAGACGAATTCTGTTCTGAATTAGATCGCATTACCGCTGCTGTGATTGCGTACAACATACACAAGTTCGCAAAACGGACCGGCACAATATTTATCCTCGCATCAAGCCAGGACGATATCCTGCTCGATCTGGCGCCGGATGTTCTGGTCCTCAAGGAATTGGCTGGTCTAACGCAGGTTATTTATAAGCAAACAAAGAAGTAGGTACATCAAACGCATTTGTTCGCGTTTGAGGACCCTGTAAAGATACGAAGCTGTTTGTAGGTGAGTGGACAGGTAGACGAGTAAAATGAGTTGACGTATCAACACTTAAAAACCGAAAATGCGAATTTGCTCGGTCTGTAAAAAATTGCGAATTGTCCCGGGTTGTCTTGATGATTACAAGCAGCTCACGCACTATCACTACCGTGACAGTCGGACGGGGCCGTTCGCAGCAATTTTTGCCCTAAGGCCCGATTCTACGTTGGTCGGACGCTCATGCACAAAAACTGTCGGCGTTATCGTTTACCGTACGTCGACTCCGTCTTTGGAGCTTCGCAACATCGCGACGGGCAACTTTTTTGCCGGCTTCGACAGAAGCACACAGTTGTCGCTTATCAACAAGAACATTCGTTGTATTAGCAGAGTTATTATCGAGCCGAGGTTCCGCGGACTGGGATTAGCGGGCCGATTGGTGCGCCAGACTATGCCCGAAATGAACGTCCCAATTATCGAAGCGATGGCCGTGATGGGACTGGTCAATCCATTCTTTGAAAAAGCGGGCATGAAAGCCTATACAGCAAAGATGCCTGCCCGAAGCATCCGGCTTATCGAGGCGTTTAGTATGGTTGGAATAGAAGAAGAGCAGCTCATCAACGCAGAAAAAGTACAGCGAAAACTCGATCGGCTGCCCAGTCCCCAAGCCTGGTTTATTGAGCTTGAAATCAAACGCTTTTTGCAAAGCTACGGTAAGCGCCGGAATATGCAAGCCGGCCTCGAGCGAACAAGATGCATATTGAGCAAGCTCACCGTTAGGCCAATCTATTATATATGGTTCAATCCCCGCTTCACGGTAACAAGCTTGCCACTGCCCCATGCCGGGTGCTCGTCGAGTATCAAGAATTATGACAAATCAAGTTAAATCAGTAGCGATTGACAAGCTTATTGCTCATCCGGACAACCCGAACAGGATGAGCAAAACCAACTTTGCCAAGCTCGTTCGTAACATAGAGCGGACCGGCAGATACGAGCCGTTGCTGGTTCGCCCGTCTCCGCAAAGACCCGGTTTTTTTCAGATAATCAACGGCCATCATCGCTGGCAAGTTTTGAAAGAGCTTGGCTACAAGACCGCTGATGTAGTAGTATGGGACATTGACGATGGGCAGACTGATATACTACTTGCCACTCTCAATCGTCTGGGCGGCTCGGATGTTCTTGAGAAGAAATTGGCATTGCTGAAACGACTAAATATTCGAAAGGAAGCGGCCACCCTCGCGAGACTTCTACCGCAAACCGCAAAGCAGATCGAACGCCTCACGCAATTGACGAATTCCGATTGCACGATGTTGATTGCAAATCGCAAATCGAAAGCTTTTTTGAATCCGCTGGTGTTCTTTGTGAACGATAAGCAGCAGGAAATTATCGATAACGCACTGTCACTTGCACGAGGGACTCAAAACAGGTCCCCGCTCCGCGGGAGCCAAAGAACAAAAGCTGTAAAAAATGCAGCGGCTCTTACATACGTAGCCCAGCACTTTCTTGAAGCTCAGAAGCCTCCCCGTTCTAAAGCAGTGCTGGATACCAGGAAAGCGCTGGGAAAATGAAAATAGACTTCGTCCAACTGGAAAGTAAAGCGTTTCTGACAGATATAGATTTAATCAACATATGAATTTCACCTGTTGGCTTTGAGCCGGTTATGTAATTGCAAAAGTTGTACAAAAATTGAAAAAGGCCGGAAGGAAAATTTCAAATAGGTTTTTACATACGCAAAAGCATGAATGTATAACCATATAGTATCAGGAACGTTAGAACGATGACCAAAGCAAGAAAGTTGAGTAAAAGACAGCTTGCTGTATTAGAAGATTTGTTCAGCGGCGAGCTGAGCGAGCAGGCGATCTTAGACAAGCACAAGCTAAGCAGAGAGCTCTATAACGAATGGTTGGTCGATGTGGCCTTTGTCGAGCACTTTGACCGGCGTATCGCTAGCGCCTATCGTCAAAGCGCAGCTTTAATCGCGCGGTATGCCCCGGTGGCGGCGGCCAAGCTTGTGCAGCTTACCGAGTCGGACAAGGAAGAAACTGCTCGCAAGGCCTGTCTGGATATTATTTCGCGATGCTCGATACCTGATACCCGATACTCGTCGGGAATCGAGCATCGAGCCTCGAGAATCGAAGAGTCGCTTTCGGAGAAGACCGCCAGCAGATTGTTAGCGGCCCTCGCAGAGCAGTCCAGCTCCAAAACGGCGTGAGTTGAAGCTCTTTGGTGCTGGATTCAAAAATGATACTAACTATAATAAGATATGGCTTGGTTCCCGCGGAGCGGGGGCCCTTCGCCAAGGAGCAAAGAAATATGACACTCACTAATCCATTCTCCGTATTCCTACGAAGAACTAATACACGACGCGATTTTCTAAAGGCTATGGGTGTGGGGGCAGCAGCACTGACAATCCGCCCTTGGGCGGAGCTTCTGGCTGGGGAGATGCCAGGTTCCCGCCAAGCGGGGACCCCACCGGGTCACAAACCTAACATTGTTCTGATTCTGGTCGATGACCTTGGTTACGGCGACCTGTCGAGCTATGGCGCAAGGGATATGAAAACCCCCAACATTGACGGTCTTATCGCTGCGGGTATGCGATTCGACAACTTCTACGCCAACTGTCCGGTTTGCTCGCCGACCCGCGCATCGCTGCTGACAGGCAAATACCCGGACTTGGTAGGCGTGCCAGGTGTCATCCGCACGCACCTGAGCAATAACTGGGGATATCTGGCCCCGCAGGCGGTGCTGCTGCCGAAGCTGCTCAAACGAGCCGGTTACTACACCGCTATCATTGGTAAATGGCACCTCGGTCTGGCCTCACCAAACACTCCAAACGAGCGAGGCTTCGACCACTTCCACGGCTTCCTCGGTGATATGATGGATGACTATTACAACCATCGCCGCCACAGCATTAACTATATGCGGCTCAACGATAAACAGATAGAACCGAAGGGTCACGCCACCGACCTGTTCACGCAATGGGCGATTGAGTATATCCAGCAGCGCGCCAACTCAAAGCAGGGACCCCACACAGCGGGAACCAAACCATTCTTTTTGTATCTTGCTTATAATGCACCGCACACGCCAATCCAGCCGCCGAAAGATTGGCTCCAGCGTGTCCAGAACCGTGACAAAGACATCAGCGATAAACGCGCCAGACTTGTTGCTCTAATCGAGCATCTTGACGATGGCATCGGCAGGGTGCTTACAGCTCTGAAACAGTCAGGTCTCAGCGAGAAAACCTTGGTCATCTTTACATCCGACAACGGCGGCGAACTTGGAGTCAGGGCCAGCAACGGCCCTCTCAGAGGCGGTAAGCAGGATATTTACGAGGGCGGTATCCGTGTGCCGATGTGCGCGGTTTGGCCGGGCAGGATAAAGCCCGGCTCGTGCAGTAACCGTGTCGCATTGACTATGGACCTGTTCCCTACCATTTGCCAGGCAGCCGGCGCTGCTTTGGATTACAAGATAAATGGCCGAAATATCCTGCCGACACTGCTCGGCAGGTACCAGTCTGCTGAAGATCGTTTCCTGTTCTGGGTACGCCGCGAAGGTGGTAGTTATGGTGGCCGCGCTTATTATGCCGCCCGCTACGGCAACTATAAACTTGTGCAGAACAGCCCCTTTGAGCCGTTGCAACTCTACAATCTAAGAGACGATCCGCAGGAAAAACATCCCTTAAGCAAAAAGCACGAGATGTATCAGAAGCTCTTTACTGCCCTTCGCAACCACATCATAGAAGCCGGGGCTGTGCCCTGGCAAAAGTACCCTGTCAAGCTAAATGACTCTTAGAAATCCTAAATATAGGAGGTAACGATAGAATGAAAAAGAAAATGTGTACTTTGAGCATATTGTTATTTGCGACCTTGTTGCTGCCATTTGTTTCTTTGGCCAAGGCGCAGACTATTCTGGTCGAGGCTGAGGCCTTTAACAACCACGGCGGCTGGGTCGTTGACCAGCAGTTTATGGACCAGATGGGCTCGCCGTTCCTGTTGGCTCACGGTTTGGGTGAGCCGGTCAAAGATGCCACAACAAACGTGGAGTTTCCAGCAGCGGGCAAATACCACGTATGGCTGCGCACACGCAACTGGGTAGCCCCATGGAAAGCTCCGGCTGCGCCGGGTAGGTTTCAATTACTTATAAACGGCAGAGCACTTAAAATTATCTTCGGCACCGAAGGCTCAAAGTGGCACTGGCAGGACGGCGGGACGGTCGAGATTACGAATAAGCAAGTCACGCTTACCCTCAATGATCTAACCGGCTTTGAGGGTCGATGCGATGCAATCATCTTCACCACCGATACCGATTTGGTTCTACCAAACGAGGGTGAGCAAATGGCGGCTTTTCGGCGAAAGACTCTTGGGCTGCCTGACCAGCCGCAAGACGCCGGCAACTTCGACCTTGTTGTGGTCGGCGGCGGTATTGCCGGCACTTGTACAGCCATCTCGGCGGCCCGGCTGGGACTGGACGTGGCGCTGATACAAAACCGTCCCGTGCTGGGCGGTAATAACAGTTCGGAGGTCCGCGTCCATCTAAACGGTAAAATCAATCTGCTGCCGTATCCGGCCCTCGGCAACGTCGTCAGGGAAATCGATTCGGGAAAGAGGGGAAATGCACAGCCGGCTTCGAACTACGACGACCAAAAGAAGCTGCACGTTGTGCGGGCTGAGAAAAATATTCACCTGTTTCTCAATATGCACGCGTTCAAAGTCGAAAAGCAGGGCAGCCGCATTGTAGCGGTTGTCACCAAGCATATCGAAAACAGCAGAGAGCTGCGTTTCACCGCGCCGCTGTTCGCCGACTGTACCGGCGACGGAACCATCGGCTACCTTGCCGGTGCCGACTATCGGATGGGACGCGAAAGCAGGGAACAAACCGGCGAATCGCTCGCGCCGGAAAAGAGCGACTGTATGACCATGGGCACGTCCGTTCAGTGGTATTCCGTACAAACCGAAAAGCCAACGACATTTCCGGATTGCCCCTGGGCTTTGCAATTCAATGAACAAAGCTGTCAGCACCTCACCAGGGGAGACTGGGACTGGGAGACAGGAATGTACCACGACCAGATAACCGAATTTGAGTACATCCGCGACTACGCTCTTCGCGCCGTCTATGGCAACTGGGCATTCCTGAAGAACAACAGCCGCGATAAAGCAAAATACGCCGACCGTAAGCTCGAATGGGTAGCTTATATCGGTGGCAAGCGCGAATCCCGCCGACTGCTCGGCGACGTTATCCTCAAGCAACAGGACGTCCAGCAGCAAAGAAAGTTCCCGGATGCATTCGTTACGACTACCTGGACCTTCGACCTGCATTATCCCGACCCGGAAAATTCCAGACACTTCCCGGGCGCCGAATTCCGCTCGATTGCCAGATTCACTCGCATAGACCCCTATCCGATACCATACCGTTGCCTGTATTCTCGAAACATCGACAACCTGATTATGGCTGGTCGGTGTATCAGCGTTACCCACGTGGCACTGGGGACGGTCCGCGTGATGCGGACTTGCGGCATGATGGGCGAGGTCATCGGGATGGCTGCATCGCTCTGCAAAAAGCACAACACCAGCCCTCGTGGCATTTATCAGTACCACCTGGACGAACTCAAGGAACTTGCTAAACGCGGCCTCGGAAAGACCAGCAAAGCAACAGACGACAAGACCTTCAAGCAGGCCGCAGAGAACGGATGCTTGGCTAATGAAGGATTCATACGCTGCCGAAATTTCGTCAATGGCTGGCTGAAACACGCCGACGCAAAAACCGGGTTGATTCCCAGAAACTTAAGCCGAGACAGGGACATCTGGAACGCCCAGGATAGCGCCGCAGATAATTATCCTTTTATGGTTCTTACCGCTGCTATTACTGACCGTCCCTTGTTTGAGGGACGGATGCTTGATATGCTCCGCACCGAAACAAAGCTCACTTCTCGTATTGACAGCCTGCCAGACACATATTCTTTTCTTAAACAAGGCTTTGCCAGCGACACACCGGATATTAACCGCATCATATTTGGCTCATCAGAATACGTCAAAGATGGACTGCTGCCACTCACGGAATGGCTTGGACCGAGTCCCTGGTGCGAACGTATGCTCAGCATAATTGACGATATGTGGAAGCACGCACCCATCCAGACCAAATATGGGAAAATCGTTTCCACAAACCAGGAGGTCAACGGCGAAATGCTCCAGACGCTATCCCGTATCTACTGGATGACTGGCGAAAGGAAGTACCTGCAATGGGCTCTCCGCCTCGGGGATTACTATTTGCTGGATGGACATCACCCCACGAGAGACGAGAACAAACTCAGATTAAGAGACCATGGCTGTGAAATTGTCTCGGGATTGTGCGAGCTGTACGCAACGGTGAATTTTACAATGCCGGCCAAAAGGCAGGCCTATCAAAAATCCATTCACGAAATGCTCGACCGTATTCTTCAAATCGGACGAAACGAACACGGCCTGTTCTACAACAGCATAAATCCCCAAACCGGCCAGCATGATAAAGGTCTTTGCGATACGTGGGGTTACAACCTCAACGGCTTTTACACAGTGTATCTTATTGACAAGACCGAGGCCTACCGCCAGGCCGTTCTAAAAGCTCTCGGCAGTATGAATGAACACTACAAAGGTTACAAGTGGGAGGGCAGCAGTGCTGATGGCTACGCTGACTCCATCGAAAGTGCCATCAACCTTTACAATCGTGAACCTGTTGCCTCGGTTGCAAAGTGGGTGGATAGCGAAATAAAAGTGATGTGGAACATACAAAAAAGCGACGGCGTAATCGAAGGATGGCACGGCGACGGCAACTTCGCCAGAACCACAATTATGTATTGCCTATGGAAAACCAAGGGCCTGACTATCATGCCTTGGCGAGAGGATATTGTATTCGGAGCCGTTCACGATGGTAACCTTCTCAAAATCAGCATTCGCGTCGACAAAGACTGGCAGGGGAAAATCCTTTTCGACACGCCGCGCCATCAAACGATTATGAAGATGCCGCTTGACTGGCCGCGAATCAACCAATTCCCCGAATGGTTCACCGCCAAGGCAGAAAAGATCTATACGGTTCACGACCTAACATCCAATTCGACAACAAAATACACAGGCAAACAATTACACGAGGGTATCAACATAAACTTGCAGCCCGGCACCAGAAAACGCCTGCTGGTAGAGTAAACGCAAGGAAAATCGCAAGTGCACAAGAGCAAAGGCCTACTTATGTGCTTAAGCACTTGTTGTAACTGACATTGGCCCCCGCTAAGCGAGAACCCTAAATCAAGGGATATAATAATGACAAAATTAGCTTTTCCAGAAACTTCTAACGACATCGAAAAAGCAGCTTACATTTACTCTAAGCTGCGACGAACTCGGCCAAGAACAAGACGGGACCTTAAAAATTACGTCAAAGTTTTTCTTGGCCTCGATATTCCCAACAAGAAAATCTGCAGGGAGCATAATACTCCGATGGACTACCTCTGGCACAGTTTCTCTGCGGATTTCGCTACAGAAAAAGAACCATTAACCGCCGAGAACACCGAGAGTCCAAAGAAAAAATTAAACTTAAGAATCTCGGCGGACTCTGCGTGCTCGGCGGTAAAAAGGATTAATGCCGATGCGATTGTCTGGGCTAATCGTGCGGGCGGCAAGACCGAACTCGCTGCGGTCGCTACACTTTTAGACTGCATCTTTAAGCCGAAGTGCCAGGTCAGGATACTCGGCGGCTCAGGTGAGCAGTCCGGAAGGATGTATGAATACCTGAATGGCTTTCTGCGCAACGGCTTCCAAGAGTTTCTCGCGGCTCCCGTTCTCAAAGCAAAATGCCGCTTCACGAACAATTCAGCCGTCGAGGTCCTGACCCAGTCGGCAACCAGTGTCCGCGGTCAGCATATTCAGAAGCTTCGCTGCGACGAGGTCGAGCTTTTCGATGAGGATGTTTTTGCAGCGGCCAAGTTCACCACCCAGAGCACCCCAAAGCTCCTGGCTGCT
>Ga0209635_10005280_pt1 | contig 10175 bp, 10 predicted proteins | sample DeeMarSWOR230_32_FD_187463 | JGI IMG/M metagenome (GOLD analysis project Ga0209635, IMG submission 187463) | Marine sediment microbial communities from White Oak River estuary, North Carolina - WOR-2-30_32 (SPAdes) (version 2) | ecosystem: Environmental > Aquatic > Marine > Intertidal zone >...
TGGCTTGATAATGGTTCTCCTGCTACAACCTGTTTTAACGGATGCGACATTCGTTCCTGTCGATGTTATCGTGGTCTTCATCATGGGATTGATCTGTTTTATCCCCTTCGGAGTCTTCGCACGCAAGGTGGTAGCCAGTTAGCTCCAAGTGCGCGCCAAAAAGTATCAGCGTGAATGCCCCAAAAAGGAGGGAGATTGGGTGATATCTCCCTTGTGGGGAGGGTTCAAATCCCAGCTATTCCAACGTGAGTACTGAGACTCCGTCTGAAGAACGCTCATGTTGCTTTCTCTCTATGAAGAGTAATGGTCCAACAGGTTGACTAGTACGCGCCGCATAAAGTATATCTGATGCACCTATGAAAGAAAGTCTATGCTCGAAGACCCGTTAGTTCAATTGATGATTCTGATTGTCTCACTAGTCGGCTTAGCGTCGGCTAGCCATTTTGCCATAAAATCAATCGAAAAACTCATCGAAATGACTGGATTGAGCGACGCATCGGCAGGTTTCATAATCCTTGCCGTGCTTACCTCCACTCCTGAGTTAGTCGTCGCTCTTTTCTCAGTCATCCAAGGAAATCCTGCCATCAGCATCGGTGACCTCCTAGGCTCCAACGTATTCAATATAGGGGCGGTTCTCGGCATCTTGGGTATAATTGGATACCTCAAGACCTGTGGCACTGACCTACTCGTGGAACTCACGGACATGCTTTTCATAACAGCACTCATCCCCCTACTTCTTGTCATTAATCAGTACCACATTGTGGACATTCCAAGTCCTTTCATTGGCATCATCCTCCTCATCACCTTTCTGACAAACATGTATCTTATGGCACGAAAAAGAACGCCACCAGTCAAGTTAAATGATGACAAAGCAATAACCAAGGGAAAAAAAAGCGCTGTGATCGCAACACTCATAGTAAGCTTCGCGGTCGTAGTAGTATCCGCTCGCTTAACCGTCTACTCTGCTTCAAACATAGCTGTTGCCTTAGGAGTCCCACCCATTCTTATCGGTGCGAAAATCGTTTCCATAGGCACATCATTGCCAGAACTCACACTTGACCTTACAGCCATCAGACGTGGTCGAGTACAACTTGCATTAGGAGACATCATTGGTTCTAACCTGACCAACCTAACGCTTGTACTCGGGCTGGTGCTCTTGACCTCTCCTTTTAAAGTGGACATGACTATTTTCATCGAGATCCTCCCATTCCTGCTAATAACAACCGTCATATTCTGGCGCTTCATTATGAGAGGTGGAATCTCAAGAACTGGTGGAGCAGTACTAATACTCACTTATATCTTATTTCAAGTACTTGTCACGAAAGTATAAGCTGCCGTTCAGATCAATTTTCACATGCATAACGAATATACAGTTCTTCGGAAAAACGGAGTTTGCGTGGAAATTGGAAGATATCACCCGGGTGAGGAAGGTTCAAATCCCTTCGAGCCCACCTAGAATTCTTCCAACATGTCTCTGAAGTGAACGCATGCTTTAAATCGGATTTTCTCGTTGGATGGATCTATGCATAGAAGTGAATATTACAGAGCAAAGCTCTCAGCTAACCGACTCCTTAAATGCTATGAAATAGCCCCGCCAAGAATCAAACAGTATCTTAACGCAGAAATTAAATTTGTAGTTTCTAACGTTCATCAAGGAGAACTGGTCCTTGAACTTGGATGCGGCTATGGCAGAGTCATGAGAAGAGTGTCCCAGTTTGTTTCGTGGATTGTTGGAAATGACGTTTCGAAGGAAAGCCTCGAGCTGGGGAAATTCTACATGGAAGGGTGTCACAACTACGCTGTCTTCATGATGGATGCCTCACGGATGGCATTTCGTTCAGGAGTATTTGACGTCGTGTTTTGCATTCAGAATGGTATGTCTGCCTTCGGGGTGGACGAAAGGCATCTCATAGCTGAATCTGTGAGAGTGGCAAAAGACAAAGGAGTCATTCTCTTTTCGAGCTATTCTCCAAAGATATGGCAAGATCGTTTAGAATGGTTTCACAAACAAGCAGAGTTTGGTCTTATAGGAGAGATAGATGAGGAGAAAACCGGTAACGGAGCAATTGTGTGCAGAGATGGATTCAGAGCCACGACCATCAGTAGCGATCGATTCGTAGAGCTATTCAATGAATTTGGACTGGAGCCTTCCATAGTTGAGGTGGACGAATCCAGCATTTTCTGTAAAGCGGTCAAATAACGCGCGCACACGGAAAAGATATTTGATTGCGTGTTAGGTATTTCTGGTATGGAACAGGTAGCTTATCGTGAGTGGGTTCCTGCTGGAACCTTTGTGAAAGTCACTATACTAGCGGTGGCAACAGCAATCGCTGTCATGCTGGTGACACTCGCCATCTATCTTCATCCCTTAACAACTGAAGGACTCGTGGGATTCGGAGTCTCCCTGCTGACCTTGGTGTTAATTCTAGTCTTGTCTTGGAATTTCCGGGGCATCAAAATTCAGATCAATTCTGAAAGGCTTACTATTGATTATGGCCTTCTCAATCATAAACACGCAAGGTTAGATGATATTGTTTCCTGCAAACAGGTGAAAGCCTCCTTTCGAAGATATGGCGGAGTGGGCATCCGCTATGGGCTTGACGGTTCCTGGGCCTACACAACATCATTTGGCAACGCAGTAGAGATCGTTCCAAAGAACGGCAGAACATTCGTTTTCTCGTCAAACAATCCGAAAAGAATCTGCCAAATTGTAAACATGAAGAAACCAACCCACAAATAGATAGAAAGCATGCGTATCACTTGTGTTCTAATCTATGGAAATAAGTAACTCTAGCGTGTAGAAGTAATACTGTGAGATGATTATATGAAACGGATTGTCCAAGTGTGTATATTGCTTGGAATAGGACTGCTGTTGGTCGCTGCCTATTCTCATCTATACGAAACCAGCTCAACGGGAATGTTGCCCTACATCGATTACCCGCTAAGACCATATGCATTGCCACTTCTCATCCTTGGAATAATCTCCCTTGTCTCAGCAATAATACTCATGTTCTACCGTGACGCCAAATGACAGGTCGCAGCAAATTCCTCGCAATCTCCCTCGTCATCGCGTTTGTCACAAAAGTCGTTGGAGAAATCGTCCATGAAGTCGCAGGTCACGGGCTTTTCATCGTCTTATTTGGGGGCCAAATTACCAGCGTTCACATATCCCTCCTCTGGCCTTATGAGCTCTCCTACATTGGATGGAGTGGCAGTTTTATGCGCTGGCAACAAACTTGGATAGCAGGGGGAGGAATCCTCGTCTCCATCATTGTCTCCGGAGTCCTTCAAGCATTACTCCTGTTCAATGTAATCAAAGATTGGGGATCATCATCCCCGCTGCTCTGGCTCGCTTTTTGGACGTTTCTAAATCCCACGGGTTATCTCATTATTGGCGGCGTCAGACCCTTTGGCGACGTGGCATCGTTGATTACAGCAGGGGCTCTATCTCAGGAATTATCGCTCTTGGTCGGATTGATTCTATTCGTTGCAGCGTTCCTCTCGCTATCGAAAATCTTGATAACTCAACTTACTATCACAAATGTCGTTGAAAGCGTTAATGGACTACGTCTATCGCTTGCTCTCTTTTGGGCGATTATTCCTGCAATCACCATGGTTACTTGTCTTGGGATGAGGCTGCAAATTCTCTATTTTCAGGTTTTCACAGCTCTCAGTCTTGTTCCACCATTGGTGGCATTGCTTGTGCCGAATTTCCTACGGTCAAACGATATCCTTGCCAGCTAGTTGTACTCGGCGGATTTCTGGTTCATATATCAAAAGAAAATGCCATAGGATACGAAAATCAAAATCTATGAAATTAGCTTCTTTTCTGAAATTAATCTCAACAAAAGCCTTATTTTTGAAAAAAAAGCGCCCTGGCCGGGATTTGAACCCGGGTCGAGCGGGCGACAGCCGCTTATACTAGACCGGACTATACTACCAGGGCAACTAATGTCCTTAAGAAAATGGTCTTCTACTTAAATTTTTCATTAAGAAAGCGCTGTACACTTAATCCCCAAATCTTCATTGACAACGACCAAGCATCTGTTAGAGACAATTACCCAGTCTTTGCTCCATATTGGCTCTTGAGAAAACAGAACCAACTCATCTTCCTTTGCATACATTAAGCCATAATATTCTTCGTCCTTTGCTTGCGCAAAGTCTCGGTAGGCGTATAACTTAGCTCCATCGGACAGAAGAAAAGTCAAAGAAGAATACTTGTAGGTACTTCTGACATTATCTGCAACACACTGTATGGCTCCTTCAACATCACTTCCCCCAGCTTCAATCTCATGGACTAGCAACCCGAAGAAACGCTTACTGTCTGTGGCATCTTTTCTTTCGCCCTCAATTTCGGCGTCAAAGTTATAGACGGTGCCGTTATGGACAAAAGCCCATACTTTATGAATGAAGGGCAAAGTATTCTCCATCGAAACTGCTCCTACAGAACGCCTTCTTAGATGAGCCAGAAGAACTCGTGAAACCAGCAGACTATTCATTCTCTCCAAAGCTTCCACGTATCTTTTATCTTGAAAAGCATCCGTCGGCTGTCTATCCAAATAGATAGGCATTCCTCTATCAAAATACACTATTCCCCAACCATCTTTATGTCCAAACTCGCTAGCGCTTTCAGGAACTCTGCCAATGTGGGCAAGTGCCTGAAAATCGTTTAAATAGAAAGACCGGATCGGCTTTCTGCTGACTATTCCAAGCATTCTACACAATTGTAGCACCTCAATCTAAGATTTAGTTTCCAATTTCCTACATACAACTACATGCTCTAACGGAAACTCTATTCCATGCTCCTGCAAATCCTTCGTGTATTTTTCTGTGAAGAATATATCTATCTTCCACCGTCTCAACTGCTCAACCGCCACCTCATAAACAAGCCTTATGTTCGTTTCAAAGAAACAAGCCCGAATGTTTCGGAAGCCAGTCTTATACATCAAAACCGCCACATCGTCAACGGTCGGAGAAAACCAATAAGCACCTTCAGGCAGCATCGTCTCCAAAGAATAACGAAGATTAGCTTCTATCAACAACTCTTGAGCCCTATTCTGAGCCGCAGGACTAAACTCCGCATGAATCATCTGTCCTCTCTTCTTTAGGATGCGATAAAACTCTCCTAAAGCCTGTTCCAAACCAACTCTATCCAACTCGCAAAACAGCTCGTTGGATATAATCAGGTCAACACTTTCATCTGCGATGGCTTGCATACTCCTCACATCCCCCTCTACAGCTTCAATAACGCTCTCCAACCCCTCAGCCACCACCTTCTCCCTAAAAACCTCCAAATCACCCTCGTAGGGACCTGCCAGCAAATCATAAGCAATGACTTTACATTTCCCACCCAACCTTCTGACCAAAGGCATAGTCAACTGACCCCTTCCGCATCCTGCTTCCAAAAGAACCGAGACATCCTTCCAATCAACCAAACCTACTATAAACCCTGCCAGCCTCTCATACCATTCCCGTTTAGCAGACTCCAACTTGTCAATCCTAGTGACAATTCTCACATCGTTTCCCCTACAATCTCGATGCAAAAACCATTATATCTCTTTCACGGTAATTAGCTCTTTAAAAGGAGAAACATCCACTTGTCCTTGAACGAACTTGCGTCTCAATATGAGAAGCTGAGCGGCAAACTCTCAGAACAATATTATAATCAATACGCAGGCTTGACTTATGACCGCAAGCTGATGAAACAGCTTGCCCGCCAACTCACTGAAATCAGCAAAGAGTTTTTAGAAAAATTCACTGACCCAAGAAGCATGTACCTAGCTTCCATAGAAACAATCGCTGATGCTGAGAGACTTGAAGTTGAATTAGATTTCCATGACCAGCGAATGGAAAAAATCTCTACCGAAAAGCATCAGATAGATGGAAAGAAGGTTAACTGGGGAAATTGGCGACAGTTCAACTCTCAGACAGATGATGCTAAGAGGCGCAGAGAAGTTTTCGACGAGTTCATAGCCAAAGCCCCGACAATCGCCCACCTCGTAGAAAAACGCATGAACATTACGAAGGAAGTATACAAAGAATATGACCTCACACCTCTAGACAGCTATTTAGAACTTGAACAAATCTCCTACAACGAACTAACAAATCTTCTCCAGAAGCTGGGAGACGGAGCCAAACAAACCTACTTAACCGCAGCAGAACACTTCGCACCCCAAGTCCTCCACAAGACCACAACAGAATATTATGATGATTTCTATACTTGGCGCGGACGCGTCTACAAGCCCTTAAACAAATACTTAGAAAAGAAAAAACCCCTAGACGAGGTTCTGCAACTGCTAACAAACTTGGGCTTCAACGCCTCCACAATCAAAGTCGACGACAAAGACCGCCCAAACAAAAGTCCAAGCGCCTCATGCTGGGGCATCCAAATTCCAAACGATATCAGAATACTCTACCGAAAAGTCTCACCCTTCACAGATTTCAGCAGTCTCTTCCACGAATTCGGCCACGGCATTCATGGCAAAAGCGGTAATCCAGAAGATTCTGTTTGGAAACGGTACATTGTACCTATGAGTGTTGCTGAAACTTTTAGCATACTCATAGAAAGCATAGCGGAAAACCCGCTTTTCTTGCGGCAAGATCTGAAGCTTGAGGAAAATGCGGTCAAAGAAATTGTTGATCGAGTGAGATTCATGAATCTAGCCTTCTTAACCTTCTACGCTGCAAACAGCATCATGAAAATGGAATTTTGGAAAAAGAACTACACTATAGACCAAGCTGCGAAAAGATGGCAAGAACTGACAAAACGGTTCTTTTCAGAAACGCCTGGCAACTACTGGATACTTCATCACATAATGCCCAACTACGACATGTACTCTCCAAGTTATGTGGTAGCAGCGGTGAGAGTTGCAGCGATAAAAGAAAAGCTTACTCAAGACTATGGTGAAATCTGGTGGAGGAAACATGCAGCTGGCAGATTCATAGAACAACTTGCCCAAACAAGAGGGGATTTCGACACAAAAGCGTGGAAACTTAACCCTGGCGCATATTTAGATGAGCAAAAGTCTCTTAGCTTCTTGAAGTGACTACAAGCTTCTAGTTTTCACTCTTAACGTGTCGTAATGAACGCAGCCACCAAGTGCCCCAGATGACCATGAAAATTAGCGCTATCCAAAACATTATGATAAGTAGTTGTGCTGCAGAAACAGCCATATCTTCAAGCATGTTTTATCAAAAGAGACGGTGCAGCGGCATCCTAAAAGCAAAGTTCCCCATATTGAAATGCTGGAAACTTCAAGAATAATTCGGCTGAGATATATTACAATCTGCGTAGTAACCCATTTATTACAAGCGACTATATACTATTGAATGTCCCCCGCAAAAGGAGAAAAGGAGAAGGCGTCACAGAGCTGGGAGGAAACCTCTATCCCTCCTGAATTCCTCTCAGCAATGATCAACCAAACATTTTTCATACTCTATGGATAAGATGAGCTGACACTTTAATTGTGTAGAATGTCTGAAAACTGTGTTCTAGCTTATTTGCGAAGTTTCAGACGGGTAAGAAGAGATGTTGGCTTGTTTCTTTCTTTTTCTTTATCTTTGACTGCTTCAAATGAGGTATGTCGTGACGAACAATGTTTTTTGCAGAATCCATATGTAGGCTTTTCAGTGACCTAGGAACCCGCATTGCTAACCTATCTTTTTGACTTTGACTTCAACAGTTTAGACAGAACTTTATATTCACTGTAAACCTTTCCAACGTATAGTGGGGTATGTGCGACAAAGTGAGTTTATCCATTGACAATGATGTTCTTCGATTACTGGGATTTAATTCTGGTGTTCCTTATGGATGTTGAAGAGCTAATAAAAGCGCTACCGAAAATTGAGCAACATGTTCATATAGTCGGTTCTATGAGACCTGAAACGCTGCTCTGGCTTGTACAAGAAGGTGACATAGACATACCTCATAAGACCATAGAGGACATTCGAAGAGTATTCCAATATCGCAACTTCCCCCACTTCATCGCAATCTACAGCATGGTGGTCGACTGTATCACAAGCGAGAAACAATTCGAGCGCATCGCATATGAAATGCTGGAATGCGACGCTCGCTGCAATACTCGATATGTGGAGGCAAGCTTTTCAGCAGCTGATCACGTCCTTAGAGGTCTTGACTACAGCCAAATGCTTAACGCTATCAACAGAGGCGTGTCTCGCGCGCGTCACGATTTCGGAATAGAATGTAACCTCAGGATCGACCTCGTCCGAAACTATGGTCCTGATGTGGGGATGGAAGCTCTCGATTGGATCGAAAGCAAAGATGATAACATTGTTTCCATCGATATAGGAGGCAGCGAAGAAAGATTTCCACCAAAACCTTTCGTACCTGTCTACCGTAGGGCGAAGGAGATGGGGCTTCACCTAGTGGCTCACGCAGGGGAAGCTGCAGGACCTGAGAGCATATGGGAGGCAGTAAGAGACCTTGGTGTCGAGCACATCGGTCATGGACTTGCTGCAAGCACTGATCTTAAACTGATGGGTTACCTTCGGGAGAAAGGCGTTACAATAGAGACATGTCCTACTAGCAACATAAGAACTGGGGTAATCCCGTCGCTGGGGATGCATCCCATTAGAACCTTCCTAGAACAAGATATTAACGTGACTGTGAGCACTGACGACCCTTCAATGTTCACCACCGATATGAATTATGAGTACCTGCAACTTCACAGAGGAATAAGCTTCACTCCACCAGAGCTCTTCAAACTAAGTCTCAACGCAGTGGATTCTTCTTTCATTCCTGAAAAGAAAAAGATCAATCTGCGCGAATCCATCATAAAAGAATATCATCGTCTGCTGAGTAAATGAAAGTTACAATTATAGCTAGATACACTCAACATGATAAATGTCAAAATGCAAAATTAAGAGGTGGCGGGCCCGTCGGGAATTGAACCCGAGACCCCCGGGTTAAAAGCCCGGTGCTTTGGACGCTGAGGCTCTATCCTTGCTGAGCTACGGGCCCACCGAATTCACAATTAAAGCAAAACTTGACATTCTTTAAGTTTGCGTTACCTTCTCTACGCCCAGTTTTGGAGAAAAATAGAAATCAACCCTATAAGTAACTTACTGCAAGGAGGCTTTGTGTCTGAAACGCTTTTTGAAGGAGCTAACCAGTGAGAAAGCTCCTGGCCCCAGTGCTTCTTTTTCAGAGGTTCACTTAGTGAAAGCGTTGGAGTTGATTGCGGAAAAACCTATTGGCAGAAATAAGCTTTCAAAAAAGCTAAAGTTGGGCGAAGGGGCGACACGAACATTGATTGAACGATTGAAAGAAAGGAGTTTAATCACTGTAAACCGGGTGGGTTGTATTTTCTCAAAGAAAGGAGAGAAATTGTGGAATATGTTCCATGCGGTTTTTCCTAGAAAAATTATCTTGGAAAAAAGTGGTTTAACACTCGCGCCGTTCAATGTAGCTATCTTGGTTAAGGGAGGTGGCAACAAAGTTAAGTTTGGAATGGAACAAAGGGATGCTGCCTTATTGGAGGGTGCGACGGGAGCAACCACTCTGATTTTCAAGGAGGGCAAGTTGACGGTTCCTCCAGAACAGCGGGATGTGGCTGAAGATTTTCCAAAAATTCACAGAAAAATTGTGGATTCACTTGAACCGGAAGAAGATGATGCAATTGTTATCGGTAACGCAGACACCTTAGAAAAGGCTGAGTATGGTGCTTTAGCAGCTGCGTTGAGCCTAGTAAACAGCTGAAGCAATACCTTATATGTGAAATTTGGAAAGCTTTGGTCAACTTTCATATTGGAAATATTTTTCGCAACACATCTTCCGTAAAAAATAAAAGCTTTCTAAGATTTTTTTGAGAGAAAGATGAGAAGAATAGTCGATTTACCCTTGACTCCTCTCCCTTTCCTTGTATATGTGACTTAGTATCCAGCCAAGTCAAAATACACTTTGGTTATTGCTAGTAGGTAAATTTGTCTCCACCTGTAAAAATACGTTCTAACATTGTGTTTAAATTTACCATTCCATCGTTTGTTTTTGCTGAGACTGGAGTCAAAAGAAAGCGAAGTCCTAATCTATAGATTGCATGCATCATGTCACGGCTCAATAGTCGTCTGGTTCCCCTCAGTTTGTCATCAATAGCCATTTCTAACGTTTTAGGGTTTGCCGACCAATCCACTATACTGTCAACTCTCTCTTGTGGCAG